>SXGS01485289.1_pt1 | contig 42056 bp, 25 predicted proteins | sample 3174681 | NCBI WGS metagenome assembly SXGS01 (sample SAMN11356861, study PRJNA531348) | freshwater metagenome | isolation source: freshwater sample F1-80 | place: China: Fuxian Lake, Yuxi | collected 2017-12-25 | reverse complement strand
GCTAACGAGTTCATGAAGCCGGTGGCGTTCTCTTCCGTCGACTTCGAATTCAATCATGACTTGGTTCCCGACGTTCGGTGAAAAGAAGCCAAAGCTGCCGCCAGCTCCCGTCACGGTATGGTACCCGTTTCGAAAAATGCGGAGTCGCGGCCAATCACGAAGATTGAAATCAAAAGTTCCCGATCCCAAAATAAAAAGATGGATGACGCCGAGAGCGACGACACCTTTTAAAAGAGTTTTGTTTAGCATTGTGGGAGGCGTCGATTCACTTTCGATTCACTTTCGATTCACTTTAAATTCACTTTGGATTCGCTTTGAATGTCCGCACGATTCTTGCCTATGGATTCCCTTAGAGTCGTCATCAAATTTCCAAATACTCCGGCGGGATCCAGCGACGGAAGACGTCACCGTTTTGGTCTTCTTTTATGGGGTCAATTTGCACGCACGAGATGCGCTCTGCATCAAGTCCGCGCCTTCGTGGGAAATGAAAAATCGCCATGGTCCTTTCTTCTGCGGCACGAGGGTTGGAGGTCTTCGGGTTCAGTTTGAATCGACGTTCGAGGCGAGGCCCGAACCGAAGGAGGACCTATGACAATCCCATCTCTTATCCACGCCGCAGGAGCGCTCGCGCTGACTCTCGTGGCGACAGAGGCAAAAGCCGTTTCAAAGTGCACGCCCGAATTCTTCAACCAGAAGCGTGTTTCTGCTCAAGTCGTCACGACACGCGATGGAGACACCGTCGAGGTCTACGTAGATCGTGGATCGCACGGCGCAGGACGTTTTGCGGTTCGGTTACTTTCCGTCGACACGCCGGAGTCCTACTATCGAGGCTATTCTCAAGGAAAATGGGCTAACCAAGCTAAATACTATTTAGCGAAAGCTCTCCAGGCGGGCGATCAAGTCGTGCTCGAGCTGGATCGCGAGCGCTGCGACTATTACGGACGTGTCTTGGCATATGTTCATAAAGACGGGAAAGACATCAACCGCGCCCTCGTCGAGAAAGGCTTGGCCGCCAACTACTGCATGGCACCCAATTTGGCCCACTGCCACGAGTACGCGGATCTCGTCAGCAACGCTCGTTTTTACAAACGAGGTTTCTGGAAGGACTCTACCGTGAAAGTGCCGTACATGTGGCGCGCGAGTCTCCGTGGATCATCACCCGCTAGCTGCGTTGGAGATTTGAAAACGCAAGAAGTCTACGGCATCGATCAGTTAAAGAAAGTTCGAGTCGAGAACCGAATCTTCTTCTCGAGCTGTCACGACGTTCGTGCGCCGTATCGATTCGTCATGTGATTTTTTGGGCGCGGGACGTGGCGTGCCACGCCCCTTTTGTTCACTCGCAACTCGATCGGCCACAAGCACGACGCGCGCCTTCTTGCCTTCAATCCCAAGTGTCGTAGCATCAGGTCGCGCTTCTTGAAGGAGGGCGACCCGTGCGACAAGTCACCATGAGCGGAACCGGCGGCCCCGAAGTTTTGCAAATCCAAGAAGTCGCGCAACCAACTCTCAAAGCTGGCGAAATTCTCATCGAAGTCTTTGCCGCCGGCGTGAACCGTCCAGATCTTGCGCAAAGGGAGGGAAAGTATCCACCACCTCCGGGAGCCTCGTCGATCCTGGGCCTCGAAGTTTCCGGCATCGTCCGCGAAATTGCTTTAGCTGGAAACACAAACTTCAAAGTAGGCGACCGTGTCTGTGCACTTGCTACCGGCGGAGGTTACGCAGATGACTGCGTAGTCCCCGCCTCACACGCCCTCCCGATTCCGGGAGATTTCACCTTTGAGGAAGCCGCTGGTCTCCCTGAAACTTTCTTCACCGTGTGGGCGAACGTCTTTGAGATCGCGCATTTGAAAGCCGGCGAAAGTTTTCTCGTTCACGGTGGCGCCAGCGGGATCGGAACGACCGCGATTCAACTTGCGCGAGCTTTTGGCGCACGAGTCTTCGCGACGGCCGGCTCCGATGCGAAATGCAAAGCCTGCACGCAGCTAGGCGCCGAAGCCATCAATTACAAGACTCAAGAGTTTGAATCCGAAATCTTGCGACTCACCGAAGGCCGCGGCGTTGACGTGATCCTCGATATGGTTGCCGGTGATTACGTGGAACGAAACATCAAATGCCTAGCGCTTGACGGACGAATCGCCACGATTGCCGCTCTTCGCGGAGCTAAGGTGAGCTTTAATATTTTTTCGCTCATGCAAAAACGCGGGGTTCTAACGGGCTCAACGCTCCGACCTCGAAGCCATGAAGAAAAAGCCAGGATCGCAGACGCACTCCGCACGCGCGTGTGGCCGCTCCTTGCGCGGAGAGAGATCGGCGTGATCATTGAGCGCGTTTTTCCGTTCGAACAAGTCAGTGAAGCGCATCGTCACCTCGAAGCGGGCGACCACGTCGGCAAAGTCATTTTGAAAATGAAATAGAAAGGAGAGCCATCATGATGAACAAAAAAGTTGTGCTCGCTTCGCGTCCGCAAGGTGAACCCACGCTTCAAAACTTTCGATTCGAAGAGAGTGAAATTCCCGAAGTCAAAGACGGACAAGTCTTGTTACAAACTCTTTTCCTCTCGCTTGATCCGTACATGCGCGGTCGCATGAACGATACGAAATCCTATGTTCCGCCTTTCAAAGTGGGCGAAGAACTCGGCGGCGGCACCGTTGCGAAAGTCATCGCTTCAAAGAATTCTAAGTTTACCCAGGGAGATGTCGTCTCTGCGTTCACGGGCTGGCAAACGCACGCCATCTCCAGTGGTGAGGGCTTGCAAAAACTCGATGCATCGCAGGCGCCCCTCTCGACTTCGTTAGGTGTCCTCGGGATGCCGGGCCTCACCGCTTACACGGGACTTCTCACCATCGGCCAACCGAAAACGGGCGAAACGGTTGTCGTTGCTGCCGCAACGGGTCCCGTCGGGTCGGCCGTGGGTCAGATCTCGAAGATCAAAGGCGCAAGGGCGATCGGGATCGCGGGAGGACCTGAGAAGTGCCGTGCTTTGAAAGACGAGTTTGGATTCGACGTGGCCCTTGATCATCGTTCATCAAGCTTTGCCGCTGAGCTGAAAGAAGCTTGTCCAAAAGGGATCGACGTCTACTTCGAAAATGTCGGGGGAAAAGTTTGGGAAGCCGTGCTCCCCTTACTAAACAATTTTGCTCGCGTCCCTGTTTGCGGCCTTGTTTCGCAATACAACGCAAGTGCTCCGCCTTCTGGTCCCGACCAACTTCCGAACGTTATGTTTCACATCCTCTCGCGACGACTGACTTTGCGCGGTTTCATCGTCAGCGACTTTCAAGATCAGCTTCCGCAGTTTCACAAGGACATGACGGCATGGATCCAAGAAGGTCGCATGAAGTATAAAGAAGACTTCGTCGACGGACTTGCGCGAGCTCCAGAAGCTTTCATCGGGATGTTGAAGGGAAAAAATTTCGGGAAACTCATCGTACGACTCTGACTGTCTAGCTAGCATTTCCAGCAAACGAAACACGACCAAAGTCGAAACACGAAAGCGAGTGGTGCCATTTATCAGGACGAATTTTGGCATCGATGTTGATAGAGGGTGAAGCAGTAGGTGTTACGGATAGGTAAGTAGACGCATTCTTACACCGATTTTATTCGGCTCTTTTCAGAGGGGAACGAAATGTTGAAAGCACTTTTGCTCGCAGTTGTTAGTACTCTTGTTTTCTCGGCATCGGCCCAGGCGCAGTACGAAGATGACGCCAACGGCGTGATCGGCGGACTCGGTTCTGCTGAAGGCTGGCAGCCTGGATGGCCGAATCCACAGCCGCCCTACCCTGGTCACGGCGGCGGTCACGGCGGTGGTCATCATGGTGGGGGGCACGGTGGCGGCCACAATCCCGGCATCGAACGTATGGTTGACGTCCATCGCTTCTTCAATGGTCGCGATCAGCTCCTCACGCTCAACATCAACGAAGGTTACCAAGTTCAGTACAACTACCTCGGATCGTTCCGCACGTTCGCGCAGAACCGTCCCTCGCGGAAGCCGATCTTCCGTTGCTACATCTATTTGCAATCGCACTTCGCATCGAATGATTACAACTGCGAAGGATTTATCAACGAAGGAATCCTAGGCTACGCGGAACAAAATCCGACGCACAAAGCTCGTCGCCAGGTTGTTCGCTGCTATAACGGTGCGACTCACTTCGTCTCAACGGATCAGTGGGAATGCCAACGCGCAGGTTACTGGGTCGAAGGACCTTTGGGCTACGTTCCCTAAGTTTATTGGAGAAGAGTTGCCGAAACCGGGATGGCGACATCCCGGTCAGGCCCGGTCAAGTAGGAGACCTACTTCAGATCAGCGCCGCGCGAAAGCAAGACCGTGAAGTCTCCCTGCGGCGAAGTGAATTTGCCAACGAGTGTCCAATTTGTTCCCGAAACGCGCGAGGACCCGACGGCTACGTTCGGAACAACCATGTTGAACGAAAAACCCTTCTGCCCAACACGGTACTTAAAGACTCCGAAGATAATGTTTGAAATTTCTCCGACCGCCATGCCGACAACACGATCGACTTCTGTAAATTCTCTTTTGTAGAAAACCTTCAGAATGTTGAAGAGCGTGGCTTGCGGGAACGTGACGATGAGCGATCCAACCTGTTCACCTTGGATCAAGCTAATGATCCCTGAGACGTCGCCCGATGGCTGAACCTCTTGGTTCACCGCCTCGAAGCTTGCTTTCACTTCGAGCGCGAACATCTGCAAGAACGTTTTCTCGACGGCGGCTTGGATGTCGTCCGCGAGTTGCTCTGAAATTTTCGGCCTAGATGCTGCATCACTAGCTGTCATTGCCTCAGGATAGATCCTTTGATTTTGTTTGTCTCGGGCTTTCTGAGTCGAGTTTTTCAGCCCTCTCAAAGTCCGGAGAAAATTTACGGGGCCTTAAGGCAGCTTTCGGAATGCCGGTTCTTGCCCTAAGCTGAAAGAACATGATTTCCACGAAAATCGGCTCCGAAAACACGACCGCGTCTGAATGGTTTCTCTTGCTCGGCGAGCGTTATCAAGGCCCCTTCAGCCAAGATGACGTCCTCCAGAAAATCGAGGAAGGTTGCCTCGCCCAAAACACTCTCGCGTGGCGGCAAGGCATGACGGATTGGGAGCCGTTGAAGCAGATCACTTTATTCGGTGCGGCTGTCGAAAATCTTCCTGCGGAACTGCCTGCAGGTTTATTCGCCGGGATGGAAAACGAACTCGATTTTGTCGACAAGCCTAGTCACTCAGCAGACTTTACTTCGGAAGAGATCGCGTCAGCAGCACGCAACTCAACGATCGCGCAAGCGCCGAAAAACTCGGAATCCATTCCTGAGGAGACGGTGTCGAACGCTTTCCCTTCAGTTGCCCCCCCGCCTGCCTTTTTTACCGAACCGGCTTGGGACAAGTTTCTCGAGCGTCAGCCGTTCCCCCGTTATGAAGAAACGACTTTAAAAAAACTCTCACGTCGTTGGTCGTCTTCTAAATCGTTGCGATTGGCGACCGTGACCGGGGCGATTGCTGGAGTGGCGATCGTCACGTTCCTCGCGACGACCTTTGCTCAACGTTCGATCCCCCATCTAGAAGACGCAAGCCGAGAAGAAAATCGAGAGCTCCAAGCAGCGGTCCGCGAATCTTACCGCACCGACGCACCGGCCATCGCAATCGCCATGTCGCGCGCCGATCTCTTTGCACCGAACTTCTATCTGGCAACGAACTTACCTGACGGCGCGACTTTGGACGTCTTGATCGAAGGTGTTCCCGAAACGCTCCTCGAGCGTTTTCGTTTGACGGTTCGAGCGTCCGCGGTCGTTCGAAATGGACTAGCCCGCACACCGGCCTTCCGTCAGGAAAACGGACTGCCGTTTCCTCGGGGTGAATATCGAATTTCGGTTTCGTGCGGATCCTGCGATAAGTCGATCTTAAGCCAAGGAAATGGTCGAGTTCTTACGCAAAAGACTTACTTCATCGGCGGCGTTAAAGACGCTGACTACGATCAGAAGCTTGCGACCTATCACGAGCAACTCCGCATCCAGGCTCAAGACGAGCTCGGCGAACTCAAACAAGTCCTGGAAACTCTCGAAGCTCAGTTTCGTGAAACAACGCAGCGCTACCGCTCGCTTCTCGAGACCAAAGGCGTGCCGTCGACTGCCGACGCGAAAACATGGGCCAGCTTCTCTGGCCGTTGGTCGGGGCTTCAGGCTCAGATCAATTCTCTCTTTGCCCGTTGGACGCCCGAGGCCCTCGAAGCTGGTTACTTCCACGCCTCCCTCTATTCATCATTGAAAATGGCGGGTGAGCGGGTGCAGCGACTTCACAAAACTCAAAGTGCGGCGTTCGAAGCCCGTCCGCCGTTTGCGAGTGGCGAGGCTGCCATCGAAACGGAAATCACGGGCATCCAAAACTCCCTCGAAACTTTACGCACGAAAGTCGAGCGCGCTTTAACTCTTCCGCCGACCGCGAACGGGATGCCCCAACGCCCCTGATTTTGCGGTCTAGTTTGTAAGCGTCTCTCTTTAGAACGTTTCGGAACCGTCCGAAAAAGAGACAGAAGAGAGGCACTAAGCTATGAGCAAACAGACTACTTCGTTCTCGAAGCTTGATTTCGAAACCGCTTTCGACACTGAGAGCGAAGCGCCAAGCAAAACATCGGGCCACACCCCGACTGGTTCCATGGCGGCAAACGAAGTTGCCATCTTACGTGAGCGCAACTCAGCACTCGTTGACCGAATCTCAAAGCTTCGGGTGCTCAACCAAGCTCTCTCGACCGCGGCGGAAATCAGCACCAACCAAGACGTTGAGATCAAAGAGCTTCGCGATCTCGAAGCCGACTTGAAGTCTGAAATCTCACGCCTCACCGACGTCTGCGACACGCAGAAAAAGAAAATCGAAGAAGACAAGCGCGCGATCGAAAAGCTCCAAACTCAGCTTCGCGAAGAAGAAGATCATATGAAGTTCTTCGCTAGACACTCGCAGCGCCAACTCGATGATCTTGCGCAGGAAAAAGACGCTGAACTCCTTGAGCGTAAGAAAAGCGAGGAAAACCTCGTAAAACAAGTTTCCGCCCTCAAAGCGGAATGCCAAACTCTGGAAGAAGAAATCGCCATCCGTGAAGAGGGCCTAAAGCGTCTTCAATCCGCGATCGCGGCTCAACAAGAACTGTTGGCCAAGACTGAAGGAAAGTACGAAGCGACGCTGGCTCATCAAGCCGAGCTTTTTGCGCGCACCCGCGCCGAGATCGAAGCTAAACTCTTTGAACAAGCCTCGCTTGCGGAAAAAGCGCAAAAAGCTCTCGAAGCGAAAATCGCTCAGGAAAACGAACGCTCGAAAGAAGGCCGCTTCTCCGATGAGCGCACAAAAGAAGATTATAATCGTAAACTCGCCCGCATGAGCGACGAGACTTGGAATAAAGATCTCGAAATTCAGCGCTTGCGCACGGAAGAATCGGCGCTAAACAAAGAGATCGCGCGACTCAATGCCGAGATCAGCTCGCAAACTCAAGCACTCGTCGAAGCGAATCGGACGATTCAAGATCTCCGCCGTGATCTCAACAAAGCGCAGACCGAGACGGCTACCGAGATCAAATTCATGCGTGCTGAGAACGAAAATAAGATCTCGGAGCTCATGAAGGCTCTCACCGATCGTTCTTCGAGCGCAAGCGGCGCCCGTTCAGAATTTGCCGAAGAAATCAACCGCCTCCGCACAGAGTGCCACGACTACCGCCTCCAACTTCAGGCGGCTCAGGAACAAGCAAACTCGTTGCGTTCGACGATCGCCAACCAACAGCTCGAACTCCATCACGTGAGAATGGATTCCGAGCGCCAGGTGGCGAGTCTCAAAACTGAACACATGATCGAAATCCGCGCGAAGGAAGCCGACCAGAAACGCCTGGAGACCGACTACTCTCTTCAACTCCGTTCCAAACAAGCAGAAATCGAGGGCGCTGAGCAGGCCTCTGAACGCAAGATCATGCGCGCGCATCAGCAATTTGAACTTGAGACGGAAAAATTCCGCGCCGTCGAATCTCGTCTCGCGGCCGAAATCTTGGCCCTCAAGAATGAACGCGCGGCTCAAGTCGCCGTGATCAAAGAAACGAAGAAAACGATCACCCAACTCGAAAAGGCGTTTGAAGAGCAAAAAGAGTCTTCGTTCAAACTCGACACCCAACTCACGATTGCGGGCGAAGAGCTTCGTCGCAAGACGGAGCGTCTCACCCAACTTGAAACCCAAGTGGAGAACCAATCGCGCTTCCTCGTGGATCGTCAACGCGCGATCATGGAACTCGAGATGGCGGAAAAGGCCCTTCGCCAAACGGCTGAAGAACACAAGCGCCATGCGGCCGAAGCCAAGGCCATCGCGGCTGATTTGCAAGAAGAACTCAAAGAAGTTTCCGCCTCCTTCGAAGAGCGCAAGCGCCTAAGCGGTGAACTCGAGACCGAGACCACTGCCCTACGCCAAGCTTTGGAAGATCAGAAGCGCCAGACGGCTGAAGTCAAAACGGCCGCATTTGAACTTGAGCGTCGCCTGCGCGCTCAGAACAAAGAGCTTGAGACGAAACTTCAAGAGCAGTCGACTCTCCTCGACGAAAAGAAAAAAGAAGTCGTCACGTTCGAAATCGAACTCTTCAGCCTGCGCCAGTCGTTTGAAGACCAACGCAAACAAACGACCGAAGCCCGCGCGCAAGCAAGTGACCTCAAAGCAAAAGTCGATGAGCAAGGTGCCCTTCTGGAAGAGCGTAAGAAGGCTAGCGTAGACCTTGAGCTCGAAGTCGTGGGTCTTCGCAAGACCCTCGAAAAATCGACCGTGGACTTCAAGTCTGAGATCGAAGGTCTCCGCAAGTCGCACGAGAAATCGACGATCGGTTTTGAGTCCGAAGTAGAAGCTTTGCGCAAGCAAGTGAAGACTTACAAGTCGCAAGCGGAAGCCGCTCAAGCCGAAGCCACCAAACTCTCGCAAGCTTTGTCGCAGGCAACGCAGTCTAGAGACTTTGCGGCGAAGGCCGAGCGTGAGCGCTTGGAGGTTTGGTCAACGCAGCTTTCGGCTCGTGAGAGCCAACTCCGCAGCTATTCAACAGCGCTGACGAAAGAAAAGAGCGAAGTTCTTCACTTCTCGAAGCAGATTGCGGCCGAGATCGAAATGATCAGCCGGACTCACCCACTCCGCGACTATTTGAAGGTCACAGAGTTTGAGCTTTCGAAAGTCGAAGTTCAGTTGAAGACGATGCCGACGATGGCCCCCGAGCGCACGCGCTTGGAAGCCGCGATCAATCAGCTCGTTGAACAGCGTGAATTCTTACGCTCGATCTTGGCAGGTGCCGAGAAACACTTTGAGCAACAAGTGAAGAACCTCGAGAAGCTTCACCAAGGCGCGAAGATGGCCCCTGTTCCTCCGCCTCCTCCGGCGAAAGTCGAGGCCGCAACTCCGGCTCGCGTAGCTACGCAAAAAGCTCCGCTCGAAGACGTCCGCGTTCAGTGGGAAAGCCCAGTCAAAGATCTAGAATGATCCACCGACGAGAGTCGAGCTTTCGGAAGCTCGACTCTTTCTTCGTTTAGTTCCTCCTGCGAAGCACCGACTAGTCTGGTGAAGGAAGAACTATCATGAATATTCAATTCTCCAAAAGAACGGCTCTTCTCCTGGCGGCGACGCTCCCTACGCTCCTGCTCGCTGGCTGTTCCTTCTTCTCTTCGAAGCCCGATGGGCAAGCGACGGGACAACCCGGTTTCCGGGCGGTTGCTTCGGCAGACGCAATGCCGGTTCCGCTTCCGATCGAAATCGCCGATGACATCAAAAAGATCGCAAATGGTCAGCCGGTCCAATCTTCTGATGGATGGCAAGCTACGAATCCTGACGGCACTCCGGTCGCCGGTGCGCCTGGTGAAAACTCGGATCAAGCTTTGTTCTCGGCTCCTGGATCGGAAGCGGCGGATGCAGCTCCCCGTCGCGTTGGAAAAGGCGGCGCCGGCAAAGGTTCTGGAAACGGGAAAGATCAGAAGTACGTCGTGAAAACCGGCGACACGTTGATGAAAATTTCGTTTGAGAAATACGGAAACGTTTATCGCTGGCGCGAGATTCTCAACGCGAACAAAGGTAAGATCGCGAATTTCAATTCACTTCCGATCGGCGCGACTCTCGTGATCAAGGGCGTTGAATACGTCGTGATCGAGCGAAACGGTCAACCCTACCTGATCCGTCGCGGCGATACGCTTGTGAAAATTTCCCGTGGCCTCTACAACACTCCGGTTCACTGGAAAGACTTGTGGATGAACAACCGCCAACTCATTCGCGACCCGAACAAAATCTACGCGGGCTTTACGCTTTATTACCAGGACCTCACGTCAAATCCAAACCAAGGACCCAAGCAGTTGCTAGGTCGCAAGTCTCCGCGCAACGGCGCTGGACCGGCACCGCGAGTTCCGGCTTCGAAGAAGCCGGCGGCCCTTCCGCCGAAAGCAGCACCGGCTCCTGAAAAAGCCCCGGCTCCTGCCGTCGAAGCAGCTCCTGCGGCACCGTCTGCACCGGCTGAAGCTTCGGCACCCGTCGTCGGCCCAGCTCCGGTTGAAATGCCCACCACTCCGACTGAGACTCAAACAAATTAACTTGAACGAACATTCAAGACTCGTGAGTCGCTAGACGCTAGCGACTCTTGGCTGCGACCAGACCTACCGGCCGTTGCTTTCGCCTCTCTTTTTTGCAAGCCTGAATCATGCGCTTCAGCCAAAAGAAATGTGGTTCCGTTCTTTCTTCCGTGGTGATCCTCGGGCTGACGCTCTCGACATCTTTTGCGCAAGCGCAAGAGACGCCCGGTGCTCCTGACGAAGTCGCCGAGCCCTTGATCACGGCACCCTCTGCAGCGGAACCTCAGCCCTCGAGTGCACAGGCTCCTGCACCAACGCCGACGCCAGCCGCTCCACCAGCTGCTCTCCCCGGAGCGAACCCTCCTGTTGGTGTCCCCTATGTGCCCGGACAAACGGCGCCTGCTCCGGGTCCAACGCAACCGCGAGCTCCTCGCCAAGGGTTTCGTCCTCCGCAAGGACCGGAGAACAAAGCCGAAGTCACAACGGCCCCCGGAACAACCAACATTCAGCGAACGGTTTGGGTTGCGCATGTTCTCCGCAGAAAATCGAACGAGTTTCTGATCAAGAACTTTTCTTTGACTGAGAGTCGCCTCCCGATCGTTCTCGTAGCGAAAAAAGATGAGCTTCGCCCGACCGTCACCATCCGCGGAAAATTTGAGCGACAAGGTTGGAAGCTTCTCATCGAAGGCGCGACTCCGGTCGTCTTCGATGAGGGGAAAACGACGTTCTCGATCCACGCGCACCTCAAAGGTCGCATCAATAAGATGAACCTTACGGCCGTTGGTCCTAACGGCGAGCGCGAAAACGAAGCGCTCTACATCTACGCTCCCGAAGCGATGGAATTCAAAGTCGTCAATGCGTGGGACCAGATTCTCCTTTCCGTCGGTACAAGTTTTTTGAGTTACGCCCAAAAAGGCTTCGGAGAATATCGCTCCATCAGCGGACTCTTGTCGGCTCGTTACAACTCGCCCGAAAAGAAACTGACCGCGGAATCCGATCTCTATTCTCGCATTGGCCTCATCGCCAATATGGATCTCACGGTTCTCACGCTTATCGCGAGTCCCGTGGATCGCGGACCGCAGCTTCTTGAAGCGAAATTAGATGGGACTTACCAATTTGATCCCGACCCCTACGGCCGCGTGCAGAACCAGCTCTTGGTCGGTGCTAGCTATATCACGATGTTCAACTACGGAAGCCCGTTTGGGTTCTCGAACTTGCTCGCCCCCGAGATCGGCTGGCGTCGCCGCGTCTTAGTGAGCCCCGTTGCGGCTTGGGTTGGCGAAGCTCGCTTCATCGGGCTTTCCGAGTTTTATACTTTCAATTCCCTTGCGCTAAACCTAAGTCTTGCATGGAGCCGTCTCATTTCGGACTCGCACCGTCTCGAGCTGGGATTCTCGTACAGCGGATATTTCTACCGACCTGAACCCGAAATTCCCGTCAGACTTCATCAACTTTCGGTGAAGCTAGGTCTTTCTATCTAGTCCCTCGTCCTAAATCGAGACGTTCACAACCGTTCGCTCACGAACCTCGACTCACGCCTAAGTCCGCGCAACTTCTGTTTTTCTCATTTTGAAATCAAGGCCACGTCCTCATGAACTTCTTCAATTAAGCCGAGAAGTTAACCGGCGTTGTACGTTTTTCGAGAGGTGGCACAAGTGAAAACTCAGAAAGAGTGTCTAAATCCTGTTACGGATCCGGGCCTTTCTTTCCGCACTCCAACCGAGAAGAGAAGCTCGCGACAAAAACAAAGTTTGTTTGTTGTTTTCGCAACTTCCGCTCTCTTGGCGCTGACGGCGTGTCTACCGAAAGATTCATCCAAACCAGTCGAAACGATCAAGGACACCGGTCCGAAGTTCGCGGGCTTTAACGGCGCCGTGACGGCAACGACAACAGGTGCTACGAAGATCAAGGTTACGTGGAACGCCACCACAGATGAGAAAGTTGTCGCCTACAACATCTACGACGCTCGCCTCAAGTTCCAACCTAAACTTTTGAAAACGGTCAGCGCCCCGCTCTCGGAAACTCAGCTCACGGGTCTTCAATCGCAAGCGTTCTACGCCATTCGCGTGCGTGCCGTAACCGAAGATCAAAAAGAAGACTACAACATGATCGACGTTCCCGCGATTCCGTACGCGGGCGTTTTAACTGCACAAGTTCAATCGAGCTCAACCGCCCTCATCCCTTTTTCGAATGGTTCAGACGCCGACGAAATTCGCGTCTATTGCCAAGTCGGAGCAAGCACTGAGTGGGATTTGATGGCGACTGTTCGCGACGTTCTGCAAACGTCAGCGGTTCTCACCGATCTCACGGCTGGTGTTCAGTACAAGTGTCGCGCGGCCCTCGTGGTGAACGGCTTCGTTGATAACAACTCGGTCACAACTTCGTTCACTCCCATGGGGAAAGCGGCTTCACTCGAATTCACGAAGCAACCCGGAAGCTCTGCGTCTGGCGCGCCTTTCCCGGTTCAACCCGTCATCACGATTAAAGACGCGAACGGCACGGTCGTAAGCGCAGGCCCAGATTCCAAGGCGATCATTACGCTCACCATCTCGAACAACTCGCCCACGATCGGTACACTACGCGGAACAGCGCAAGCTCAGGCCGTAAAAGGTGTCGCGACGTTCGCGGGACTCAACATCCAAGAATCAGGGATCAAGATCCTTACGGCCGCAAAACCCGATACGCAGTCGCAAGACCCGGATCTCGGCTCGGCAGCACTGACGGTTGACTCAGCTGATTTCGCGATCACGAACGGGACGGTTTCTCCGGATAACTCAAGAATCGGGATCACGCCTGAAGTTCCGCCGAATTCGCCGCTTCTTGCAAACGGCGCACAACAGTACGATGTGAAGATCACGTTGAAAGACCAATTCGGTAACCCCGTTGCCGGCGTTAAACCGACCTTCACGTCCAATTACCCTGGTGACACGATCGTTCAACCCACGGTTGCGACAAATGCAGCGGGTGAAGCTACGGGTACAATCGCTTCTGTTTATGCGGACTCCGTCACTCCCCGCGTGCTTTCAATCTCGTCGCCTGCAGGCTTAACCGCGGTGACGACTCCCGCGCCGTTCAAACCAGGACCTGCGGCGAAACTTGCGTTCTTCGTTCAGCCGACGAACTCGCCTGCGGGGCCCTTTGGTCTCTCTACGATTCGCGTTCACGTTCAAGATGCGCAAGGCAACCGCGTTCTGGATGGCGTGTCGGCATCGGCACAAGTCGATATGTTCATCGCCTCCAACAACGTAGGTGCGATCCTCACGGGTACGACTTCGGTCACGGCCGCGATGGGCGAAGCCGTATTCATGGATCTCGGCGTTTCGAAGTCGCAAACTGGCTACAAGCTTCAAGCGACTTCCGCTCCGTTGAGCGCAGCTTTCAGCAACAGCTTCAACATCACTTCTGGTGAACCTGCGAAGATTTTCGTAGCGGGGCCAGAAAATATTCCTTCAGGCACCTGCTCGGGTCCTTACTCCGTGGAACTCCACGACAACGGGAACAACCCGGCTAACGCACGTGTTTCAACGACGATCGCCTTCTCTGGTCTTGGTGGCATGCAGATCTTCTCGGGTAGTAACTGCTCGGGAGCATTTAACGCAACTTACTCTCCAGGCACGAGCAAGAAGACCTTCTACGCTTTGAATCCCAAAGCTGAAGCTTCGAACATCACGATTGCCGAATCATCACCCACAAGCCCGATCACTCCGGCGACGATCACGGTGAAGTCGCATCCGAATAAAGTGACGCTGTCTGCAGTGATGCCGGCGCCTGCTCCTGCAAATACGCCCATGAGCGTCGTTGCGGATAAGTGTTCGCCGCAAATCATCATCACGCCTACCGGTAATAACGGACAGGCAGGTCCCCTCTTCACCGCCCAAACGGTTTCGATCACGGGCCTTGGCGGCTCGGCAGCCAAGATCTACTCGGATGCGGCTTGTAACGTCGAAATCGATCCGATGAACATCACGCTCCCGGTCGCTTCGGGAACGACCTATACAACGATTATTTACCTCAAAGATCCTAAAGCGGAGACGATGAATTTGTCGGTCGGCGACGCCTCGGGTACACTCACGACTTCGTCGAGCTTACAACCCGTTAAAATTCTCGCTTCGAACATCCAATTCACGGGTCCTTCGGCCGTTGTTGCAGGCCGTTGCTCGACGACTGCCTACACGATCACGCTACGTGATGCGCAAGGTAACGCGGTTCCCGCCCCTGCGGAAACTCCCTTGAACATCATCGGACTCAGCGGGAGTACAACAGGTTATTTCTATACGGCTCCGGGTTGCGGCAGCGGTCAGACGAATTCAATCGTTCGTGTTCCCGCTAGCCAATCGTCGATTCAAATTTACTTCCGAGACTCAGCGGCCGAGAACTTGAGCATCATCATTCGTGATCCCTCAGGTGCGATGGCCGATTCGACGGCTCTTCCGATCGGCATCTCGCCTTCGGCTTTGAAAATCACGGCGCCCGCGACTCCCGCAACTCCCGTTTCGAAAACTTCGGTCTGCGTAGGTCCTTTCAAGATCAACACGCTAGATGGTTCAACACCTACGCCAAAAGTGACGAACGCAATCAACCCCATCACCGTGAATTTAAGTGGTGCGGGCCTCGGCGGAACTTTCTACCAAGACACAGGTTGCGTCACTCCCGTCACGCAGTACTTGTTCGCGACGGGTCAGAACGAAAAGCAGTTCTGGTTTAAGGGACAATATCCTGCGACGTCGCTCACTTTCACGGCGACGGACCAAGGTTCGATCCTTACAGCAGCGACTTACAACTGGTCGGTCACGGCGGCAAAAGCCTTCCTAGGAACTGCCGGCACGATGATTCAACCTGATGGAACTCTCTATTGGTTCCAGAAAAACTTCAATCCCGTCGCGGCCCGCATGGATGGACCTGACGGTGCCAAAGAGGTAAAGTTCGACCCAGCTAAACAGAATATGTATATGGTCGACCCGTCTCGCCATCGCGTCCTGAAGTTCGACTACATCGCGAAGAAGTATGTAGGTTGGATCGGTCGCCACTATAAGTGGGGCGGAATCGGCGTCAACGGATCGAACTTATCGGATCCTTCAAACAGCGAGTGCGCAAATACGGTGAACGACGCAGCCGTTCCCGGATGGTGCGTAGGCGGTCAATCACGTAACGGTAACCCTGCGAACGGTGGTTTGGAGTATCCCGAAGCCGTCGCGGCGGATGCCGACTATATCTACGTCACGAACCGTTGGTCGCACAGCGTGCATCGCTACCGTGCGACGACTGGTCGCTTTGACGGCTGGATCGGCGGCGTCAGCAGCACGCCAACCGCAATCGGAACAAACGGTCCCGGAACTTGTACGTCCACGAACGCAAACTTGCCGACTCCCGGCTGGTGCAAAGGTGGTAACTCGTATAACGTTGCGACCGTTCCGGGCAATGCGGATAGCCGCTTCCGTGATCCTCGCGCGATCGCGGTAGACGACAACTATCTCTACGTTGGCTCTTACGGATCGATCCTCCGCTTCAACAAAGTCGACGGAAGCCCTGCTGGATGGATCGGTCGCGTTTACAACGTGAATCCATCAGGTGGTGCACCCAACTGTACAACGACCGGTAACGGTTCGACCACGCCCGGTTGGTGCGAAGGTGGCTCATGGCAAGCTGGCGACCCGCGCACGGGCGCTGTCGATCATCCGACCGGTTTGCAAATCGTTCCCACCGCTACCGGCAACAAACTCTTCGTCACCCACCATGGTAACAACCAACCGGTCGGCAAATACGATCTTGCGACCGGTGCATGGGAAGGCGTCTTCGTTCAAGGTCTCGCGGGTCCTTGGTCGATCGCATCCGACGCAAACTACATTTACATCGCGGACTCTAGCCGCCTTCTGATGTACTCACACACGGCTAACCTTGAGGGTTGGATCGGTAAGGTTGCTAACCCAAGCGCGATGTCGGGATTCCCCGGCTGCGGCACTCTCACGATCAATGAAAACACGCCGGGCTGGTGTATCGGTGGTTCGGCGAAAAACGGGATGGATGAGAATGCCTTCCACAACCTGTCATCCGTTGATCTCGACGGGCAAGGCAATTTGATCACGGGTCAAGGTGCGAACTTCCCCGCGATCAAGAGCTTCAAGGTTACAACGGGCGAATACAACGGTCAGCTCGCGCAGCTAAGCTTGAGCCCTCGAGAATGGTCGAACGACGCGGTCTCGTTTGCCGGATACAACGGTTACGATGATCACTCGAGCTTCCAACCGGTTGGTCTGCACGCCGAAAATGGAGCTCTCTATCAAGTCGACCAAGAAGCAGGTCGAGTGAAGAAATTGGATTCAGCTCTGGGATCCGTCATCGGCTGGGTCGGCGCGATCACCTCGCGCCCAACCGGTGGTGATGCAAGCTGCTTGAGCGCAAACCCGATGGGCCCCTCACCGGCATGGTGTTTGGGTTCCTACTTCCAGCCTCGCTACATGGGTCAAACGTTCGTCAACCACGCAACGGATGGTGTCTTCAAAGTTCCGACGTACGTGACGGGTGACAAGAACGGGTATCTCTACGTTGTCGATAGCGAAGCGCACCGGATTCTGCGCTTCAACTCGACAACTGGAGCATCTGCAGGTTGGATCGGACGTATCAACGCTTCGCCGACCGGAAGCTACCCCGGCTCAAGTGGATGTACCGGTGCAACGGGCCAGACTCCTGGTTGGTGTACGGGTGGATCGAGCCAAGCTGGAAGTGGCGATGGCAATATGTACTATCCCTCGGCCATCACATACGCGAGCGGAAACTTGTACGTCGTCGACAACTACAACAACCGCGTCCTCTCGTTCAACGCGACCTCCGGTGTGTTCAACGGCTGGATCGGTCGCGTAACTGGAGGCACACCAACCGGTTGTAGCTTGGCGTCGAGCGGTGGCTCGACACCGGTCAACCACTCGGTGGGTTGGTGCAAAGGCGGAACGCCGCACACGACGACGACTCACTTCACCGGCGATCGTGGCGGCAGCTTCCGCTTCCATTGGAACAACTACTCTTCACGAGGCGGGATCGCTACGGATGGAACTCATCTCTACATCGTGAACCACGGTAACTACCGTATTGATAAGTGGACTCTCTCGGGTCAATTCGTGGGTGCTGCTCCTACACGCGTGAATAACTTCACGAATACGTGGATCAACCTGGCTAACCCGGCAGCTCCGAGCTCAACGGATGCCGCACGCAATACTCTCAGCACGGCAACTAACGGATGGAACTGCGATGCGCCGGTTGGTCTCTGGACCGACAGCACAAGCCAGATCTACGGAACAACGAACGATCTTTGCGGCTACAACAACTCCGTTGTCTGGAAGATGGCTCGCGACACCGGAACGATGATCGGCTGGCAAGGCGGTATCAGCTTCAACACCAACGGTCAGCCGACCGGTGGGGAGGCCGGTTGCCAAGGAGCAACCGGTATCACGCCTGGTTGGTGTCAGGGCGGCGGTAACAACGCGGGCTTCGTGCTCGGGATGTTCACGAACTCTCTGAACGGAGTTACGGGTGATGCGCACTACGTGTACCTCACCGACGAGAACACGATGCGCGTAACGAGAATTCCGAAGTGATTTGATTGAGAACAAACTGATGAAACGCGTTTTGGGTCAATTGAAATTCGCAGTCGCAGCTCTCGGAGCCTTGGGCGCATTCGCGCTCCTGGGCTGCCATGCCGGCGGAAAAATCACGGCTTCGACGCCCGCGTCGGAGCCACTGGCTATCGTGCCGATTCCGACGATCGCAGCACCTGCGAAAACTCCGTTTTATTCGAACGCAACTTCGATTGAAGTCTCGGGACTGTGCCAAAAAGGATTTACCGTTTACATCTCGGGCGATGCGGTCGGGCAACAGCCTTGCAGTACGAATTCGACGTATACCTTCAACGTTCAGAAATCAACTGACGGTGTTTACTCCTTCTTCATCAACCAGAAAAATGAAACAAGCGTTTCCAACCCGATTCTTTTAGTCTGGGTCAAAAAAGGGAGCGTCGCGCCTCCTGTCATCGTCACGCCGTCGACAAAGCCTTACCTTTCCGGTGAAGCTGCGCTGCTGATCAGCGGCAGTTGTGAATCCGGCGCGACGATCTCGCTTTCTGGAGATGGCGCAGGTTCAACGGTCTGCGTAGCGTCGATGTTTGCGCTCAGCCTCCCGAAAGCCGCTGACGGAAACTACGATATCATCGTCACTCAAACGGACACGGCGGGAAACTCGTCGAGCGTCAACGTCCTCTGGCACAAAAAGAACCTCACCGTCTCTCCCGCAACCACGACGATTCCGGTCATGACTTCGCAACCGCTCACCTTCTCGGGCGGCTCGGGTGTTTACAACGTCACGATTCCGACGAACAATTCCGGTGGGTCATTTAATTCCGTCACGGGCGCTTACGTGACGGGTCCGGTTGCGAACGTGACCGACACGATTCGCATCTCCGACACGGCGGGAAGTTTCATCGAAGCTTTCATCACGACGCAAGCGGGTCTCCCCGATCACATCGATCTTCCGGCGATGAGTGGCGATGGTCAGACGGTCCTTTACGGCCAGATGCTGACGCTCCCCATGCGTGCGATGGTCGTCGATCGCTACGGTAACGGACTGCCCAACTATCCGCTCGTTTTCCAAGTCGCGACGGGTGATGCGATCATCACGACAAACCCCGAACAAACGAGTAATGCCTCCGGGATCGTGCAAGCTTCTGTTCGTATGGGCTTTAGCTCAGCTCTGATCGGTGTGAGAGTTTCTCCTGCATCCGGCGCTCTTCCCGATTTAGCAAATAGCGGCCGCGCGACGGCAACTCTTTTCGCGAGCGCCATGGGTGGCGGCTCGGGTGCATTTGGCGCAACTTTCAGAACGGGCCAAAACCCTGGTCAGATCGTGACGGCCGACTTCGATGGCGATGGACTCAGAGATGCAGCAGTGCTGAATACCGGTGACTCGAGCGTCGGCTTTTTCAAAGGACGCGGTACCGGTGTTCTCGCGAACATGGTTCGCATCGGTGGGATCTGCATTGGTCCTTCGGGTCTGGCGCAAGGCGATTTCAACGCCGACAACCGTGTCGACTTAGTTGTCGTTTGTGCTTCAACGGATCGCTACTCGATCCTTTTAGGGCGTGGCGATGGAACTTTTAATCCAGCCGTAAACACGCCGTTGAGCGCAAACGAAATTGCTCCGCAGAACGTAGTGGTTGCGGACTTCGATGGCGACAACCGCCTCGATCTCGCGATCAGCAATACGGGCGGATCGATTGTTTCGGTTCGCTTCGGTCTCGGTAACGGAGCGTTCTCCGGCCCCGTTGAATACACGGTTGGGCAAGCACCGACAGCCCTTGCGGTGGCGGACTTCAACAAAGATGGACGGCCGGACCTAGTCGTCGCTAATACGGGCGACAACACGGCAAGTGTCCTCATGAATCTTAACAACGGGACCGGCGGTTTTGCCGCACCCGTTACGCTGTTTAATATGAATGCGCCGTCAGCCATCGTCGTGGCGGACTTCAACAGTGACACTTGGCCCGACGTCGCAATTTTGAGCCCCGGCTCGAACGAAACCTTTGTCTTCAGAAATATCGCGCAGACTCAGCCGGCTATTCTCTTCGATTCGCCTGAACAAGTGGCGGTGGGCGGAAGCCCAACTTCACTCACGGCCGGTCTGTTTGACGACGACGCATTCATCGACTTAGCCGTTACAAGCAGTGACGACAACAACGTGAGTTACCTGCTTGGTCAGAACAATTTCCAGTTCATTGCGCAAACGGCCATTCCTACATCAATCGGTCCTTTGTTCATTACGAGCGCCGATATGAACGGCGATAACCGACCTGACCTTCTAGTTTCGACCGTCGCGAATCAGGAAGTGCAAATCATTCCGTTCCAAGCGGGTGGCGTTGCAGGATTCAAAACATCGGTCGGTTTGAACCCGGCTGGATCCGCGACCGGTGACTTTGACGGCGATGGAAAATACGATCTTGTCGTCGTCAATGGCAGCGGCAATTCCTACAGCATCCTGAAGGGCGATGGCAAAGGTCTCTTCACGGCGCAGGCACCGGTAGCCGTTGGTCTTAACCCGACGTCCGTGAAAGTCGCTGACTTCAATAAAGATGGTCACATGGACTTCGTTGTCACCGTGCAGACGGCTTCTCAAGCAAAAGTCTTCCTCGGTAAAGGTGATCTCACCTTCCACCCGTCGGTTGATTATCCAGTGTCTGCGGGTCCCGTCGACTCGGTCATCCGCGATTTCAACAACGACGGCCGACTCGATATCGCGGTGGCGAGCCAGAGCTCGTCGAAAGTGGCACTCTTACTTGGAAACGGAAACGGGACATTCCAAAACCGCGTGGATTTCGATTCGGGCTCCGCTCCGGTGGGGATCGATGCCGGAGATTTCAACGGCGATGGACTCGTTGATATCGCAACGGTCAACAACTCCTCAGGCTCCGTGAGTATCTTGATTTCCAACGGCAACGGAACTTTCCAAACGCAAGTCGAGTACGCGACCGCAAGCGGGCCCAACAGCCTCACGGTCAATGATTTCAACAACGACAGCGTACGCGACATTGCCGCGGTCAATTCGATCGAAGGCACGGTCAGCATTCTTCTAGGAAATGGCGATGGCTCCTTCCGCGCGAAAGAAGATTACTCAGCTGGTGGAACACCTCAAGGGATCGTCTCCGGTGACTTCAATAGCGATAACCGCATCGACTTGGCCGTAGGCAACGGCACAAGTCAGGGGTTCACGATTCTTTTAGGCTCATCGACGGGTCAATTCAACAATTCGACTCCCTACTACATCAACGCAGGCGTAAGCACGATCAGTCTCGGTGAATTCAACGGCGATGGCGCCCTGGATCTCGTCGTTCTCGATACGTTGAGCGACGCCGTTCAACTTTGGGTAGGCCATTGATGGCAAGGCTCGTAGGACTAGCAAACCGGATGCTCTCGCGGCTGCTTAAGACAGCGGCGATCCGCTTTTGCGTAGCTACGGCTCTTGCTTTTGTTCTCTCAGGTTGCCTAGGTGGTCACGAAGAGAAACCGGTCTCTACTTCTCGCGCCACCCTCACGAACATCACGCTGAAAACTTACGATCGCTCAACCGCGACCGTGCTCGTTCAAGGTAGCCTTTATATCAAAGGCGCAATCGATCTGAGCTTCATTCGATTTCATTCGACCGAGGCCTGCCAAGATCAGGGCATTGGCCAGGGACTTCTCTCGGACTTCCACTACAAGGGAATCGAGCTTCAGATCCCGAGTGCGGGAACAACTCGCCTCTACGTTTCGACCAATACGTACGACGGCTGCTTTTACTTGACCTCGTACACGCCGCCGCACGATGCGCCGCCGGCTCCCGTTCTGAAATCGACGAGTCCCGTATCACCGTCGCGAGTCTCGACAACACCGCTTGCTTACGGTGAAGCGGCCGCGACCGCGCAAGAAGTTCGACTCTACGATGATGCAACATGCTCTCGTCTAGTCGGATTGGGGACGCCGAAAGCATTTGCCACGATCGGGATTCCGATCACGCTTCAACCGAACACGCGAAGCAAGATCTATGGTCGCGCTGTCGAGCCCTTCGGCAATGCTTCGGCCTGCACCGAAATTGGCGCTTACGCTCACAGCGACTACGGCCCCCCACCTCCCACTTTTGTTTCGAGTCATCCGATCTCACCTTCGAACGTGACGTCGTCACCGCTAATCATCGGTGCGACTCCCGCAGAGGTCACAACCGTCTCTTTATTCAAGGACGCAGCTTGTTTACTCCACGTCGGGAACGGCCCAGCGGCTGATTTTAAATCTACGGGTCTCGCCGTGGAACTTCCCGCTAACGCGGAGACCGGAATCTATGCAGTCGGCTATGATGCCGAAGGCAATCCTTCTCTTTGCAATTACCTCTTCACGTACAAACACGATTCAACGATTCCGGATCCGCCCGTTTTCGTTTCGGCGACACCGGCTTCACCTACCCGACTCACGCTCTACCCCCGTATCAAAGGGACCGCGTCTGCGGATACGGCCGTGATCAAGTTCTATAACGACATGGCTTGTTTGAGAAATGTCGGCACCGGCACGAAAGCCGAGTTCGAAGGCATCGGTGTCATCGCGGCGGTTCAGCAGAACAACTCAACTTCACTTTACGCGACGTCGGTCGACGCCGCCGGGAACGCTTCCAACTGTACGTTGATGACAACGTACTTCCACAACACGATTCCGCCGGAGCCGCCGGGCTTTATCGAAACGCTTCCGGCTTCTCCCAACAACACTTCGACGATGCCGTACGTGGTCGGTTCGATCAACGGCCGTGGAGTGCAGGTCGAACTCTTCAGCAACGAAACTTGTACCACGCGCATCGGAATGGGTACGGCTCAGGAATTTACGAGCACGGGAGTACGTGCGACAGTTCCGGCCAACTCGCTTACGACCATCTACGCTACAACGATCGATCCGGAAGGCAACGTCTCGACGTGCGCATCGATGACGAACTACGATCATTCGGCGAATCCTGCTATTCCGCCCGCATTCACCCTTGCGTCTCCCCCGTCACCATCAAAGCAAACGGATCGACCTTACATCGTCGGTACGGCTGATTCGAGCATTCGGGACGTTGCGATTTACATCGATAACATGTGCCAAACCAAAATCGCGCAAGGAACGCGTGCGGCCTTCGTCACGAGCGGTTTGCAAGTTCAGGTCTATCGCGACGCTGCGACCCCGATTTATGCGGTGAGCTTCGATAAGTACGGCAATTTCTCGGCGTGTACGCAGTTGACGACCTACATCTACAACACCAAGCCTCCGTTCGACCCGATGTTCACGGCGACGATCCCGACATCACCGAACAACACTTCGTTCTCGCCCATGGTCCGAGGGACGACAACGGTAGATCCTACGAACGTGCTCCCGGTTGCCAACGTTCGCTTCTTCGATACGATGTTCTGCTTGAGCCAAATCGGCATCGGAACACCTGCTGAGTTCGCCTCCACCGGAATCCGCGTTGAGGTTTCGCCAAACATGATCACATCTATCTATGGCCAAACGATCGACGCCGCCGGCAACGTGAGTAACTGTACCTTCCTCACAGATTACACGCATATCGATATTGCGCCGGGCCTTCCCCATTACGTAGCGACGTCACCGGCAAGTCCATCTTACAGTGAGCTCGCCCTCCTCACGGGCACGATCGGCACGAGCACAAGCTTCATGCCGATTCAAAACGTGAATATTTATACGGATTCCAACTGTACCGCGACGCTGAAGGTTGGTCTTCCATCGGAATTTACCGGAAGCGGCATCGCCATCACAACGCCAATGAACGCTACGACTTCGCTCTACGCGCAGTCGTCGGATCAAGTGGGTAACAAATCAGCTTGTGCGCACATGACGAACTTCCGTCATCACAACTTAGGACCCATCGACGTCAACGTTTCGCAAAATCTCGACGGCTCGGTTAGCTTAGGCTGGCTTCCCGATTTGATTTCAAATCCATCGCCTCGTTACATCGTGAAGCGGTCGCTGAAAGCCGGTGGACCGTACACGATCCTCAACAACAACGTCATCGGCACTGCTTACACCGATCTAGCCGTCACCAACGGGACGACTTATTACTACGTGGTCGCGTCGACGAACAACACCGGCACGAGCCAGGATTCCGCGGAAGTTTCACTGACCGTTACGGCCCCGAATCCAAATTCGGCGTTGTCTTTGACCGCTCTACCTGGACCCACAAACGTGTCGCTCTCGTGGTCGGGCGATTCAACGAACATGACTTTCAAAGTGATGCGTTCGCTGAAACCGGGCGGTCCGTACACGACGATTGCCTCAAAGCTCGTTTCACCTAGCTATATTGATGATACGGTCACGGATGGAACTCTTTATTTCTACGTCGTTCACGGAAGCAACCCCGCAGGCGATAGCGTTCAATCCAACGAAGCCAATGCGCGGCCCATGGGTGCGCCCGACGCTCCAATCAATCTCAACCTTGCGCTCAAAGCAGATGCTTGCGGTGCGGGCAACGCGGGCGTCGTGTTGACTTGGAGTGCGCCTGCGTACTTCACAGAATTTTTCGTCTACCGCTCAAACAATTCCGGTGGCGGCGGAACTCTCCGCGCGACGCGCACGATGAATTCTTGGATCGATTGTAATCCCGATAGTTACTGGAATAATTCGAACGCGAACGCCAACTACTATACGGTGTCTGCAGGTTGGAGCGGAACTCAGTCTCAGACAAGTAACGAAGTTGCGTTTGCGAATCTCTGGCCCCCAGGACTCTCGCTCTTCCCCGGGAACGGACACATTCAAGTTGCCTGGAATACTGATACTCAAGCGGATTCTTACACGCTACTTCGCGCAACGAAGCCCGGCGGGCCGTACACAATTTTAGCAAACCACACGACGGTGAATTCGTATAACGATACCGGGCTCACAAACGGAATCGCGTATTACTACGTGATTCGTGCTCACTATCCAGGTGGCCTGACGGGTTGGGACTTCGTCGAACGAAGTGCGATACCAGGGACCAATCCGACGGATCCTTTGAACCTCAATCTCACGGTAAATGCGCAGGGTCTCCCCGTCCTCGATTGGACACGTCCTTCTGTCTTTAACCGTTTCCGTATTCACCGTTCGGCGAATCCAGGTGGCCCATTTTCGGTCATCGCGACGAATTCAACCTCGACTTCACCGCCGACTCGTTACATGGATCCCTCGCCGCTCAACGGAATGAACTATTACCGAGTGACGGCAACGTGGGGAAGTTACGAATCCAATCCGACAAACGTTGTCTCTTATCGCGGCGGAATTCCGAAGAACCTCGTCCTCACTCCTGCCGCCAACTCAATCGGTCTAGCATGGACCGCGGTGACCGGAGCAAATGGCTACCGCATCTACCGCGGCACTACGATGGGTGGACCTTACACTTCGATCGGAACATCGGCGACGAACAGCTATACCGATTCATCTGCGGTCACCGGAGTTGGCTACTACTACACCGTGACGTCGACTTATCTCGACGGAACCGAAAGTCAGAAGTCAGCCGAAGTGAACGGCATGCGCACGGATAGTGCAGTCCCTTCTGGCCTAAGCGTGACGGCCGTTACCGCGAACAGCATCGCGATTGCTTGGGCGAAAGTTCAAGGTGCAACTTCGTACAACATCTACGTGGCCGTATCTCCTTCGACAACTTACGTGAAAGTCGCAAACGCCACGGCGACGAGCTACCTGCGTGCCGGGCTTTCACCAGGTGGGGAATATAACTTCAAAGTTTCGAGCGTCACCGGCACGACGGAGTCTTCACTCTCGGCGCCGCTTACGCAAATGACACTGGCAGCTCTCGCGGCACCCACTCTTACCGCAGGAAGCAACAGCGTTCTCGTTCAATGGAGCGGCGTCACCGGTGCGTCTCACAATGTTGAGCGCTCCACCGACGGGACTACATTCTCAACAGTTTGTCCCGCGGTCGCGATCAACTACTGCACGGATGCAACTGCCGTTAACGGTACTCAGTACTACTACCGCGTCGTCGCCACCGTTTCGGGATACACGATCACCTCACCTACGTCGACGATCACTCCCGGGATCGTTCCTTCCGTTCCGGCAGGCCTCGCGGTCACCGAGAACATAACCGGCGACGAGTTGAAAATTACATTTAGCGGAGCTCCTGCCGCCACTTCTTACCGCATCTACGTGGGGACATCGCCCGGCAACTACAACATGCCGATCGTCAATGCCACGCAAACAACGGACGTTGCGATTCCCGGTCTAACTGCTGCAACAACTTACTACATCGCGGCTTCGGCATTGATCGGCTCGGTGGAATCAGCGCGCTCAGCCGAAATCTCGGCAATTCCGCTTCTCACACCTGCGGCCCCGACGGCACTTGCAAACTCGGCAACGAGCATTCGAATCGCGTGGAGCTCGGCGCACGGAACGGTTACGAATTATGACCTTCTCCGTTCGAACGACGGTGTGAACTTTAGCGCAATCGCGACGGGCTTAGGAACGGCGACGGCTTACACGGATTCCACTGCTGTCGCTGGCGTCAGCTATCAATACATCTATCAGCCCTACGGAGCCGGCGGCGTTCCGATGGCTCGATCAGCGGCTAGCCCGCAAGTGACGATCGGGATCGCTCCTCTTGAGCCCCGCTCGCTCACGGCACGGGCTGTTTCAACAACCAGCGTGAATTTGATCTGGGGCCAGGTCACGAATATCGGAAAGTACAATGTCTACCGCGCAACTTCTGCCGGCGGACCCTACTCGCTTCGCGGTTCAACGACCGCGTCGACGACGACTTACACCGATGCCGGAACCGCAGGTACGACCTACTACTATGTCGTACGCAGCGTGAATGATTACAACGTGGAGTCGCCCAATTCGAATGAAGTAGCGGTGGAACTCAACGCCGGCCCCGCGACCCTCGCCGTTACGGCGAATTCCAACCGCCTGAACTTGGCATGGTCTGCAGTGGCGGGTGCCGCAAGTTATCAGGTTCGTCGCAGCGAAATCGCGGGTGGACCTTACGGCGTTATCGCTTCGGGAGTCGCGGGAACATCCCTACAGGACACGAACGTCGTCAACGGTGTCCGCTACTACTACGTGGTGGAAGCTGTCTTCGCTAGCGGAGCCGTCTCGGTGAGCTCGAACGAAGCGAGCGCCATCGCGTTGATCACGATGAATTTGCAGAGCGCCGTTGAGCTCCTGGACCGCGGCTTGCTCTCAAGCACCGTTGCTCGCACGTTTGAGCGTTCGCGCACCTCCCTCAACACGAATGATTACGACGGCTCACCTTCGTACCAGCTCGAAGTTGTCGCCTACAACGTGGACTCAGCACCGTTGCAAGTTGAACTTTTGAACAATTCGAATGTGACGGTTGGTTTCGTGACGATTCCTGCCGGAGTTTCCGCGCCAACTCGCTTGCGCGCATCGTTCACTCCGAGTGCGGGTGCCAACGAGTATCGCTTGCGTCTCCCCGCGACCGCAGCTGCGGGCTACATTGCCGTCTATTCATCGCGGATCTTGATCACCCAAACGGGCGCAACGAAGACGAAACTTTATATTCCGCTTCTCTCTTATTCTTACGGACCTTCAGCTGCTGATGCGGGAGATCCAATCGAAGTGACGAACGGCATGAGTTACACTTCTCTCCTTGCCGCTGGCATCTACAAAAAGGACACTTCGTCACTCGTGCGCCTGGCTGACGGTAACCCGTGGGAACTTGAGACCGTCGTCGCCTCAAGCGGTGGGGCTATTGGTCTTGTGTCACTCTACAACGTGACACGCGGAGCTCCCGTCACCCCGACGGAGACGGTCGTTGCGGGCTCGAGCGTTTCGCTCGTGCGCTCGCCCTTCAACGAGGGAATCTCGAACTATGCCCGCACAAACGAGGGCGATGAGTATCAAGTGACGATTCGCTGCGATCGTTACTGCGGCTCGGGACGCCAGATCGCGCTCTACAAAGCGGGCTTGTGGGTGAAGCTCGATGCTCTCGACAAAGTGGAAGTTCACCTGCGCACAAGCTTAGGCGCCAACATCAGCTTCACGAACGATATCGATCATGAACGCACACTCTTGCAGCTTAGCGCTTACTCAAACCCAGTGGTGTACTTCCAGGCGACGGCCGAAGCAAACGGCGGCTCGCAAGTGCACGTGCGTTTGATGAGTGCTGCGGCCAGCGACTTTGGACCATCGGTGCTTACACCGGTTGCGGGCTCAACGGTCACCTTTGATTCGGAGACGAAAACGCAGCTCCGCTCGCCGGCTCTCACGCTCACAAACGGCGATCGGTACCTTCTGCAGGCGGAGCCTGTTACGGGCGGCTTGAAACTCATCGACTCGAGCTTGGTGATCCGGGCGCAGCGCTGAGGTTCGCGGAAAGGTGCCAGGCACTACTTGGCGCCACTACTTGGCGGCACTACTTGGCTACTTCAGAAGTTAAAGAACATCCCGCATTGGATGGAAAGGAGCGTAAGCTCCGGCGGCTGCGCGACACTCGAAAACGCGGCCGGAACCTGCGACGACGCGATCACGACTTCAGGACGAATGCCCACACCTGGTTTCAAAAGGTAATCAGCACCGCCCGTGACACCAACGTAACCTGCCGATCCACTCACGGTGGGCACTTGGTCATTGTCTCGCGAAATCGTTGCTTGGGCGTAGCCTGCGGAAATGCCGGCAAAAGGCGTCCAACTTTTTACAAAAAGCGAACTCTGCCCGTCGGAGAGCGGCACCATCGACGGCGCCGGACCCATGAAGTAGTAACGCGAGACTAGGCCCGTGAATGAAGCTGCCGTTGAAAAAGGCGCAAGGCTTACGCCACGGTAGTGCTCAAAACCAAGACTGATCTTATCGGTCAAAAGCATTTCGACAAAAACGCTGGCAACAAGTGGCCCTTCACTCCGCGGAACTTGCGTGAAGCCGCTTGCGTCAGCCGTAACGCCGATTCCAAAAAAGCCCACCGCAAAACCAAAGCGGTAGTTGCTCGAGCCACGAGGCTTCTCCAGGATCGTGGTCGCGGCTTTGGGCTCCTGAGCGCGAGCCAACGACGGGCTCAACGAACAGGCCGCAATCAGCAGAATCAAAATTCTTTTCAGTTTAAGCCACTCGCTTCGCTTCATCGTCCGTGCCTAGTTGGTGCGTCGTCGCTGTGGGTACTGGTCCGAAAACTTCCATCAAGTTGATCTCTCCGCTCTGCACGAGGCCTTTGATCCGCGTCGTGAAGAATTCGAGAGCTTTGTCCTTATCCGTCGCGCTCGTCTTATCCGGGCGCGAGAGTTCGTCGCGCGCAATCTCGCCGACCATCATCGAGGCCATCGAGAGACAACGCTCTTGAAGATCGGGACGCACACGCAAGAAGGAAATCAATTCATCCGGCGTCATGCCCATGAACACGATGCGGATTTTGTCATCAGGCCACTCCGCCAAGAACGCAAGCGACGCCGTCGTCCGCTTGTATTCTTCGATCGCGGGTCCCTTCATCTGAGCGAGCAGCATGATTTCCTCGGAAGGAGTCAGGGCCGCAACGATCTTCGGGAGCGTCATCTCGAGCGCCACGATTTCTTGTTCGCGCGTCGGGTTGAGCTTTAAGAGCAAGCTGCGATCGAGCGTTTCGAGTTCTTCCGCTCGAATCTCGCTCAAGCCTGCTGCTGATTCGAGGATCTCGCGCTTGGCGTCCATGGATAGCGACTTCAAGTAGCGTTGGCGCAGATCGTTCGTCATGTAGAGCGAAACAACCGTGCGGAGCTTTGGATTCTGCTCCATCAACACTTTGTTCACCATGCTAAGGTTCAAACCATCAAGGTAAGCAAAAGGTGTTGAGAGCGAGTCCGAGCCAAGATTCAACACAGATAAAAGATCCCAGTAAGCCTTCTCGAGGGATTCACGCTTATCGCGAGGATGAATTTCCGGCATGCGCGCAAAGATCTTCTGCACGTCAGGAAGAGCATCAACCGGGATCGGAAGTTTTCCCGTCTCTTTGCCCGCAGCTTCCGCAAAGCACGCAAGACGAAGCTTCCCGTTTTCACCCATGTGGCACCAATTGCGAACAACGTCTTCAAGGTAGCCGGACAGACGAGGCACAAGCTCGATGATGCGCGATTTGAGACTCTCAATATCGTTGTTAGCCCGAACGCGTTCAGCAGAGTCGAATTCGAGATCTGCTTGAAGATCCTTATCGTTATCCGCTTGAACTTCAGCAGCTGCACGTTGAAGTGCGGCCAAGTCGCTGGAGTCTTCCGAAGAACCCATGCCGTTCGCATCGGCTGCGAGTCCACCCTCGCCGCGCGACAAGAGTCGATACAAAATCACGCCGATCAAGATCGCAAGCGATATGACGATTTGGCCCGCGAGCGACTGGAACTCTCCCAGCCAATCGTAAATCGTTTTTACCTTCGGCTCTTGAGCGACGTCCTTCGGCTTCTCTAAAGTCTTGATAAAGGTAACGGCACCTTTACCCGCTCCGCCAAATTCGGCGCTCAAACGCTTTTTCAGCCAGCCTTCGACTTCCGCCTTGATTTGCGGATTGAGATCCGCTTTCAGGCCGACCGAAACGTTCACCGATTTGATGCGGAAATGATCGAGAAGCTTGGAAGCTGGCTTCTCCTCCGCGACTCCCATGTAGCCCTTCAAAAGTTGGTCTGCATCGAGAGACCCAAGCATCAAATCATTGAGCGGCTCGGAGTCCGTAGGCTTCGGAGTTTGGAGAACAGGCGACGCCACGGGAATCAGATCTAGTTGAGCGCCCAACGAGAATTGCTCACGATCAACGAGCGTCGAAAGCTCTTGCGTGTAGCGACGAGCGAGAAGGTCTTCCAAAAAAGCCTTTGCGCCAAGTGCGTCGGGTGAAAGCGAAGCAAGGCCACCGCCCTTAGCCGGTGCCGCTCCCCGCGCCTGCGCGAGCGCCGCATTCGGCGTAAACGCGAAGCCCGCGATGAACACGCCGATCGCGAGAAAAGTTGAGACTGCCGCTAAGTTTTTTCTCATTGCGCTGTCCCTTTGGCAGCCTCAGCCGCCGGTGCCCGCCCCGATTGCAGCAAGCGAACCTTCGCGGCCATCTTGATCGCGTCATCCATTTGCGGATCCGCTTTGATGGCCTCTTCGTACCATTTCAAACTTTCGGTATAATTCTTCTGCGCGTAGAAGATCGAAGCACGCATCGAAAGGGCTCGCGCGAGCGTCGGGAAGTCCGCGAGAATCTTGTCGAGCTCGGCTTGCGCACGCTCGAATTGATTCGTGAGCGCGAAGCGCTGAGCGAGGAAGAGACGATCAATCGTCACCTTCGCCGTCTTCTCTTCTTGAGCGAGCTTGCTTTCTTTCATCTTCACGTCGAGTTCGGTAACGAAAGTACCGAAGCGGCTCGCCGGAATTTGGAAGGTTTCCGTCACGTAACCTTGCTTCTCGACGGTGATCGGAAAGTATTGTCCAGAGCTGACATCAGCACCGATGAGCTGCCGAAATTCCGTCATCGGCATCGTCAAAGGAGTTTTGCCGATTGGCTTCTTCTCGTTCGTGCCCGGCACTTGGAAGAAGACGTCCGCTTGCAGCGGATCGCTCTTCACCGAGAACGTCGGCGTAGCGCAAGCCGAAACGAGACCGCACAAAATTGCCACCAACCACAATGTCGAAGCTTTAAACGTTTTCATACTCTTTCATTATCGTACGAATATGAGACTTTCTTGAGTCCTAGTTTGGTTGGGGTCTTGTTTTGCGCTCACCTAGCCTTTAGCTAAACCTCAGAGGTTGAGTGCCCCGACTAGCCCGACTCTGCGATGGACCAGAAAAACAAAACAAACAAACCGACCACGGTCGTGGAGGACAACTCTTACGCCTCCCCAGCCACCCGATCCGTTTCACGAAACGTGAAACCGCGACCCCTCGACTCCCAGACCGCGAGTAAGACTACGAGCAAGACTAGGAGAGCCGCCAAACGTAAGCTACGATGAAGGAGACACGGCTTTATCTCAAACATAATGTTCATGGATGAACTATGAATTTTTCATCGATCTTCGGTGTGTTCGCGGCCCTTGTTGTCATGGTCCTCTCGATCGTGAGCTCCTCGGATTCTGCGAAAGTCTTCCTCGATCCCCACGGAATTCTGATCGTCTGCGGTGGAACCGCGGCCGCAGGGTTGATGTGCTTTCCGCTGCGTTCCTATATTCGCGTCGGCGGCGTGTTCATCAACAAGTTCCTAGGAGCCTACGCTACCCGACACGACATCGTGATCACCGAGATTGTTGATCTCGCACGAGGCATTCGTGAGAACCCCGAATACCTGAAGCAAAAAGCAAAGAGCTTGAAGACTCCGTTTTTGGCGGATGCCGTTCAGCTCATCACTCTCGGCGGTATTCCGGAGGAAGCGCTCGATGAGATCCTCATGAAGCGCGCAGCGACGCACACGAAACGCTACGAATACGACGTGGGAGTCTTCAAGACGCTTGCGAAATTTCCCCCGGCCTTCGGTCTTCTCGGTACCACCCTCGGGATGATCGCGCTCCTCCAACAGCTTGGCGGAGCGGATGCGCAAAAAAAGCTCGGACCCGCGATGGCGATCGGTCTCGTAGCGACGTTCTACGGACTCGTTCTCTCGAACCTGATCTTCATCCCGATCTCGGAAAACTTAGCGCACATCAACCGCGATGACGAAACTCTCCGGACGATCGTAATCGATGGACTTCGCCTCGTTCGTCGCCGCGAGCACCCGAAAGTCGTTGAAGAGCATTTGAAGAGTTATCTCCTCCCGCACGAACGTGCACGCCTTAACAGGAAAGTGAAGTCGTGAGCGATATTTCTTCCGCCCGCATCCGCCGCAAGAAGAAGGAAAATGAGGATAAAGATCCTCACGACTCCGCTCACGCTCCCTTAGCCTTGGGCAACGCTCATAATCACAAGGCCCATGAAGAAGAAGGCGAAGGCAACTGGTTAGTCTCTTACGCCGACATGATGACCCTCCTCGTCGGCTTCTTCGTCATCCTTTTGAGCTTCTCCGTCATGGATGCAAAGAAGTTCGAGGAAGCTAAGCAGTCCATCACGCAGGAATTCGGTGGAACGTACACCGTCCCCTATGCGGCCCTCGCCGATAAAATCAAAGAGGCCGCAAAGAAGCTTGGCGTAGGTGATCAGTTCATCATCAAAGAATCCGAGATCGGAATTGAGATCTCGTCTCGCGGAACCGTCTTCTTCAACACCGGCTCTGCAGACTTGAAAGATGAAGCCAAAGTCGTTTTGTCGAACTTCATCGATGTCGTTCGCGATCAGCTCTCGGAATTCGATATCACGATTGAAGGTCATACCGACGACGTTCCGATCATGCCCGGCGGGCAATACCGCAACAACTGGGAGCTCTCAAGCCTCCGTGCCTGCCGAGTCCTCGAAACGTTCATGAGCGCGGGAATTTCGAAGGAACGTTTGACGGCTGCCGGTTACGGCGAAGCTCGACCCCTCGTTCCGAACCGTGATGCCGAAGGCAACGCCATTGCCGAGAATCAATCGCAAAACCGTCGCGTCGTGATCAAGCTCATGAAGCACGCCGATCCATCATTGATAAAGAGCGAAAAGCAGGCGCACGCGGCTCCCGCGCCGGGTGGCCAACCCTCAGAAATTCCCGCTGAGCAAAGAGCCCCTGCCCAGGCGGCGGATGCAGCCCCCGCGAATCCCGCAGCAGCCCCTGCTCCGGCAGCCGAGGCACCCGCCCCACCGCCTGCAGAAACAACAGGTGCATCCCTCCCCGCTCCGAGCGAAGCTCCAGTCGCCAATTAGTTTGAAGCGCGAAACTTAAGTGAAGAACGCCACCTCTAAAAAGGTGGCGTTTTCGTTTTCCTGGCAAGATGAAAATCCCCTAGGGAAACCCTCACCATCGCCCCGTGATCTATCATCAAAACTTGTTTGGCCGTAGAATCGTGACCCCACACTTTAAGGATGAGGCTGGGTTCACGGAAAACGATCACTCAAAGCCAACGGATGGCTACCAAAATCCTTTGCGGACGCGCTTTAGTGATGCGTTCTTCCGCTCGATCCCGAATCAGAGCGGTATCTACCTTTTCCTAAACGCGCGGATGGAACCGCTGTATATCGGAAAGGCCGAGAACCTCCATCGACGCTTAGCCACCTACCGTCGATTAACACCATCCACTCGCTCAACGCACATTCTTGAGATGATCGAGCTTGCGCAAGTGATCGTATGGGAAGTTCACGCCGAAACCCGGGTCGTGCGCGCACGGGAACGGGAGCTCATTCGCGCCCTCAAGCCGCCTTTCAACATCTCGGATCGTAGGCTGACGAGAGGGATCTACTACTCGCTCCATGTTCACCCGGAAGGTCTTCCGAACGGAAATCTCCTGATCGACCTTCGCTACAGTTATGCTTTCCCGTCAAAAGACCAAGCCGTGTTTGGTTGTTTTCTCGACCCACGCCTTGCGCGCGAAGCTTTCGCCGGACTCCTTCGCTTCATCTCGCTGAGTCGCCCTTATCCTCGCCTGCCGGAAAAATTGAAATTCATCACGCCTCTTCGCATCTATAGGTTCGAGCTACCGGAAGATCGACTTCAGCTCTTAAGAGCCTTTCTCCGCGGTGAGGATCCAACTCTTCGACATAGATTTGCGCGGGAAGTTTTGGTGCGAGAGGATCTACCGACGGAACTTTATCCCCAACTTCAAAAAGATCTGCGAACACTGACGTTCTTTTTCGAGGAACTCGCGCAACCCGCGCATCAAGTGCGATGTCTGCTCGGTTGGGCCAACGGAGAAGCGATCAAACAAGACGAGCTTGAAGACGTCATTCGCAAACGGCGCCTCAAGCTCGTGGAACATTTCGACAACACAGAACTCAATTCAGAAGATTCTCTTTAAAAGAGAACATATGAACTCACTTTGACGTGTACGTCCACTGAACCTCTGTTTGCCCCTCATTCAGACCCTTTACTTCATCTTGAGTCGCTTGCTCACCACGAAGGGATTTTTCAAAGACCTGCAGCTGCAGCGCGCTGCCTTTGAGGATAAGCGCAAGATTTGGCGTATGGCCGCCTTTTTTCGCGATGAAGAGCTGCGCCTTTGTCTTGGGTGTTTTCTTAAAGTGCTTCACGGCGCCAGGCGCCATCGTGGCTCCATCCCAATTCCCTTGATAGTACGTGACAGGCGCCAAAATTGGATAACGATCCGCCGAGTAGTATTTGTTCGCGGTCGCCTTCAGCAGCGCGCAAGTGTCCTCGATCGCGCCCATGACTTTCGAAATTTCTTCTTCTTCAAACTCGTGGAACTTACCTGTTTCATCCGTGTAGAAGACCGGCACGGTTTTCACGAAAGAAGGAAATTCCTGGCACTGGATCAACTTATTTGACGCCATATCGACGGCATCGATTCTGTCATTATCGAAAAACGCGTTGTTGAATAGGTTCACATCGAAGATCTGATCGGCCTGTTGGCGCAAGATCCCTTCGGGCGACGGAAAGAGCATGGTCAGCGCGCTCTGCATTTGGTCTAAGCCGCGATTTGAATACATTAGCATGCGCGCGATCTGATAAAGCCCGAGACCATACGCTTTCTCTTTCGTGAAGTAGGACTTCATCGCAAGACGCGTCGGCTCCGGGAGGGATTTGTACATCTTGCGGAGACCGAACGGAATCGCGCGCGATTCTTCAATTGTCTTTCCGTCGAACATCACGCCTTCGAGGACAACGGCCGTCGTGCGCTCTGGGAAAAGATTTGCGTAGATGGTTGCCGGAACAGTTCCGTACGAAATACCGAGAATCGAGAGCTGGTTGATTCCAAGGTGTTTGCGAATCTCTTCCATATCGCGAGCGGTGTTCAGCGATCCGTAGTAATTCGGGTTGCGGTAAAGTTCGAGCGAAGAAGGGCGCGAACAACCGATGCCTCGTTGGTCAAAACGGATTTCGTTAAAACTTTTAGTGAACGCCGGAGCTCCGTGGGAATTTCCACCTGGTCCACCATCAACGTAGATCATCGAAGGACGTTTCGGATCAAACGAACCCTTGGCGAAGAAGCCCCAAATTTCAGTTTTACCCAGAGCAGGATTCTCGTAGTCGACGGGCACTTCGATACGGAAGCCGGCTTCGGTGTCAGTGACGGAATTAAACTTCTTGCAGAACTCTTTGCCCGTTGTGAAACGCGCAAACAAAGACTTCTGCGCTTCGTTTTCAAAGATGGCTGAAGCAAGTTGTTCAGCTGAGCTTTTCTCGCCTGCAACCGGAGCCTCACCGACGCCCGTGATTGGCGCAGGAATCGGCTCGGGTTGTGGATTAGCGCCAATTTCTAAATCGGGCTGAACATCCGGTTCAAGATCGAGGTCGATTTCAGCAAAAGGCGCGGGTGCCGGCGACGCCGTAGCGATCGGGCTTTCTTTAGCCGTTGCCGTTTTCTTAGGATCAACCACCGATGTCTTCGCACAAGCCGCCAGAGCGACGACGAAACTCAAGCAGATTGCAGACGACAGACGGGCGCGTTCAGATTGACTTACGGCATTTTTCACGTGGTCTCTCCTCAGAGTGGCGCAAGAGTAAAGGAGACCTAAGCCAGTTTCCAGAGTGGGAGACTCAGTCGGAAAATCTTCCGTAGGCGTCAAAACTTTAGACACCGAGAGATTCACCAAATGCATTATGCGTGGAGAGCGGCGATGAGTTTTCGTTCGGCCGAGTGAGCCTCCGCATCTCCCCAAAATTGACCGCCGATGAAACGAACGACAACGCCTCATTTTACGACGCGCTCAACTGGTTCGTTTCCGATACCGACAAGTCAACATAGACTGAAATCATAGGGGTCGAGATGGGCGTTCAGTTCAAATCCCTAATTCTGGCTGGGGCTGCGCTCGTTTTGAGTGTTCTCTTCCCTTTTTCAGTGATGGCACTGGATTCAGCCGCCGATCCCAAAAAACTTTACGACGGCTGCACGCGCGATAAAAAAGCCGACAGCTGCTTCGCGCTCGGCCACCTGTACTTCTTGGCAACCGATCCGAAACTACAAGGCTTCTCGAATCTTTATTTCAAAACCGGCTGCGAAATTCAAAAGCAACGCATCTGCTCGCGTGAGGAAGCCCGCACCGACGCGCTCTCAAGTGTTCTGCTTGCGAGTGTAAAGAAAGGTCCGTCGGAGGACCGTGTTGATAACGAATTGAAAAAAGCGAAACGCGCGCCTGCTCAAATTGCGGCCAAGTCAAAAGCGTTCGGAAAGAAAGCAAAACGATCGAGCGAAATGGAATGCGAAGGAGGTGATGCAACGTCCTGCCTCCTTGCGAGTCTCGAGCAATCTGATCGCAAGAAATCGCGGCAACTCCTGAAACGCGGCTGTACCATGGGTGACAAGGGCTGCTGCGATTTTCTCAAAGGTCTACAGTCTGGAGCATTTGATCTCTTCGTCGTCGAACGCAAATAATTGCATTTCCTCTCCACAAACAAATTCAGTTTAGACTTAGAATTATTTTTTGTTTCGAGTCAGAAAGTCGCGATCTTCACATTTTAAGCCCCGCTCCATCGGCGAAGTTCACTTGCCTCACGCGCGGGATCGTTTTTAACTCGTCCGCCATGACGACATCTTTGATGAAACAACACGCAAGAAGCACACTTTTTATTTTTTCGTTATTCGGATCCGCGCCAATCACTCTAGTTGGATGTGCGGGGAGCGATTCAGTTGATCTTTCTCATCAGCACGAAAGCATCGAACCGCGCGAAGAGAGAATAAGCCCAACGCCTCTGTTCTCAGATTTCCCACCGCTACCGAGCCGAATGCCGAACCCCACTCGCCAAGATGAAAGATTGGTTTTATTCAATTCTGATTCCTTCGCAGATTTCGTAGACGCAAACGAACCTCCTCCACCGCACGAGGCCTCTCTCTCGACTTTCTCTGAACCTGGACTCCCGACAAACTGGAAGCTTCCCGTCTATCAGAACGACGCACTTAGATTGGTCATCAACCGGATCCGCCCCCTGTCGCAGGATGGAATAACCGCCTACGGTCGAGTTGTTGGTGATCCCAACTCACGCGTGACGCTGACTTTCAAAAACGAAACTCTTACCGGCGATATCGAGTTTCCTCTGCGCGCACAAAAGATTTTGATTCGACCGAACGACCAACAAGGCGAAGGTGCTCACGTCATTCGAACGATGCGGTTAGTACCGCCAACGCAGCCGGATGCTTCTCCACCAGCCGTCACCGACGACTCATCCGCTGGGGAACCTGCGGATGATATTCAGGGTAACGAGGACGAAGTTGACGGAGATTTCCAAGTCATTGACGTTCTGGTCGCGTATTCGCCACGAGCCCGCCGCGAATTGGGACGCGATAACTTAGTATCGCTGATACAGCAGGGCGTTTACGACGCAAACCAGGCTTTCAGCGAGAGCGGTGCAAGCGCCCGCGTTCGTTTAGTTGGAGTCATGGAGACTAAACAAGATGAATCAGGAAATCTGAACCAAGATCTCTATCGCCTTCAAGGCAAGGCTGATGGTCGTTGGGATGAAGTCCATGCCGAACGCGCGAGACTGCGCGCGGATCAAGTGACTCTCGTAGGCTCGTACCAAAATGCGAGCTGGCCGAGTGGATCCGGGTTCTTCAACGCACACAGGGATTCTGCATTCACGGTGATCAAAGCGTCGGCTATTCCCTACTACACGTTCGTACACGAGCTCGGCCACAACTTGGGACTAGATCATAGCGACGGATATCAAAACTCGAACGGACGCTTTTCAACCATTATGGCGATTAGCGGCCTAAAACGAATTCGCCGATTCTCCAATCCTATCGTTACCTACGGTGGCCCTCGAACGGGCGATCATCACCACAACGAAACGAGCATCATCAACCTCAATGCTCCACGACTCGCGGGATTTTATTGAGCTTCTGGGCTCATGGGAAGAGGCGAGCCTGTGGGCTCACGCAAAACAACGGGCCCAGAACGGGCCCAGAACGGACCCAGAGCGGGCCTACCTCTCTGGAAGCTCTACGCACTTATAAAAAGACTCAAATCGATGGAGCAGATCCAGAAGCTCCCGGGCAAAGACGCGTACGCCTTCAGCGCTACGCGGACTTCCGTTTTTTGTTCGGTTGCGCAAGCATCAAGAAATCTTCGTAGGGCAAAGGTTTTGAAAACAAAAAGCCTTGCCCCATCGATACGCCTAGACCTTTGAGCATCGCGAGCTGCTCTTTGGTTTCAACACCTTCCGCTATCAGCTTCAATCCTAAGAGCTCGGCCATGTGGATGAGCGATCGAATCACCGAGAGGCTTTTATCGTCCTCAATCATTTTGAGAACGAAGCTTCGATCAATCTTAAGATCCGTGAGTGGCATCTGCGCGAGGTACTGAAGACTCGAGAAGCCCGTTCCGAAGTCGTCGATTGCAAGCTTATAGCCGAAGTTGCGGCATTCCTGCATCGTTTGTACGGCCGTCTCTCCCTCGGTCATGATTCGTTCGGTGAGCTCAAGCTTGATTTGAGGCGCCTTCACGTTTGAAAGTTTTCGGCAATTCTCAATGTGGTCGACAAATCCTGGTTCGACAAACTGACGGCCGCTGACGTTGACGCCAACGAAAAAATTTTCGCCGAAGTTCTCGGCAAAGACCGGGAGATCCGCTAACGCTTTCTCTAGCATGCGGCGACCCGCGCGCAAGATGAGCCACGATTCTTCCATCACGTCCATGAATACGTAAGGTGAAATCACGCCGTCGGTTTTCGAGATCCAGCGCATGAGCGCCTCGCATCCGATGATCGTTCCGGAAGTGAGATCATAGATCGGTTGGTAGTAGGGAATGAACTCGTCATTATCGAGCGCTGTCGAAATACGGTCTTCAAGACCGATGCGCTCTAATGCTTCTTTGTTTTCCACGGCCGCGTGACTGATATGCGGGACGTCGGGACCAAAATTCGGCTTTCCTTTGAGGTGATTGTTGTGGGAGCGCAGCCGCTCCAAAAGAACTTGCACAAGCAAACGCACGACCGGATCAGCTTTGTGAACTCGATCAACGAGTTGCTCTTTGGTCACGACGATGAGCTGCCCGACCGAAAGCGCGCGGCAACTTGCCGAGCGGGGCGTATCGTCGATCAGCGCCATTTCGCCGAAGACTTCACCCGGCCCAAGAACTCGCAGAGGAACTTCCGTTTCACCCTTCTCGATGAAGATTTGCACCTCACCTGATTCGATCAAGTAGGCGCAATCGCCGATGTCGCCTTCGCGAAAGATGGTCTCTCCCGGGATCATGGGCCGCACGAAATCTGCCTCCTGGTTTCCTGCAGGGCATGCTCTAAGCCTCTCTTCATTCTCTCCAGAACAAGGGCCAAATTCCAGGGCGTGGCCAATCTCAAGGACCTTCGGCGCGGCCTTCGTCTTTCAAAAACTGACCAACACATAGGCGTGCGATCCGACGGCCCGCCTGGGATCTAACCTACTTAAATGATTGACCTTATGCTTACGGATCAGGTCTTTTGAGAGCTGTTACTGTCGTCGACTGACGACAAATTCCTTCAAAAGTGCCGAATAAAACTGGACCTAACGCAGCGTAGCAATTACAACCCTACTCGTTAGCTCACTTGAATCTAAGTTAACGAAAAGGACGTTTCTCATGTTTAAGTTCCTCGCTCTCATCGCTACGGTTTTTACTCTCCAAACAGCGAAGGCCGAGTCACTTCATCCCTGCACTCCGATCGTGCAGGCTCAAGACTCTCACTTACATTGCCGAATTTCTTCCGGCTCCGCGAGCATCACGATCAAAACTCTCATGTCACGACCGATCGAAATGTGCTCGGGCGAGAATCATTATGAATATCACACTGCCGTTCTCGAGTTTTATGATCGCGCTGGAAATGCGGTTCGTACCGAAACTCTCTACCACGGCGACTTCACATATAAGCTGGGCACCGAAGGCGGTTTCTTCCGCAGCGAAACCCACGGATACCAATTCGATGAATGCGTTTCGCCCATGCACGGTGGCTTCTCCATTGGAAACTGAAGTTCGCGTCCCGAACAATTCAACGATCGAAGACGGCTGGCAGCCCGTTCGCGCGGCTCGAGACTATCGGACTTTCCTGAAAGCCTATTTGGAAGTTCGCGATCTCAATCTCGCCGATCTTGCGCGTGCCGCTGGCTTTGGTCGCGGATTTCCGGGCGACGTCATCTCGGGCAAAAGACGACTGACCGCTAAGTCGTTTTACGCTTTCGAAAAGGGAATGAAGCTTCCGGCGTCAGGAAGAAAACTCTTTCGCCTGCTTGTGGCTCGCGAGGAAAGCGATCTATTTCCCGACGTGGCTCGCGAGTCGCTCGAGACGATGATCGAAGCTCTCCGAAAGAAACCGTGGAGCGGCACGCGGCGCATGGCCAAAGAAGCTGATTCGCGAAGCTTTGCGCTTTTCGAAGATTACCGCGTCGCTCTGATCTACGCAGCTTCCGGCCAGCCTGGCCGCGGCGCTAGTCTCGAAGAACTGAAAAAGCGGACGAGCCTTGGCTCAGCCGAACTCCTCTCGGTCACTCAACGAATGACGACGGCAGGATTGCTCGTCAAAGCGGAATCTGAAGATCGTTGGGAGCCGCAGGATCTTCACCTTTTCCTCCAAAGCGGCCATCAGAAAAGTGGCGACCAGAACGAGCTTTTGACAACCTTGTTCCGCCGAGGTTGTCGAGCCGCCTCCGAGCGAGTCGCCAAAGGTGCATCGTCTTCATCCGAGATGTTTTTCTCTTCCGCCCTATGCGTCCACGAGGAGAAGTTACCGCAGCTCAAGGCGGCTCTTCGCGAGACCATGCTGAAATTCGTCGATGACTCGATCGAAGCTGAAGGCGACCGCGTGGTTCAGTTGCTCTGCTCGCTGCACCTTTGAACTCACGAACTGGACCACCTAATTGCAGTTTTTGATCTGAACGCGGGGCTGACTGGGTCGGCCCTTTTTTTATTTTTTGGAGAGGTAGCGGTGAGTTTTCCGGACTTGAGTTAATTCCTCTCGGAAATCAGAAGTACGGCTTCAATGCTTCAAGTTTCTGGTTGTGGTGGTCGGCGTAAATCGCCAAGTGGAGTTCAAGATAGTATCTCTTCT
>SXGS01159419.1_pt1 | contig 42061 bp, 37 predicted proteins | sample 3174681 | NCBI WGS metagenome assembly SXGS01 (sample SAMN11356861, study PRJNA531348) | freshwater metagenome | isolation source: freshwater sample F1-80 | place: China: Fuxian Lake, Yuxi | collected 2017-12-25 | reverse complement strand
GGCGCGATGGATGTGCTCTGCACGGACAAGACCGGGACGCTGACCGAGGACCGGATCGTGTTGGAGCGCCACCTCGACGTGCACGGGACGTCGAGCCTGCGGGTGCTCCGGATGGCTGCGGCCAATGCCCGGTTCCAAACCGGTCTGCGCAATCTGCTGGACCGGGCGGTGCTGGATGCTGCCGGGCCGGAGATCCTGGCCGAAATGGACGGTGCTTACCGGTTGATCGATGAAGTCCCGTTCGATTTCTCGCGGCGCCGGATGACCGTGGTGCTCGAGGGCGGAACCGCACCCCTGATGATCACCAAGGGTGCGGTGGAGGAAGTCCTGGACGTGTGCAGCAGCGTGCTGGTCAAAGGCCACCCGCATCCGCTGACGCCGGACCGGCGGGCGGAACTCGCCGAGCTGGTCGCGGCCCAGAACGCGGAGGGAATGCGGGTCCTGGCGCTGGCGACCGCGCCCGGCTCGCACCGCGAGGATTATTCGGTGGCCGATGAGAAGGAGATGACCCTGCTCGGGTTCCTGTCCTTCCTCGACCCGCCCAAAGCTTCCGCCGCTTCGGCGATTGAGGCCCTGCGCCGGCACGGTACCGCGGTGAAAGTGATCACCGGGGACAACGAGCTGGTCGCCCGGACCGTGTGCCGGCAAGTCGGCATCGAGACCGATGCGCTGCTGACCGGCAGCGAGATCGAAGCGCTCGACGACGCACAGTTCGCCGAGGCGGTGGAAGGCACCGCGGTGTTCGCGAAAGTGAACCCGATGCAGAAGGCCCGGATCGTGGAACAGCTGCAAGCCAACGGGCATACCGTCGGCTTCATGGGCGACGGGATCAACGATGCCGCCGCCTTGCGTGCCGCCGACGTCGGGATCTCGGTGGACACCGCGGTGGATATCGCGCGGGAATCCGCGGACATCATCCTGCTGCAGAAGGACTTGATGGTGCTCGAAGCCGGAATCCAGGAGGGCCGGCGCACCTTCGGGAACATCATCAAGTACATCAAGATGACCGCGAGCTCGAACTTCGGCAATATGTTCTCGGTGCTGGTCGCTTCCGCGCTGCTGCCGTTCATCCCGATGATCCCGGTGGTGGTGCTGCTGCAGAACCTGGTGTACGACCTGTCGATGCTTTCGCTGCCCTGGGACAAGGTGGACAAGGAGTACCTGGAAAAGCCGCAGAAATGGGAAACCAAAGGGCTGGCCCGGTTCATGGTCACCATTGGCCCGATTTCCTCGGTGTTCGACCTGAGCACTTTCGCGCTGATGTGGTTCGTTTTCGGAGCCAATTCGCCGGACCAGGCGGCTTTGTTCCAGTCCGGTTGGTTCATCGAATCGTTGATTTCGCAGACTCTGATCGTGCACATGATCCGCACCGGGAAGATCCCGTTCGTGCAGTCCCGGGCATCGTGGCCGGTGTTGCTGCTGACCGGTGCTGCCTGCGTTTTCGCCCTGGTGCTGCCGTTCAGCGGATTCGGCCAGTCGTTGGGCCTGGTGGCTTTGCCCTGGACCTACTTCCCGTGGCTGATCGGCACCTTGGCGGCGTACTGCCTGCTGACCCAAGGCATCAAAGCGCTGTTCATCCGGCGCTACGGCCGGTGGCTGTGAACCGAGCCACCGAGTGGGCAGGTCTGCAGGCCAAAACCCTGGTTTGACCTGCAGACCTGCCCACTCGACGGGGGTATTTGAGCGTCATCGACACATGGTGGAAACATCCGTTGCCTAGCATTGCTGCTCAAGACGATGCTGCAACGAAAGGCCGGCCATGCGAGGAACTGGATCGACGGCAACCGTCCTGCTCACCGGAGTGATCTTGCTGCTGGTGTCCTGGGGGTTGTTCGTCGCCGTGGTGTTGCCGGGAAACTACCGGGCCGGTGATACGGCGCTGGGCTTAGGTGTTGCGCTCACGGCTTTCGGCCTGGGCATGCGGCACGCTTTCGACGCCGATCACATCGCCGCGATTGATAACGCCACCCGCAAGCTCATCGGCGAAGGCAGAAACGCCTCCGCGGTCGGCTTGTGGTTTGCGCTGGGCCACTCCACGGTGGTTTTGGCCGCCGTCGGACTGGTCAGCTTCGGCGTTTCCGGACTGATCGGCCAGATCGGAGACGAAGATTCCGCGCTCGCCGGCTTCACCGGAGTCTGGGGTCCGGCGGTCTCCGGTACCTTCCTGCTGCTGATCGCGGCGGTCAACCTGGTCGCCCTGATCGGAGTGCTGCGCAGACTGCGGGCCGGTGAGCAGAACGAGGGCTTTTCCGGCGGACTGATGTACCGGTTGATCGCGAAATTCGGCCGGACCATCGATCGGCCCTGGAAGATGTACGTCGTCGGCCTGCTCTTCGGGCTGGGCTTCGACACCGCGTCCTCGATCACCCTGATGCTGCTGGCCGGTGGCGCCGGGATCGTGATGCCGTGGTTTGCCGCGATGGTGTTCCCGCTGTTGTTCACCGCGGGCATGGTCTGCTGCGACGGGTTGAACAGCATCGCGATGTCGCGGGCTTATCAGTGGACGGTCGATCGGCCCGGCCGCCGGGCTTCGTACAACATCGTGCTGATCAGCGTCTCGATTGCGGTGGCTTTCCTGGTGGGCAGCGTTGCGCTCAGCTCGGTGCTGGTCGACTGGCTGGCGATCCAGAGCGGCCCGCTCGCGCTGCTGGCCGGATTGGATCTGAGCTGGTTCGGCTTCGCCGTCGTGGGCCTAATGCTGGCCCTCTGGGCTGCCAGTCTCGTCGTGAGCCGGAGGACGCCCCGCAGCTCCTACGCCTGAGCCGATTTCGTCAGACCCTATCGCTAATGTTGCCGGCATGTCCCCGAGCACACTGGAACTGCCCGACAATTACCTGAGTCTTCTCCAAGACCTCAAGGCCCGAGTTCAGACGGTGAGGTTCCGTGCCCAGCGCGCGGTTAACACCGGACTGATCGAGCTTTACTTTTCGATTGGCCGGCGGATTCTCGAGGAACAGGAAACCGTCCCCTATGGTTCGGCGGTCTTGGCGCGATTAGCGGCAGATCTGCGCAAGGAATTCCCGCAGATGAAGGGCTTCTCGCGCTCGAATCTGTTCTACATGCGTGCTTTCGCAGGTGCCTGGCAGGGCGAAGAGTCAGTTGTCCAACAAGCTGTTGGACAACTTCCCTGGGGGCACATCGTGCTCCTCTTGGACAAGCTGGATGATCAATCGTCCCGTAACCGATACGCGGAGGCTGCGGCCGAACACGGATGGTCGCGTAGCCTCCTGCTCAACCACATCATGAACAAAACGATTGAGCGCACCGGGGCAGCAGCGTCGAACTTTGCGAAAAACTTGGCGGAGCCGGATGCTGCATTGGCCCAGCAGATCGCCAAAGATCCTTATTTCTTCGACTTCCTCAATCTCGGTGCCGAAGCAGCTGAGCGCGAGCTGGAACAAGGACTGTCGGAGAAGATCGTCAAAACGCTGCAGGAGCTGGGCACCGGCTTCGCGTTCGTCGGGCGCCAGGTGCATTTCGACGTCGACGGCGATGACTTCTACCTCGATCTGTTGTTCTTCCATGTCGAACAGTTGCGTTACGTCGTGGTCGAACTCAAAACCGGGAGGTTCCAACCCGAGTTTGCCGGTAAGTTGCAGTTCTACATCGCCCTCGTCGACAACAAACTGCGGCGGCCGGTGCACCATGCCACAGTGGGGATCTTGATCTGTGGCACCCGCAATGAACGCACCGTCCGGTATGCGCTCGGTGCGGCTGCCGCACCGATGGCGGTCTCGACTTACACTTATGAAGCCTTACCCCTTGCCGAGCAGCAAAAGCTTCCCGGGGATGCGGAACTGACGACGGTGTTGAATTCAGTGGACGCGGCGTAGCGCTCGCAACGGAAATCCCCTTCAGCCCAGCAGTTGTTCTCGCCACTGCTCGAAAACCGGCTCGACCACGACGGCGGCCTCGGCGGCACCGTCGGCCAGACTGCGGAATAGACAGCCTTCACGCTCCAAAATGAAAATGCCGCGCTGCGGGGGTGCCGAAACTCCGGGCCGGAAACCGGCGGCGAGAATGTTGTCGATGACTTTGCTCGAGCCCAGCACCGCGGCTTCCGAGATTGCCTGGCCAAAGGGGTCCGCCCGGATGTGCAGATCCTCCACGAGGAACTCGCCAGTGGCATCCCAGACGCGGTTCCGCATCCGCAGCCCGCCGCCGGCGTCCTCAGCCCGACCCGCGACAAGCGTTTCCCGCAACAACAACCGGGCAGCCGGAGCCAGTTCGATCTCCGTTCTCCGGTCCACATTTGCACCTGCCGAAACCACAAATGGGGCCCCGTGGTAAACCAAAGCGGAGCCCGGGCCGAGGCATGCCGACAAAGTCCAGGAACTCCCTTCGCCGTCCGCGTCATAGGCGACCAGCCCAGCCGGTTCCACGAGTTCCAAGGAAATCCCCGGGCCGAGCGTCACCTCCAACCGCACGGCATCGCCGCCCAAAAGCATCATCCTGACCCCGATCAAAGCCACCCGGAGCGCGCCCCCGGTGGAGTGGACCGGCCGCGCCGCCAAAAACTCTCCGCGGTCCAGCAGCGTCAGGGTTGGCACGCCGTTGCGCAATTCCGCTCGGATTCGGGTGGGTCGGGATCCAGCTCCGATCTGCTCAGCGGGCGCGGCCTCAATGCGAATGAACGGTACCGTCGTCGGCATGACTGTGAACCATGTCCATGCCTCCTTCGTCGGCATGACTGTGAACCATGTCTATGCCTCCTTCGTCGGCATGACTGTGAACCATGTTCATGCCTCCTTCGTCGGCATGACTGTGAACCATGTTCATGCCTCCTTCGTCGGCATGGAAGTGCGGTGCCATCGGCCCGGGGTCCAGCGGATCGTGCTCTCCGGAACGGTAGCGGGCCAGGAGCCAATGGACCCAGGCTTTGAGCTCGATGACGGTTTCCGGCAGGTTCTTGGACAGCGCCAGCACCGGAGCGCCGTCCCGGGCTCCGGAGGCGTCGGCGACCATCCCGGCCACGTCCACTTCGACATGCGGTGCCAAGTCGATTTTGTTGACCACGAGCAGATCGGCGCGTGCGATGCCCGGGCCACCCTTGCGGGCCACGTCGCCGCCGCCGGCCACGTCGAGCACGAACAATTGCGCATCCACGAGGGCGGGGGAGAAGGTAGCGGTGAGATTGTCACCGCCGCTCTCCACCAGGACCAGGTCCAACGGCGCGCAGTCTTGCTCCAGGTCTTCGACCGCGAGCAGGTTCGCGGTGACATCGTCCCGGATCGCGGTATGCGGGCAGGCCCCGGTTTCCACCGAGCGGATCCGCTCTGCGGGCAGCACCCCCTCCGCGCGCAGGAACCGGGCGTCCTCATCGGTGTAGATGTCGTTGGTGACCACGCCGATCCGCAATTCATCGGCCAGCGCTCGGCAGATCGTCGCGATCAGTGAACTTTTTCCGGTACCGACCGGGCCGGCAACGCCCAGCCGGAAAGCACGGGCTCCAGGTTCTTCAAGCAATGAACAGCCTCCTTGTTCTTGTGCCGTGGTCTTGCGACCACTGCTCCATCCAGGGCGCACTCGCCGCTGGCAAATCCCGGATCGAATCCGTATCGAGGGCCTGGCAGACCACGGCGTCGATCAACTCCGCGGAGTCCAGGACCCACTTCGTAGCCACTGCCGGGTCCATCGGCAGCAATTTGAGCGCTGCTGCCGCGACGGACTGCGCTTCGTCGTAACAGCAGGCCAGAGCCGCGCCGGAGGCGTCGGAACCGAGGACGGCAGCCAACACGCCCAAAGCGATGGGCCGGCTCGGTGCGGGCAAACAAGTTGCGAGCATGCCCAGTGGCTCCGTCGCGGGGTACAAGCTGCGGCCAAGCCGCAGCAGCCCGCGACCGAGTTGCCGGCTGGCCTGCCGCATCGCCGGAGCCGGGGTCCGGGCGGTCAGCGCGGCCTCCAGTTCCACGAACCTCGAAACTTTGTCGACTTGGGCGGCCTCGTTGGCGATCCGGTGCGCCAGTACCGCGGCGGAAGCGTCCAGTGCCGCCGTCGTGCGTAATCTGGACTGCAAGTATCCCGGCACCTGGCCGGCCGGCAGCCCGCCGAGCAACGCGGCCTCCAAACCGGATGAATGCGCGTGGGCCCCGGTAGGCAGCCGTGCATCGGCCAACAGCAGCCCGGCCAAAGAAGCCTTCATCCCGGACTCCGCTCAGAACAGCGCATAGCGCTGGGTCAGCGGCAGTTCAGTCGCCGGTTCGGGCACGATCAGGGTGCCATCCACGGTGACCAGGAAAGTCTCCGAGTCCACGGAGATCTCCGGCATCGCAGAGTTGTTCGGCAGGTGCTGCTTGCCGATTCCCCGGGTCGAGCGGAGCGCGGTGAGCCGACGGCGCAGCCCCAATCGATCGGCCAGCCCGTCATCCAAAGCGGCTTGCGAGACGAAGTTCGTGCTCAACGTCGGCGCCGACGACGCCGAGCCGGCCAAGGCCTCGCGCATCCATACCGGTTGCGGCGTCGGCAGTGAAGCATTCGGATCGCCCATCTGCCCGGCGACGATTGCCCCGCCCTTGATCACCAGGGATGGCCGGATCGCGAAGAACGCCGGGTCCCAGAGCACCAGATCGGCGATTTTCCCGACCTCGATCGAACCGACCTCGGCATCGATGCCGTGCGCGACCGCGGGGCAGATGGTGTACTTGGCCACATAGCGTTTGGCCCGTTCGTTGTCCGCCGGTTGGCTGCTGTTGCCGCCCAGGTGGTTTTTCATCACGTGCGCCACCTGCCAGGTCCGGGTGATGGTCTCGCCGATCCGACCCATTGCCTGTGCATCGGAAGAAGTGATGGACAGTGCGCCCAAATCGTGCAGCACGTCTTCGGCCATCATCGTGGTGCCCCGGATCCGGGACTCGGCGAAAGCCAAATCTTCGGGGATCCGGGGGTTCAGATGGTGGCAGACCATCAGCATGTCCAGGTGTTCCGCCACCGTGTTCACCGTGAACGGCAAGGTCGGATTGGTGGAGGCGGGCAGCACGTTCGGCGAACTGGCCACCGAGATGATGTCCGGTGCATGCCCGCCGCCGGCGCCCTCGGAGTGGAAAATATGGATGCCGCGCCCGGCGATCGCCGCCAAGGTGTGCTGCACGAATCCGGCCTCATTGAGCGAATCGGCATGCAGGGCCACCTGCAGATCCCAGGTTTCAGCGGCCCGCAAAGCCGCGTCCAAGGCAGCCGGGGTGGAACCCCAGTCCTCGTGCACCTTGAGCCCGGCGGCACCGGAGAGTGCTTGTTCGGCGAGCGCTTCGGCACTGACGGTATTGCCCTTGCCATAGATCAGGAAGTTCATCGGCACCGCGTCCAAAGCCCGATGCATGGTCTCCAGATGCCATGGCCCAGGCGTGACCGTAGTGGCTTTGGAGCCTTCCGCCGGACCGGTACCGCCGCCGCCCACCGTGGTGATGCCGGACGCCAGGGCTTCGCGCAAAGCCTCGGTGCCGAGCAGGTGGACGTGCGTATCGATGCCGCCCGCGGTCAGAATTTTTCGTTCTCCGGAGATGATCTCGGTGCCGGCTCCGATCACCAACGCAGGATGCACTCCGTCCATGATGTCCGGGTTGCCGGATTTGCCGAGGCCGACGATCCGGCCGCCTTTGATGCCGACGTCGGCCCGGACAATGCCCCAGTGCTCCAGGACGACGACGTTCGTGATCACCAGATCGGGGGCACCGGCTGAGCCGTTGCGCGCGGTGGAAGCCCGGGTGGACTGTGCCATCGATTCGCGGATATTCTTTCCGCCCCCGAAGACCGATTCATCCCCGCCAATGGTGAAGTCTTGTTCCGGCGAGATCCACAGATCGGTATCCGCCAACCGGATATGGTCGCCCACGGTGGGGCCGAAAAGGTGTGCGTAGTCATTCCGGCTGATCGAAGCCATCGCTCAGCCCGCTTCCGGAGCGATCTGCAGACCGGGCACGACACGGGCCCCGGCCAGGGCAACCAGCGTGACGCGCCGGGATGCTCCGGGTTCGAAGCGGACCGCCGTGCCTGCGGGGACATCCAAACGGAAACCCTGTGCCGAGCTGCGGTCGAATTCGAGTGCGGAATTGACCTGGGCGAAGTGGAAGTGCGAGCCGATCTGAACCGGCCGGTCACCGGTGTTCTGCACCGTCATGATGCGCTTCTCCCGGCCGGCATTGAGCTCGATGCGGCCTGCAGCGGCCCGGATCTCCCCGGGAACCATGTTGCCAGGGAGAGTCCGCGCCTCGACTGGGGTCTCGCTCATATGATCGGCTCGGTCAAGGTCACGAGTTTCCGGCCGTCCGGGAAAGTTGCTTCCATCTGCAAGTCCGGGATCATCTCCGGCACGCCCGCCATCACCTCGGCCCGGCTCAGTACGGTTCGGCCGTCGCGCATCAGGTCCGCGACCAACGCCCCTTCGCGGGCTCGTTCGATGATCCAACAGGAAAGCAGCGCCACCGACTCCGGGTAGTTGAGCAGCAATCCGCGTTGCCGCCGGTCCCGGGCGACGATCCCGGCGACCTGCAGCAGCAACTTGTCCTGGTCCGAAGGGGTCAACAGCATGCCCTTCAGTGTGGCACCGAAGTGTTTCAGACAGATGAACTGTTTCCGGCAGATGAATCGGGCCGAAACAAGGACGTCGTACTTCTGAGACTCGAATGAAACCTGAGCCGGAAACAATGGACGAATCCCCGCTCTGCGCGGAGGTGCCGGGCCGGGGGAAGCCGGAAACGAAAGGATGCCGATGACGGTCGACGTCGAGCGAGAACCGAGTGCCGGAGCCGAACCGAACCGGGTGCCGCCCGGGGACAGCGACGCCGAGGCGGCGGCCAGGGAGTCGCTGGAGGATTACACTTTGCGGTTCGCGCCGCGGTCTTTTCGGCGTTGGAGCGCCGGAGTGGTGGCCACCAGCGCCTTGGGCGGCATCGCGTATCTCGCTGACTTCTCGATCGGTGCCAGCATCGGAGTCGGCTATGGGACTCCCAGCGCGTTGTTGGGCATCGTGATTGCCGCCGTGGTGATTTTCGTGACCGGCTTCCCCTTGGCCTATTACGCGGCCCGGTTCAACATCGACCTGGACCTGATCACCCGGGGCTCCGGCTTCGGCTACTACGGTTCGATCCTGACCAATCTCATTTTCGCGAGCTTCACCTTCATCTTCTTCGCCACCGAGGGTGCCATCATGGCCCAGGGCCTGGAGGTGGGCCTGGGCATTCCACGTTGGCTCGGCTACTTGATCACCACGGTCGTCGTGATCCCGCTGGTGATTTTCGGCATGCGCGCGCTGAGCAAGATGCAGGCGTGGACCACTCCGTTCTGGCTTGTGCTGATGGTGGTTCCGCTGGCATACCTGGTGATCAGCCAGCCGCAGACAGTGCAGAACTTCTTCGATTACGCCGGAGCGGACGGTTCCGGCTCCGAGCTCAGCCTGGCCTCCGCGATGCTTGCCGCCGGCGTCTGCCTGTCCTTGATCGCGCAAATCGCCGAGCAGATCGACTATTTGCGTTTCATGCCGCCCAGAACCGATGCGAATCGACGTTCCTGGTGGGCCGCCGTCGTGATCGCCGGGCCCGGTTGGGTGGTGTTCGGGGCGCTGAAACAGATCATCGGGCTGTTCCTCGGGGTGTATCTGATCGCTTCCCTGGGCGCCGCCTCGAGCACTGCGACCGAGCCGGTCCAACAGTTCCTCGGCGTGTACCGGGAAATGATGCCGGCCTGGCTGGCGATGTTCTTGGCGGTGGTACTGGTGGTGATTTAGCAGATCAAAATAAACGTGACCCACCCCTATTCCCGCTCCTTGGCTTGGACGAACTCCTTCACCAGAGTGACCAAGCGTTATCCGGGCCGGCTGGTTTTCGTGTTGTTCAATCTCGCCATTGCGCTCGCCTTGATGGAATTCAACATGTTCGAAGTGCTGAACCTGATCCTCGGGTTCTATGCCAACTGCGCGATGGCCTGGATCGTCACGGTGGCCACGGACATCGTGGTGAACAAGCACCTGTTGGGGCTTTCGCCGAAGCACCCGGAGTTTCGCCGCGGCATGCTTTATGCGGTCAATCCGGTGGGGGTGGTGTCGGTGCTGCTTTCCGCAGGGGCTTCGATCGCGATGTTCTTCGGGGCTTTCGGATCCGGAGTCCAGCCGTATTCGCCGATCTTCGCGGTGGGCATAGCGCTGGTGGCCACTCCGCTGATGGCGCTGTTGACCCGGGGCAAGTACTACTTGCGGCGGCGCGACGATGGAATCGATCTGCCGATGCTGGATGCTGACGGCAACCCCTCGGCGGAGCGGCTGCGTTGTCATGTCAGCGGTCTCGAATTCGAACGTCCGGACATGCTGCTTTCCGCCGAACCGGCCCCGGATGGTTCACCGCAGTACATTTCTTCCTTGGCTCTGGCCACCGATCGGTCTGGCCGATACGTGCTTCCGGCGCAACCCTGAGCTCTGCGACTGGGTTGTCGTGGTTGTCGCCGGACCGGACGGGGGCGGAGCGGTTGCGCGAGGGGCGGGGTGAGACTTTCCGCGCCGTTCACCCGACGGCCATCTGGTATCCGAGTGGTGCGCCAAACTAGTACATACAATTCATGGCATGGCTCAAGCACCCAAGAAGGTTTCCGATCTGTCCCGGCGTTATTTCCTCGGCCTCGGCGGGGCGGTGGCGGCAGGTTCGCTGTTGCCGCCGTCATTCGCCCGGGCGATGGCCGCGCCGCCGGCCCCGGGCGGCTTGTCCGGAGTGGAGCACGTGGTGATCCTGACCCAGGAAAACCGCTCCTTCGACCACTACTTCGGTTCCCTGCGCGGGGTCCAGGGCTTCGCGGACAAAACCGTATTGCCCAAACGCGGCGGTGGGACGGTCTTCAACCAGGCCGGGTTGTTGCCTTTCCTGGCCCGGGACGCGGTCAATTCGGACAACCGGAACATCGAGTACTTGGCGTCTTTGGCGCACAGCTGGGGCGACGGCGTGCAAGCGTCGGGCAACGGCTGGCACGACGAATGGATCAAAGCCAAAGGCAAAAGCACCATGGCCGCCTACAGCCGGCAGGACATCCCCTTCCAATACGAACTCGCGGAGAAATTCACCGTCTGCGACGGCTACTTCTGCTCGGTCCCGGCGGGGACCAGCACCAATCGGAACTACCTGGTCTCCGGCTACACCGGCTTCGAGCCCGGTACCAGCAAACGCGCGGTGAAGAACGACGCCTACTCGCCCACGCATCCCGGTTACGAATGGCCGACCTACGCCGAGCGGCTCACCGACGCCGGCGTCAGCTGGACCGTGATGCAGGAATGGGACAACTTCACGGACAACAACATCGAGTACTTCGTGCACTTCAAAAAGGTGGAAAAGCAGGTGCTCTCCCGGGTCTCCGGCGGTTACCGGAACATGGGGGAGTTCTACGACAAAGTCCTGGCGCTTTCCGGCAGTCCGCGCGAGGCGCTGCTGGCCGAGTTGGAAACCTCGGTCGGCAAGCTCACCGTCGTCGACCGGGCGGACTTCGACCGAGCCTTGCGCCGCGGCCCGGAGGGCTCATTGGCGGAGCAGTTCCGCAGCGCGGTCGCTGGCGGAACGTTGCCGAAGGTGACTTACCTGGTGGCCAGCGCGGCCGACTGCGAGCACCCTTCGACCTCATCGCCGATCCAGAGTTCGAATCTGACCTACCGGATCCTGGAAGTGCTCGGCGATCATCCGGAGGTCTGGCAGAAGACCGTCTTCATGATCAACTTCGATGAATTCGACGGCTATTTCGACCATGTGCCGCGACCGATGCCGCCGGCGGGGGAAACTGACGAGTACTACCAGGGCGCGGCTCTGGGGCTGGGGTTCCGCGTGCCGATGACCTTGATTTCGCCCTGGACGGTTGGCGGTTGGGTGAGCTCGGAAATCTTCGACCACAGTTCGGTGATCCGGTTCCTGGAGCAATGGACCGGAGTGAAATCGGCCGAGATTTCCGCCTGGCGGCGCACGGCCGTCGGCGATCTGACCAGTGCCTTCAATTTCGAGAGCGCCCCGGTTCCGGCGCTGCCGGCGCTCAGCCAGCCAGGACCGGTGCCGAAGTTCACCGGGCGCTGGGGCGCGCAGGCTCCGGCATCGCAACGGATCCCGGATCAAGAACCGGGTGTGCGCCCGGCCCGGGCCGTCCCGTATCAGCCGAATGCCAATTTCTCCTGGACGGCGGCCGGCGGGATGCTCAGCCTGGCGAACACCGGCAGCCGGGCCGCGCACCTGAGCGTTTACGATTTCACCCCGGGAGCGACAGCGCCGAAGCACATCGACGTCTCTGCCACGCAGGATCTGGCGCTCGCCGGGGATTCGGCCCGGCTGGTGGTGCTCGGACCCAATCGGTTCCGGCGCGATTTCACCAGTTCCCGCAAGGACCTTTCCGTGACCTCGACGATCGATCCGGGCAGCCGCACGCTCAGCCTCACAGTGCGCAATCTCGGCTCCGCGCCGATCGAGCTGGTGCTGCGCGACGCGAGCAACGGGACGGTCCTCGGCGGAACTGGAACTGAAACTGGAACTGGGCCCCAGGCCGCAGCTTCCGCGGCAACCACGGCAACCACGGACGCCGACGCGACAGCTGCAGCTGCCCCGGCGGAATCCGTCACGGTGCCTGCCGGAAGCAGCATCAGCCGGGTTGTCGACGCCCGGCCGATGCACGGCTGGTACGACCTCCGGGTATCCGCTGGGAGCGACGATTATTGGCTCACCGGGCACATCGAAACCGGGGCCGCGAGCATCACCAGCCCCTTCACCCCGGCGGGCCGTTATGCCGTACCGCCGGTCGAGCCGACGACGCCGGTCACACCCCCGGTGACCCCGCCGGTGACGCCTCCGGTCGCCACGCCGCAGCCCGGTGCGGGGGACGGCGGAAGCGGCGTTCCGGGATCCGGGGACCAGTCAGGTGCCGGCGGAATCGGCACGGGCAATACCGAACCGCTCGCCAATACCGGAGTCCCGGAGTCCGCTGGAACGCTCCTGGGAGCCGGTGCAGGGGCGATCGCCGTCAGTGCGGCAGCCCTGTTGGCGCTGCGCAACCGGAACGATTCCGCATAACGACATCCCGTGCGCCGGTGGAATACCACCGGCGCACGGGATTTCGTTATGCGGACCTCCAGGATTCGGAGCGGCCGGTTCGGTTCAGTCGTCCTTGCCGTCCGCGTGTTTTCCGGAGCTCTTTTCCCGGGCTTTTTCCGCCTGGTCTTTGGCTTGTTCGTTCTGTTCTTTCACCTGGTGGGCTTGTTCCTGGGCCGGAGTGTGCCCTTCGTGCGCTTCTTGGGTCGGCGAGTGGCCGTCGTGCGAAGCTGCGCCAGGAGCAGGAGCAGGAGCAGGAGCAGCGTGGCTGGAATCCGTCTCCACGCTGCGGACCGCTCCGGTGGCGGCGTCGATCTTGTAATCGAGGTGCTGCGTCTGCCCCGCTCCGGGCCCGAGGTCGATCTCCCAGTAATTGTCCTTCGCGTCGAGCTTTGCGCTCTCCAGAACCGCGCCGGGGGACTGTGCGAGCGCGGTTTGCACGGCCTGGTCCTGGCTGACTTGGCTGACCGGGCTGCTCCCGGGAGCCGGGGCAGCGGGCTGGGCCGCCGGTTTTGGCGCCGCGGTCGCGACGGCGGCGCTGGCTCGTTGCGGAGCCTCGCCGGTCGACGGAGTCTGCGCGGTCTGCGTTGCGTTCGCGGCCACGGCCATGCCGGCGGTGGTGCCTCCGGCGAGGACGAGGGCTGCGGCCAGGCCGATGGTTGTTTTTTGACGGATCTGCATTTCGCGATGCCTCCTAGAAACTGAAACTGTTGAGTGGATCTGGTGTTTCCATCCTGCGCGGGCGGCGATTATCGGCGGGTAATCCGATGCCTAGCGGGAGGTTAAATCCAGAGCGAGGGCATCCCGGAGCGCTCCGGGGTTTCCGCAACGGTTCAGGAATCGGAGCCCTGGTCTCGATGCGGGGTCTTCGGTTGGGCGGTTTCCTGCAGCCGCGGCAGATCACCGGTGCACAGCACTTCCACGTTGAGTTTCACCGACTCGGATTCGAAGGAGAGCTTCGGCGAACCCGGTTTGGCGTCCTCATCGATGCTGAATCCCTGTGCCGCGGTGCTGGAGACGATTTGGGCCACCCCGGCCGAACAGGACGCCAGAACCGTGCCACCGCTGCTGCGCAGCACTGAGGTCGCCGTCGGCGGGGTCGATGCCGGCAGGGGAGCCGGAGCCGTGGCACTGGTGCTGGGAGCCGGAGCCGGGTCGCTGCGCCGGGCTGCTTCGGAAGCCATTCGGTTGTTCCGATCGGCCAGCGACTGGGCCACCTCGGCAGCATTGAGCGGTCGGAGTCCGTTCTGGGCGTTCAAGGCCCCGGAGACCAGCACGCCGACCGTGACCGCAGCGACCGTGACCAGCACCCAGGCGGCCGCAGCGAGGCTGTTCCGGAAGGCGCGTTTGCCGGGCGTGCGGTTCGGGAACCGGGGAAAGCGGAACGGGGCCATCCTCCCAGAATTCCACCGCCGGTGTTTCCCCGCGCCTAAGCGAAGCTTAAGGTTTGCTTAAGACTGTCCGGCGACCCGGATACCCGGTGATTCCGCGGTGTCCGCTCACTAGACTGGCGAGATGCCGCACGTTCTGGTGATTGAAGACGATCATGCGATCCGTACGGCCCTGCTACGGGGGTTGGCCGATCGCGGCTATGCGAGCAGTTCAGCGGCCACCGGGGCCGAGGGCTTGCACCAGAGTCTGACCGGCCAAGCAGATCTGGTGGTCCTGGATTTGGGTCTGCCTGATCTGGACGGGATCAATCTGCTCAAAATGCTGCGCGCGGTCAGCGACGTCCCGGTGGTGGTGGTCACCGCGCGCGACGACGACAGCAGCCTGGTTGCCGCCTTGGAGCACGGTGCCGATGATTATGTGACCAAGCCCTACCGGCTCAATCAGCTGGATGCCCGGATCAAAGCAGTTTTGCGCCGGCGGCAAGGCGAGGAGGACCCGGCCAGCATCCGGGTCGGCGAACTCCAGATCGATCTGAAAGGCCGCGCCGTCCGGTTGCGCGACGCCGAACTGCAGCTCACGCCGAAGGAATTCGACCTGCTCGCCTATCTGGCCGCCCGTGCCGGAGTCGTGGTTTCCAAGCGCGAGTTGATCGCTGAAGTCTGGCAGCTGGCCTATGCCGGGGGCGACAAGACGGTTGACGTGCACTTGTCCTGGTTGCGCCGGAAGCTGGGCGAGGACGCGCACAACGCACGGTATCTGCACACGGTCCGCGGAGCGGGTGTGAAACTGGTCGACCCGGAGAACGCCTCGCCGCGCACCGGCGGGGCACCGTGAAGGGCCGGATTCTCACGCTGACCGCAGCTGCCATGTCGATTGTGCTGCTCGCCTTTTCGGTGCCCTTGGCCATCTCGATCTGGAACGGCGCAGCCAGCCGCGCGCTCGCCGAGGCGAACGCGCAGATCCAATATCTCGGCGAACTGATGGTCACGGTCGATGCGGCTGCTTTGGACTTGGCAGTCAAGGGAATCAACTCCGGCGGCCAACAAGTCACCGTCTACCTGAGCGACGGCAGTCGGCTGGGAAACCCGGCGGAAGCCAGCAAAGCCGTGGAACTGGCCAAAACCGGGCGCAGCCTGACCGCCGAAACCAAGGGTGGCGCGGAAGTGCTTTACGCGGTCACCGACCGCAGCAACGGGATCAGTGTGATCCGCAGCTTCGTCCCGGACCAGGTGCTCCGGGCGGGTGTGGTCCAGTCCTGGCTCTGGCTCGCGGTCTTGGCGCTGGTGCTCTTCCTGGGCGGGCTGCTGCTTGCCGCGAAATTGGCCGGGACCCTGCTGCGGCCGATCGAGGACTTGGTCCGGGTGTCGCAACGGGTCGCCGCCGGCGATCTGGATGCCCGGGTGGAAGTCTCCGGGCCCGAAGAGATCCGCTCCCTGGGCCAGGCGCACAACGAATTGACCCGCCGGATCCGGGTGCTGCTCCAGGAAGAGCGGGAGCGGAGCGCTGATCTTTCGCACCGCTTGCGCACCCCGTTGACCTCGCTCCAATTGGAGATCGACTCGGTCAAGGATGCCGAACTGGCCGAGCGGCTGACCGAACGGGCCCTGGCCCTGGAAGACGCGGTGAGCCACAGCATCGCGCAGGCCCGGCTCAGCGGCAGCGGATCGGAAGCCGGGACTGAATCGTCCGCAGCGGAGATCATCGCCGAACGCCTCCGATTCTGGTCGCCGTTGGCCGCGGACACCGGGCGGACCGTGTCCACGGGCGAACTGCCGGCGATTTCGGTGCCGGTCGGACCGGAAGAATTCGCCGCCTGCATCGACGCCGCGTTCCAGAACTTCTTCATGCACACGCCCAGTGGCTCGAGCCTGGAGATTTCCATGGTCGCCGGCGCTGCCGAAGACCTGTTGTTGATCCGGGACGACGGCCCGGGGCTGCCGGGTTCCGGGGGCCGCGAAGTGCTCCGCCGCGGCGTGAGCGGTTCCGGCAGCACCGGGCTGGGCCTGGACATCATCGCCCGGACTGCGGAGCGAACCGGCGGCCGGTTGGAGCTTGCCGATTCGCCGTCCGGCGGGGCCGAGCTGCGGATCATTTTCGGCCGGTCTTCCAGTGGCCTTTGAGTCAACTTTTGATTCCTTATGGACAACAAGAGGCTGTAGCATGGGTCACATGAAAGAGTTGCGCATCGAGGCCAATGGAAACCTCGGACCGATCGATTCCTCCCGTATTCCGCGCTACGCCGGGGCAGCCACCTTCGCCCGGCTGCCCAGGCTGGACCAAGTGGCCCGGGCCGACGTCGCGGTGGTCGGGGTCCCGTTCGACACCGGGGTGTCCTACCGGCCGGGCGCCAGGTTCGGCGCCAACCATGTTCGCGAATCATCGCGCTTGCTCCGGCCGTACAACCCGGCGCAGGACCTCTCGCCGTTCGAGCTGGCCCAAGTCGCCGATGCCGGCGACATGGCAGTCAATCCGTTCAACATCAATGAGGCGATCGAAGAGATCCAGCAGAACGCGCTGGATCTGACCGCGCCGGACGCCGACGGCCGCAGCGCCAAGCTGCTCACCCTCGGCGGTGACCACACGATTGCGCTGCCCCTGTTGCGTGCCGCTTCCGAGCGGGCCGGCGCTCCAGTCGCACTGTTGCACTTCGATGCGCATCTGGACACCTGGGACACCTATTTCGGTGCCGAATACACCCACGGGACGCCGTTCCGCCGCGCCGTGGAAGAGGGCATTCTGGATACCGAGGCGATCAGCCACGTGGGTACCAGGGGCCCGTTGTACGGCAAAAAGGACCTCGAAGACGACCAGCGTTTCGGCTTCGGCATCGTCACTTCCTCCGACGTCTTCCGGCAGGGCGTGGACGAGGTGGTGCACAAACTGCGGGACCGGATCGGCGACCGCCCCTTGTACGTCTCGATCGACATCGATGTGCTGGACCCGGCGCACGCGCCCGGCACCGGGACTCCGGAAGCGGGCGGCATCACGAGCCGCGAGTTGCTCGAAATCCTGCGCGGCCTGCGCGGGATGAACCTGATCGGCGCCGACGTCGTCGAAGTCGCCCCGGCCTACGATCATGCCGAAATAACCGGTGTCGCGGCCTCGCATGTGGCCTATGACCTGGTGAGCCTGCTCGCCGACGGCGTGAGCCGGGACAACGCACGGATGGAGGGCAAGCGATGAGCGATGCACGGGCGGAAAACGTAACGCGCGACGTGCGCAACGGCGGTGATCTGGTCGTGGAAACGCTGCATGCGCTGGGTGCCAAAACGGTATTCGGCATTCCGGGCCAGCATGCGCTGGGACTCTTCGACGCGTTGAGCCGGTCCGAACTCGAGTTCGTCTCCTCCCGGGTGGAGAACAACTCCGCCTTCGCGGCGGACGGTTATGCCCGCGCGACCAACGAGGTCGGGGTGCTCTTCCTTTCCACCGGCCCCGGCGCGTTGACCTCGCTGGCCGGCCTGCAGGAGGCCTATGCCACCGGGGTGCCGATGGTGGTGGTCGCCTCGCAGATCCCCCTGGACGGACTGGGCGCCCGGCGCAAGGGCATGTTGCACCAGCTCGATGACCAAAAGGCCTCGGCCGCCAATGTGACCAAAAGCCAGCGGCTGATCCAGCATGCTTCCGGCATCCCCAGCGCGATCCAAGATGCCTGGACCGAGGCGGTTTCTTCGCCGCAGGGGCCGGTGTGGATCGAAATCCCGCAAAACGTGCTGCTCGATCCGGTGGTGGTGCCCCAGGTGGAGGACGCCTTGGCCGAACCCTTCGACAATCCGCCGCGGGTGGAGCTGGTGCGTGAGGCAGTCAAGTGGCTCACCGCCTCGGAGCGCCCGGTGATCGTGGCCGGCGGTGGGACCCGTCGCGGCCATGCCGAATCCTGGCTGCTCTCGATCGCGGAGAAGCTCGGCGCCCCCGTGGTGGCTTCGCCCGGCGGGAATGGCGCGTTCCCCTGGACGCACCCGCTGTCCCTGCAGTCCTGGGTCGAAGACCGGTATGTCACGGAAGTTCTCGAGGACGCCGATGTGCTGTTCGTGGTGGGTTCATCCTTGGGCGAGGTGACCAGCAACTACTTCACCCTGGACCCGCGCGGCCGGATCATCCAGATCGACGCCGAACCGCGGGTGCTCGAATCGAACCGGCCGGCTTTGGGCATCCGGGCCGACGCCGGTCAGGCACTCCAAGCGATCGATGCCGCGCTGACCGCGGAGGTGCTCTCCGGGCATCGGGCCGACTGGCGCGGGCAATCGCCGGAAGACCTGGTGGCTGCGGTCTTGGCCAAGGTCGCCGCACGGTTGGACGGGCAGGACCTGGCCAAGGAGCGGCAGTTCATGGCCGACATCCGGGCGGCGGTCCCGGACCGGATGCAGACGTTCTGGGACATGACGATCGCGGCCTACTGGGGCTGGAGTTGTTGGGACGCCCGTAGCGGGCAGTTCCATTCCGCGCAGGGCGCCGGCGGCCTGGGGTACGGTTTTCCGGCCGCGATCGGCGGAGCGGTGGGCTTGAAGCAACGCGTCCTGGCGGTTTCCGGCGACGGTTCCTCGATGTATTCGATCGCCGAGTTGGCCACCGCGAAGCAGCACAACGTGCCGGTCACCTGGTTGATCGTCGACGACGGCGGCTACGGCATCCTGCGCGAGTACATGGAGGGTGCCTTCGGCAAGGCGACGCACACCGAGCTGGCCCGGCCGGACTTCGTGGCGCTCGCCGAAGCCTTCGGCGTGCCGGCGCAACGGGTCGCCCCGGAGGACGTCAAGACCGCGCTCGAGGCGGGCTTCGCGGCGGACGGTCCGAACGTCGTGGTGGTGGAGACGCTGCTGAAGATGTTCGCCCCGACGCACCTTTAGGCCGGCCAAGCCGGCCGGAATGAGTTCCGGACGAAACCTCAATGATTGATTTTGATCTTTATGGATATGATTCCTTCAGATAACGTCGAATCGTTGAGAGGAAACCCGGCATGGGCCTCAGCAGTGCCTTGACCATCCGGACCGAGTCTGTTTCGAGCGCGCAACTCGGTCCGGAGAACCCGCTGGCCAATATCGGCAAGCCCCTGGAGGCCCCGTACCAGATCAGCGGGGATGTGCCAGCCGAGATCATCGCCAACTCGACTTACGGGCATCCGGCGACACTGCACCCGTACCGGCTGCAGGACCGGTTCTCCAGAATTCAGGAAACCGTCGAGATGCCGGTGGTGATCCTGGAGAACGCGCAATTGCGCGCGAAGTTCCTGCCGGCCCTGGGCGGCCGGCTCTGGGAGCTGTTCGACAAGAACACCGGCAAGCACCTGCTGCACACCCCGGGGCAGATCCAATTCGGCAATCTGGCGCTGCGCAATGCCTGGTTCGCGGGCGGCATCGAGTGGAACATCGGAACCCGTGGGCACTCGCCCAGTACCTGCGCCCCGTTGCACAGTGCCGTGGTCGATCTGCCGGACGGCGGGCAGGCATTGCGGATGTGGGAATTCGAACGGCTCCGCAACGTGGTCTTCCAGATCGATGCCTGGCTGCCGGCGGATTCACCGGTGCTCAAGGTCGCGATCCGGATCAGCAATCCGAATGAGCACGAGGTGCCGATCTACTGGTGGTCCAACGCCGCAGTACCGCAAACCGAACACACCCGGGTGATCGCACCGGCGTCGAGCGCCTTCGCCAGCGATTACGAGAACGGGATCAAGCGGAGGACCCCGCAGGAGCTGGACGGCGTCGATTGCACCTGGCCGGAACGGAACCGGCATGCGGCCGACTACTTCTTCGACCTGGCGCCGCAGGAACGCCGCTGGATCGCGGCCGCCGATGCCGACGGCGATGGGCTGGCGATGCTCTCCACCGAGCGGTTGCGCGGCCGCAAGCTCTTCGTCTGGGGCGAGGGCGACGGTGGCCGGCGCTGGCAGGAATGGCTCAGCCCGGACGGCGGGAAATACGCCGAGATCCAGGCCGGCCTGGCGCAGACCCAATTCGAGAACCTGCCGCTCGCCGCGGGGGAATCCTGGGCGTGGCTCGAATGCTACGGCAATGCCCGGCTGACGCCCGGGCTCGCCCGGGCGTCCTGGCCGCAGGCCGTCGAGCATGCCGGGCAGCGGGTCGAGCAATTGCTCCCCGCAGCCCGGCTGGAAAGTGATTTCACGGCATGGTCGCAGTGGGCCGACGCCGAGCCGCGGGCGGCATTCCACTCCGGTTCCGGCTGGGGGGCCTTGGAGTCGCGCCGCCGGACGGCGCAGGGCCAGGCGCCTTGGGCGTATCCGGGCACGCCGTTCGGTGCCGAAACGCTGGGACTGCCGCAAAAGCCCTGGCTGGAGCTCCTGGCCACCGGGAACTTCGCCGGTGCCGATGATTTCGTCGCGGGTTCCGATTGGTCGCGGGCACTGGGCCTGGCCGCTGGGAGCCAGGCCCAGATCGCGTTCCACCTGGGCACGCTCGCGCAGGCCGAGGGCCGGCTCGCCGAGGCGGCCGCGGGGTACCGCCGTTGCCTCGAAGCGGCTCCGGACGATGCCGGGCTGCAAGCCGCTGCGCTGCGCGGCTTGGCCCTGGCCGAAAACGACCCGCAACGCTACCTGCAGGCCTGTGCGCTGGCTCCGGGGAATCGTGCCCTGGTGGTCGAGGCAGCCTCGGCATTGCTGGCCGACGGTCTGGCCGAGTCGGCCAGCCAGGTCCTGGCGGGGTTCTCCGCGGTGGCCGGGGCCGAGGCGGCGGCCGACGGCCGGGTCGAGTTCTTGCGGATCCAAGCCTTGGCGGCGCTGGGCCGTACTGCCGAAGCCGCCGCCGCGCTGCAAGCCGGAATCACGGTCGCCGACTTGCGTGAAGGGGAGAACTCGCTGGCCGGGCTGTGGCAGCGGCTTTTCCCGGGGACGGACATTCCGCAGGCCTACCAATTCGGCATGGCCGACTGAGCCGGTCCGGACTCCCGGCGCTGGTCGACCGGTGTGGGGAATAACCTGCCGAGGCGGTGCGTTGCAGCGATCATAGATGCAAACGCATAGAAAGTAGGTCGGCATGGAACGCGTCATCATGGTCATTTCGGCGGGACTGGGCGTGCCTTCTTCCAGCCGGATGCTGGCTGACCGGCTTGCTGCTGCGACCGCGAAACAGATTCCCGGGGGAGCCGATCCCGTCCGTTTCGAAACTGTCGAGCTGCGCGACTTCGCGGTGGACATCGCGAACAACTTCGTCACCGGGTATGCCGCACCCGGTTTGCAGAAACTCATCGACCGCGTCCAACGGGCGGCCGGCCTGATCGTGGTGACCCCGGTCTTCTCCGGGTCGTTCAGCGGTCTGTTCAAATCGTTCTTCGACCTGATCGATCCGAAGTCCCTGGACGGCATCCCGGTGCTGCTGGCGGCCTCGGGCGGCTCGGCCCGGCATTCGCTGGTGATCGATTTCGCGATGCGGCCGCTGTTCAGCTACCTGCGGACCCGGATCATGCCGACCGGCGTCTATGCCTCGCCGGAGGATTGGGGCGTCGAGGATCCCACGCAAACCCCGCTTTCCTCGCGGATCAGCCAAGCCGCCGGGGAATTGGCCGCTGCGCTGGAGGGGAACAGCGTCCGACGGGATGCCGCGGCTCGCTTGGAATCGCTGCCGTTCGAGCAGCTTTTGGCCAACATCACGCCGCGGGGCTGAACGCCCGGAAGGGTGCCGGAAAAATTTTTCCCTCCGGCTGCGTGACGATTGGGCTCCGGGATACGACTTAGCTGTGAACGGGTCGAACGGCCCAGGTTCAAAGGCTTCAGGCCAGAGAAAGGAGTGTCATGCGGAACCTGATTATTTTCATCGGCGGGGCAGCACTCGCGGCATACATCTTCGGGCGGCGCACTGGGCGCATCGTGACGAAGACCACATCAACAGACCAAGGTAGCGTGAGCAAATAATGGGTTTCTTCAGTTTCTTGATTCTCGGCCTGATCGCCGGTGCGATCGCCAAGTTCATCCTTCCGGGCAAGCAGGGCGGCGGCTGGATCGCCACGCTGATCCTCGGCGTCGTCGGCGCTATGCTCGGCGGCTGGCTCGGCGGGCTGATCTTCAACGTTTCGTTGACCAACTTCTGGTCGTTCTCCAGCTGGATCCTGGCGATCGTCGGCTCGATCATCGTGCTGCTGGTTTACGGAATGATCACCGGCCGCAAGGGCGCCAAAGCGTAGTACCGGTTTCCGGGAGGTCCCTCTTCCGGAAACGCACGACGGCGGCCCGGCACCTTGTTCGCAAAAGGTGCCGGGCCGCCGTCGTGCATATCCGCAGGTCAGCGCGGTTTGCGGTCGAAGAGCAAAGCGAGTCCGATGGCGAGCAGCCAGATGTCTTTGGCCATGGCGGTGCCCTGCGCCGTCGGCCGGAAGCCGTCGGCCTGCGTCATCCCCGGCGTTTTCAGATAGGTGTACACCAGCGAGCCGGCGAAGCCGGTCAGCGCCAGGCCGACGAGCCTGCTGGGCAGGAACGGCAGAAGCAGGGCACTGCCCAAGCCGATCTCGCCGTAGCTGAGGTATTGGCCGAATTTTTCCGGCGCAATGTCGTTCAGCTGCGGAAAGGCGTTCAGCGCCATTTGCTGCAGGCCCGCGGCGTGTTCCGTTTCGAGGCCGAGCTTCCCGATGCCCGAATTGAGGATGAACGCACCGCTGGCCAGCCGAAGCGCCACGTGGCCGAGTCTGATTCCCATGGGATTCCTTTCGAGGGTCTTTCCTCGAACCTAGTGCCTGCTTCCGGCAAAGACCAGAGCCGGTTTACTGCAGCACACCGTCGTAGTCGGGCAGCTTGTAGGTCTTCTCCGCGTATCCGCCGTCCAAATCGGTCTGCCGGTTGCCGGTGTTGGCGATGATCGTGTAGCCGCGGTCTTCGATGTCCTGGCGGCTCGCGGTTTTGAACTGCTGCACCGGATACCGTTCGCCCGACTGGTGGTAGATCTCGAAAACCGGGTATCCGACCTTGCTGAGCGCCTGTTTCGTCGAGGTGTTGCTGGTGCGGTCTCCGTCATAGAGCCGGTTGCTGACGAAGAAAACCTTGACGCCCAGGGAATCGGCTTTCTTCGCCAGCGCCAGGGAGGAGCCGATCGCCGGGATATTCGATTTGTCCTTGGCGAAATCCGTGGCCAGCGAGGTGTCGTCGATGTCGAAGACCACGGCGAGCTTTTCACCGGAAGCTTTGTTAGCCACCCGGTTCTGCACATAGTCGAGTGAACCGTCAAGGGCGTCGTCTACGTCCGCAAGCCAATCCGCGGGACGGATGCCTTTGTAGTCCTGCATGCCGGCCGTGGAACTGGCCGCCTGTGCCGCCGGGGCCAAGGGCAGGGAGGCTGCCCCCAGACCCAGCGCCAGTCCTGCGGCGAAAAGTGCCGTGCCGAATTTTCGCGGATTCGGGTTGTTGCGCATGTGTTTCTCCAGTGGTGTTGGTGTTGGCCGGCACAGGCGATGTCGCTGGCCGGGGCAGGGCGGATCGCCCGAAGCGTTCGGGAGATCCGGAAATTCGTTGTGGCAGAGCAGCCGTTGCCGGATTCAGGCCAACTGGCGCTGCTTGGACCGGTGCTCGACGATCACTGCCTGGTAATGATCGGTCAGCTGCCCGCATACCGCGCTCCAGGTCCGGCCCTGCACCGTGTGGTGCGCTGCCTTCGCGAAAGCGGAACGTTTGGCGTCGTCGCCGATCAGGTCCATGACGTGATTGTGCAGTCCCGCCAGGTCGCCCGGGGTGTACAGCCAACCGGTACGCGAATTGTCCACCAGATCCAGTGGGCCGCCGCGACCGGTGGCGACCACCGGAACCCCGGAGGCCATCGCCTCCTGGATGGTCTGGCAGAAGGTCTCGAACTCTCCGGGATGGACGAACAGATCGAAGTCGGCCACGGCGTGGGCCAGATCTTCGCCGCCCATGAAGCCGGTGAAAAAGGCGTTCGGAAGCTGTTGCTCCAGTTGCCCGCGCAACGGGCCTTCACCGACGATCACGAGTTGCGTGCCGGGGATGTCCGCAATTGCGGCCAGGTCGGCGACCTGCTTTTCCGCAGCCAGTCGGCCGACGTAGCCGATGATCTTCTTGGTTTGGGCGCCGGCGCGGGCGCGCAGTTCGCCGTTGCGTTTTTGCGGACTGAACCGTGCCGTGTCCACGCCGCGGCGCCACAGGTGGATCCGGGGGATGCCGTGGCCGCGGAGCTGGTTGACCGCGAAGCTCGACGGCGCCAACGTCCGGGTGGCCAGCAGATGGATGTTCTCCACCCGGTTCCAGGCCCAATTCTCCAGGAACGGCACGCCGTACCGCCCGGCATATGAGGGCACCTCGGTCTGGTAGACCGCCACGGTGGGCAGATTCAGCAAGGCCGCGGCCCGGGCGGCCCGCCAGCCGAGTTCGAACGGCGAGGCCAGATGCACCACATCGGGTTGGAAGTCACTCAGGATGCGTTTGATCCGATTGACCCAGCCGAAGGCGACCCGGAGATTCGTATAGCCGGCCAGCGGCAGCGAAGGCACCCGGTGCACCGGGAAGCCTTCGACTTCGTCGGGCGCTTGCGGATCGGTGCTGGAGGGGGCGACGATCAGGGCGTCATCGCCTTGGCTGCGCAGATGCTGCAGGACTTTGAGGACGGAGTGCGTGACCCCGTTCATGTTCGGCAGGAATGACTCGGCGATAAGTACGATCCTCACGCCTCAATGCTCGCTAGCAAGCCTGGCGATTTGCCCGATAACGGGTTTCGTGTCGGAAAAACTTGGGTGAACAGGAAGTATTGCGGATCAAGGCCGGTCGAAGCGGACGCCTCGCGGATTGCTGGGCAGCACCGAGAAGACGAACCCCGCGATCCGGCCGAGGAAAGGGACCAGGTTGAGCAGGATCAGCCAACCGGAGAAGTTGGCATCGTGGAACCGCCGCACGCCCAGGGCGAGGGCCGGGACCAGATGCAGCAGCCAGAAGACGATGAAAAGCACCAGGGCGAAAATCGGCGCCGGGCCCGGGGCCGGCAGTTCAGCAGCCGCCGCCGTGCCGCCGAGCATCCGGTCTGCGAGATTGTTCGATGCCGCTTCTTCCCAGTCGAGATAAAACGGCAGCAACGGCAGCAGCAAGAGCAAGCTCGGCAGGCCCAGGTACAACTGCACCCACCAATATTCGCTGCGCGAGGAGCGGCCTTTGAAATCCGAGTACCTGCGATAGAACCGTTTGACCGCGATGGCCAGGCTGGCCTCCGGGAAGGGCTGGCTGCGCCAATCGGTTTCCGGCTGCCAAGGGGCGTCGACGGGCTGGACCATGCGGTTCCTCCATTGAGTATATTAAAGCTCCGCTCAGAGGCTACTGGATCGGCCCGGGCAGCGCCAGGGTTGCTGAGAACTTGTTCGCGCGCGGCGAGGCCCAAAGACCATTCGGACTCCGCGTGGCACGATGGATGACGATGAAACTGACAACGGGCCAGAGCGGCCGACGCGGCATTCCGATGCCCTTGTGGCTGCAAGGTGCCTTCGAGTCGGTGCAGCTGGCGGTGATCACCGCGGTATTGATCCTGGTGCCGATCGGCGCGGTCTTCTTCACCGGCGGCTTCGGCAATCCGCCGGCAGACGAGATCGCCAGACTCGCCGGCCAGGCCTGGCTGCTGGTGCACGGCGTCCCGTTGAACGTCTCGATGGTCACCGGAGCCTCATCCGCACAGGGCCAAGCCGGCGTGCTCAGCCTGGTGCCGTTGGGCCTGACCCTGATCCCGTTCTTCCTGGCTTGGCGGGCCGGCCGCCGGCTGGCCCGGGCGTCCTACACGGATCAGCTTTGGCAGGCATTGCTCGGCGCGGTCCTGGTCTATGCCGCACTGGGCCTGGCCACCGGGTACATCTGCCGTACCTCGAGTGCCATGGCCAGCCTGCCGGCTGCCGCACTCGTGCCGCTGATCCCAGTGACTCTGGGCCTGGTCATCGGGGCGCGTCGCGAGGCAGGCACCTGGGGCACCTTGATCGGCGTCGATGCCGCAGCCCGGATGGCCGCGGCCAGCCAGATTTCCCGCTGGACCGGTTCCTACCTGTGGTCTGCAGCGCGGGCGGCGTTCCTCGCCGTCCTGGTTCTGCTGGGTCTTTCCGCGCTGCTCTTCGCGATCAATCTCGCGGTGCATTGGGCGGACATCGCTGCGGTCTACCAGGGGCTCAAAGCCGGCCCGGTGGGCGGCGCCGTGCTCACGCTCGCGCAACTGGGCTACGTGCCGAATTTCACGGCTTGGACGATGGCTTGGTCGTCCGGATCGGGCTTTTCGCTCGGCGTCGGCTCCAGCGTGGGCCCGTTGGGCACCGCGGTGGCACCGGTTCCGGCGATCCCGATCCTGGCCGCGCTTCCGGTGGGCCAACTGAGCTGGGGTGTGCTAGCCATGGCGCTGCCGGTGCTCGCCGGAGTCGCCGCAGGCTGGTGGTTCCTGCGCGAAGGCGAAAACCATTTCGACGATTGGCTGGCAATCCGGATCCGGCAGCGCTGGCTCAGCGCGGGTCTGGGAACGGTGGCGCTCGCCGCCGTGATCGGCCTGGGCGCCGGAGTGCTCGGCGGTATCGCGGCATGGTTCTCGGCCGGTTCAGGGGGATTCGGCCGGCTCACCGAACTCGGCCCTGATCCGGTGCAGACCGCGCTCTGGATCAGTTGCGAGGTGGCCCTGGGGGTCTTGATCGGGCATACTGCCGGCCCCTGGCTCGAAGGCGCAAAAGCGCGACGCAGCGCGCGCGAAGAGTTCGACCCGTTCGCCGGCCGGTAACCGGTCCGGCCGGCGGTGTCGCCTAGGATTCTCTGTATGCGCATTCTCGTCCTCGTCTCCGGAACCGGCTCCAATTTGCAGGCGGTGATCGACGCCGTCGACGCCGGTGAGCTCGACATCGAGATCGTCGCGGTGGGCGCGGACCGTCCGGACACCCAAGGCGTGGCGCGTTCGGCAGCGGCCGGAATCCCGACTTTCGTGGTGGATTTCAAAGCCTTCGCCCAGCGCGCCGACTGGGATGCCGCACTGCTGGCGGAAGTGCGCAGTTTCGAACCGGATCTCGTGGTGTCTTCGGGGTTCATGCGGATTGTCGGGCCGGATTTCATCGCGGCTTTCCCGCAGCGGTACCTGAACACGCATCCGGCTTTGCTGCCGGCTTTCCCCGGAGCACACGGCGTCCGGGATGCGCTGGCCTACGGGGTGAAGGTCACCGGCTGCACGGTGATGTACGCCGACGCCGGAATCGATACCGGTCCGATCATCGCGCAACGCGCGGTGACCGTGCTCGACGACGATACCGAGGCAAGCTTGCACGAACGGATCAAAGTCGCCGAACGCGAGGTGTTGATCGAGGTTTTGGCCGGGCTAGCCCGGTAGCACCGTGCGGTAGACGGTCTCGACGATCTCGCGGCAGGCCGGTTGAATCCCCGGGCCGGTGCGGCTCGGATGAACCTGGTTGGCCAGGAGCGCGATGCTGATCCCCTGGGTTTTGTCGATCAGCAGCGACGTCCCGGTGAACCCGCCGTGCCCGCGGGGACGATCGGCAACCGCACCCGAACTCGCCCGGGCACCCATCCAGCTGCGCTGGCCGATCCGCAAGCCCAAACCCTGGCCGAAGTCCGGTTGCTGCCGGTCCTCGCCCGGGAGCAGCGCCTCCGAGACTTGGGCCTGCCACATTTCGGCCGCAAGTCCGGCCGGGAGGATGCCTTCGAGCCCGGTCCGGAGTGCCTCGGCGAAGACCAGCAGGGCCGGTGCGGTGGCGAACATCCCGGCGTTTCCGGAGAGTCCGCCCAGGGACCATGCGGCTTCGTCGTGCACGCTGCCCCGGATCATGCCCCGGCCCAGATCCGGCCGGAATTCGGTGGCCGCGCAGTGGCCGGGTCCTGGACGCCCGGTGATCCCGGTGGTCGGCAGATGGTCCAGCACCCGGTCCTGCACCAGCGCCGCCCACGGCATGCCGGATCGGGCCTCGCAGAGTGCCATCACGGTGTTGTAGCCGATGCAGGAATACTCGAACCGGCTGCCCGGCGCAGCGAGCAGGCCGGTGTCCAGCAGGTCGGCCAGAAGCTCGCCCCGGTGGAAACCACGCCCGGACCCGAAGCGGCTGCGCCAGCCGCTCCATTCGGCCGGCAGGCCCGAGGTGTGCGTGAGCAGATGCCGGAGGTTCACCCCGGCTTTGTCCGCGTCGCGGTATTGCGGAAGATGTTCGCCGACCGGCTCGTCGAGCGCGAGCGAGCCGTCGGCAACCAGGCTCAACGCCGTGATCGCCGTGAACAGCTTCGTGATCGAGGCCAAGTCGTAGAAGGTTTCCGGGGTGGCGGGCACCTGGTCGCCGGCGGGCAGCTCGGTGCCCTGGTCGCCGAAGCGCAGGGCGGCCCCGACTGCCACCGGTTCTTGGGCCTCGCCGGCGATGGCCGCGGCATAGACCGCGGAAGCCGTGGCACCCGCGGACACCGCATCGCGGAGGACGGATCCGACGTGCGCGGGCACATCGATCCGCTCAGACGCTCGGTTCATCCGATGGTCCTTCCGGGATAGGCCGGAACCACACTGAGCAGCTTCCGGGTGTATTCGTGCTGCGGTTCGAGCAGCACCGACTCGACTGGACCCGCCTCCACGATCCGGCCTTGGTACATGACTACCACGCGGTCGGCGATATTCCAGGCTAAACCCAGGTCGTGGGTGATCACCAAAGCACCGAGGCCGAATTCGCAGCGCAACCGGAGCAGCAACGCGAGGATTTCGGCGCGGACCGAGGCGTCCAAGCTGGCCACCGGTTCATCGGCGATCAGGAACTCGGGGTCGAGGGCCAAGGCCCCGGCGATCACCATGCGCTGGCGCTGTCCGCCGGACAGCTCTTGCGGAATCGCCTGCTGATACCGCTCGGCCGGGTACAGCTCGGCTTTGCGCAACGCTTCGGCGACCAACTCGGATTCATCGCCGGGCAGCCGGTGCAACCTGATCCCCTCGGCGACGGCTTCGTAAACCGAGTGTCTCGGATTGAGTGCCGCCATCGGGTCCTGGAGCACGAATTGCACGGATTTCCGGTAAGCCTTGAGTGCTTTGCGGCTACGGTCCAACGGCACGCCCTTGACCAGCACTTGGCCGCTGCTGGGCTGCTGCAAGCCCAACAGGGTACGGGCCAGGGTGGTCTTCCCCGAGCCGGATTGGCCCACCAGGGCCACTATTTCGCCGGGCCGGCAATCCAGGTCGACCCGGTCCACGGCTTTGACCGGCCCCTTGCGGGACCGGAAAACCACGGAGATCGCTTTGGCCTGCAGGGTTGGCGGCCCGCTCGCTGCGGCTGCCGGCGCCGCCGGAGCCCGGTAGCCCGGCAAGCGGCGTCGCGAGGCGGGGTCGCCGATGGTCGGGAACGCCGAGGCGAGTGCCTGGGTGTGCGGATGCTGCGGGTTCCCGATCACGTCGGCGGACGGGCCCGATTCGACGATTCTGCCTTCGTGCATCACCACGATGCGTTCGCAGGTCGCGGCCAGAATCGAAAGGTCGTGGCTGATCATGATCAGCGCGAGGTTGCGGGATTCCACCAAGCTGCCGAGCAGCGCCAGCACTTGGCTTTGGACCACCACGTCCAAGGCCGTGGTTGGTTCGTCGGCGATGATCAGTTCCGGATCGCAAGCCAGGGCCATCGCGATCATCACGCGTTGCTTCTGCCCACCGGAGAGCTCATGTGGAAAAGCGTCGGCCTGGTCGGGGTCCAGATCCACCTGCTGCAGCAATTCGGCGACCCGCCGGTCGCGTTCTGCGCCGTCCCGGTAGACCGAAGTTCTGGCTTTCGCATGGACCAGCAGGGCTTCCGCAATCTGCTGCCGGACCCTGCGCACCGGGTTGAGCGAATGCATCGCGCCTTGGAAGACGATCGAAGCCTCGGTCCAACGGACTGCGCGCAGTCTGCCCCAGCTCATGCCCGCCACGTCTTCGCCGCCCAGCGAGACCGTCCCCTCGACCAGGGCATTCGGCGGCAGCAGCCGCAGTGCGGACATGGCCAGGGTCGACTTGCCGCACCCCGATTCGCCGGCCAGGCCGACGGTAGCGCCCGGAGGCACGGTGAGCGTGACGCCGTCCACGGCTTGGATCCGGCCGGGTCCGGATCCGGTCTGCACCCGGTAGCTGATCGAGACGTTGTCGAAGGTCAGGGTGGGCATCGGGTCAGCGGCCTCTCAAAGCGGGGTTGACGACGGATTCCAAGGCCCGGCCGAGCAAGGTGAAACAAAGCACGACGACGACGATCGCCACCCCGGGCGGCAAGACGAACCACCAGAAACCGGCGGTCGCGGCCCCGGTGTCGAGGGCGGACTTGAGCATCGAACCCCAGGAGACCGTGCCGGGATCGCCCAGGCCGAGGAAGGACAGGGTCGATTCGGCGATCACCGCCGAGCCGACGGTCAGGGTGGTGTTGGCCAAGACCAAGGGCAGCACCGCAGGAAGCACGTGTTTGCCGATCACGTGCAGGTGCGTGGCGCCCAATGCCCAACTCCGTTCGATGTACGGGAGGGCTTCCACGGTCAGCGTCTGGGACCTGACCAGCCGGGCGGTTCCGGCCCACGAGGTCACGCCGATCGCCAGGATGATCACGAAGATCCCCGGACCGACCACGACCGAGAGCACGATCGCCAGGACCAGCCCCGGGATCACCAGGAAGAAGTCGATGACCCGTAGGAACACCGCCTGGGCGAAGCCGCTGAAGTGCCCGGCGCACATGCCCATCACGGTGCCGATCAGCATGGAGAGCGCGGTGGCCGAAAGGCCGACCAGAAGCGAGCTCCGGGCACCCCACAACAACATCGCGAGCACGGAACGGCCGGCCGGGTCGGTGCCCAGTGGAAAGGCCCAACTGGGCGGCTGGTTCTGTGCCGCCGTGGCTTTGGTGACGTCGAGGTTTTCGGCCGGTACGATCAGCGGGGCCAGCAAAGCCAAGCCGATGATGACCAGCAGCACTAGCAATCCGGCCAGGCCGGAGCGGTGCGCCGCGAACCCGGACCAGAGTTCTTTGCCGCGTTGCAGTCGTCGGGCGGCGGCCAGTTTGGCGGCGCTGCCGGATCTCGGGGTGCCGGTCGCGTTCATCCGGTGCGCAGCCTCGGATCGAGCACCCGGTAGGCCAGCTCGGCGCAGAAATTCATCAAGATCACGATTCCGGAAAAGACCACGAACGTCCCCTGCAGCAAGGGCAGGTCCGGAGTGGAGAGCGCGGTGAAGGTGAGGTACCCCAGACCCGGCCAGGAGAACACGGTTTCCACGGTCACCGCTCCGCCGATCAATCCGCCCAAGGTCAGGAAGACCAGGGTCACCGTGGGCAGCAATGCATTCGGCACTGCGTGTTTGCGCCGGACCTCGGCTTCACGCAGGCCTTTGGCCCGGGCCGTGGTCAAGTAATCCGAACTCATCTCCTCGATCAACGAGGCCCGCATCACCATGAGGTACTGGGCGTACACCACGGCAACCATGGTGACCAACGGAAGCACCAGATGCCGGGCCACGTCGAACAGATAGCCGAACCCGGTGTCGTCGCTGCCCGCGGTGACCATTCCGCCGGTCGGGAACCAGCGCAGACCGCCGCCGAAGATCAAGAGCAGCAACAGGCCGAGCCAGAAAGTGGGCACCGACCAGAACACCAGCGCCAGCCCGGTCTGGCCGCGGTCGAAAGCACTGCCGCGGCGCCACGCCGCGCGTTGCCCCAACCAGAGGCCCAGCAACAAGGAGATCACGGCGGCGGAACCGGTGAGCAGCAGAGTCGGCCCCAGGCGTTCCAGGATCAAACTCCCGACCGGACGGTTGAACGTGTAGGAGAGCCCCAAGTCGCCCTGCAGCAAGTCTGTGAGGTAGCGCCAGAACTGGGCCGGCAGGGGTTGGTCCAGGCCGTACTGCCGGCGCAGGAGCTCCAGCTGCTCGGCGCTCACCTGCCGGCCGGTGGACAAGGACCGCACCGGATCGCCGGGCAGCATCCGGAAGGCGAAGAAGCCCAGCAGCACCACCATGGCGAGCGAAATCGCCGCACCGCCGGCTTTGCGGCCGAGGTACCGCGGCCAGGACGCACCCTGGCGCGGGACCTCGGCCTCGGCGCCGAGCGTGCTGGCCTCGCTGCCGAGCGGAAGCGCCACAGGTTAGGCCCGGTCGTCCACCGAGGAGCGGCGGCTGCGGAACCAGAAGAAGCCGGCCAGTGCGAGCACTACGACGACGACGGCGGGGATCACCAACCACGCCCAGTTGAATCCAGCGGTTGCGCCCGCCGAGTCGACGGGCGTGGCGCTGTAGATGCCCCACGGGCCGTTCTGTTCGCTGATCACACCGTTCTGCGCCGGTTGGGTCACGAAGCCGCCGAAACGGTCCGAGCGGTATGCCTCGAGCATGTTGGGGTAGTAGATCACATTGTTGACCGCTGCATCGTAAATCAGTTTCTGCGCCTGCTGGACCAACGCGCTGCGCTTCTGCTGATCCAATTCCACGTGCTGCTGCTTGTAGAGTGCATCGAATTCCGGAAGGCAGAGCCCGTTTTCGGAGACTCCGCCGGTGCCGTCGGACTGCGTCGGCAAGGCCGAGCACTGGTTGATCGACAACTGGTAATCCGGGTCCGGGGCCATGCCCCAGCCGGTGAAGGCCAGATCGTAGTTCGCCGCCCCGAGATCGTCGTTGACCTGCAGATTCGCTTTCATCGACACGGTGAGTTCGATGCCGATGTCCTTGAGCCAGGGTTTGATGTAATCGGCCATCTGCTGCGCAGTGGCGTCGGTGCTGCGGCCGAGCAGGCGCAGCTGCAATGGCTTGCCGGTCTTGTCGAGGCGGATTCCGTCGGGACCCTTGGCGTAGCCGTTCTCGTCGAGGAGCTTGTTCGCCGCAGCGGGGTCGAACGACAAGCCCAGGCCTTGCGCGGGCAGGGCGTAATCCGGGTACGCGGCAGGCACTTCGCCGGTGCCGGGCTGACCGAGGCCCTGCAGGACTTTTTCCAGCAGCGTCTTGTTGTCCACGGCCATCACGATCGCTTTGCGAACGTTGAGGTCCTGCAACGCCGGATTGGTGTCGCCCATCAGTTCCCCGCTTTGGGTTTTGGTCCCCGGGTTGATGCCGAGTCCGACGTAACGGGTGCCCATCCCGGCGTTCGTGGTGATTCCGGCTTCCCCTTTGAGCGCTTCATACTGTGCCGGTGTCAGCCGGCTGACAATGTCGACTTCACCGGTTTTCAAGGCCTGGACGGCAGCGTCGCCGTTCTTGTAGGGAACCCAGATGACGCCGTCGACCTTGGCTTTGCCCTGCCAGTAGTTGGGGTTGGCCTTCATGGTCACGCCGGCGGACTTGTCGTAGCTGCCCACCGTGAACGGGCCGGAACCGACGGAGTCTTTGTCATTGGCGAAAGTTGCCGGATCGGAGACCTTGGACCAGATGTGCTCCGGCAGGATCGGCAGCTGGGTCCCGGGGTTGGGTGCTTGCGCCGCGGTCAGCGTGATCACCAGAGTCTGCGGATCTTTCGCGACCACACCCGCCACGCTTTCCAGCAAAGTGCCATTGGCGGTTTTCAGGGCATCGTTGGCCTTGATCGCGTTGAAGGTCCAGGCTGCGTCGTTCGCGGTGATCGGTTCCCCATCGGACCATTTGCGCCCCTCGGGCAGGTTGAAGGTCCACACTTTGCCGTCGGGAGAGGTTTCCCATTTGTCCGCCATGCCGGGGACCGGGGTGTTGTCTTCCGGGCCGAACGCAACCAGGTTCTGGTACTGCAATGCGAGGACTTTGCTCGCGGAGGCGGTGATCGCGGTGAACGGATTGAGCGAGTCGATGTCGCCGGTCATCGCGATCTTGAGATTGTTCGGCGCGTCTGCGGCGATCGCCGGCGGGGCGGCCAGCGCCAAAGGCGCGGAAGCCAAGCCGACGCCCAGCAGTACTGCGGCAAAGCGCCGGGTGAAGCGAAGCGCGGCTCGATTCGGTGAATGCTGGCCAATCATCGGTCTAGCTGCCACAGGGTTCCCCTTTGGTGTTGTCGCTGGGTCGTTGTCGTCAGACATCGGCCCACGCTCCACCGCTGCGGCTGCTGCTCGTCCGCGCCGGAGGATCCGCTGATTGCCGGACGGTTTCGGGTGAACGGCGCAGCGATGGAGAGCGTGCCAGTCCCGATTATATATCCTTCGAACTGACGAAACGCCGGCGAGGCCGGCTGCGGCCTCAGGAATCCAGCAATGCGGCCTGGAGCCGGCCGTGGTGCCGGGACAGGAGCCCGTCGGCCTGCGCTGCATCCACCCCGGCCAGGACCATCAGAATCGCGGTTTTCACCGACCCCTGGGCGGCCTGCAGCGCGGCCTGCGCGGCTTCCGCCGGCGCGTCGGTGGCGAGCATCACCGTGCGTTCGCTGCGCGCCCGGAGTTTCGCATTGCTGGCTTGGAAATCGACCATCAAATTGCGGTACGTTTTGCCCAACCGCACCATGACGATGGTGCTGATCATGTTCAGCACCAGTTTTTGCGCGGGGCCGGCTTTCAGCCGGGTCGAACCGGCGAGGAACTCGGGGCCGAGTTCCACCTCGAGGGCCAGTTCGGCCGCAGCACCCAGCGGCGAATCCGGGTTGCAAGCGAAGCCCACCGTGAAAGCTCCGGCTTCGGCAGCCTGGGCGATCGCGGCCAGCACATAGGGGGTTCGGCCGGAGGCCGAGATGCCGACCACTGAATCAGTCGGCTGCAGACCCAGGGCGGCGAGGTCGGCACGCCCGGCCTCCGCATCGTCTTCGGCGTTTTCCACGGCGTTGCGCAGCGCCGGTTCGCCGCCGGCCAGAAGGCCGCGTACCAGGCCCGGATCGGTGCCGAAGGTCGGCGGGCATTCGCTCGCGTCCAATACTCCGATCCGGCCGGGAGTGCCGGCGCCGACGTAGACCAACCGGCCGCCTTGGGCCATCCGGGCGGCTATTTCATCGATTGCGGCGCTGATCCGCGGCAATACCACCGCGATCGCCGCGGGGACCTTCTGGTCTTCCCGGTTCATCGCCTGGACCAGGTCCAAGGTGCCCATGCCGTCCAGATCGGTGAGCTCCGGGTGGCTTTGTTCCGTGCTGAGGGCGCCCAGTTCGGTGCGCAGTTCGGCGGCTTGATCGGAAGGTTTCATCGGCTCGGCTTTCTGCAGATTGTGGTTTGGCGGTGCCGCGCCGCGGTGCCCCGCAGCGCGGTCAACGTTTGTCGATCGTGCTTTCCAAGCGGCTCTGCCTGCGCTGCAGCATGTCGAGCGCCAGTTCCGCGGGCAGACCGGTCAGCAGGATCAAGATCGCTGCCTTCGCGGAACCGCCGACCGAACCCAGGGTGAGTGCTGCGGTGAGCGCATCGACCCCGGTCGCGGCCATGACCACGTGCTCGTTGCGGGACGGCGACTGCGCGCTGCCGGTGTGCAGGTCCAGCGTCGCGGTACGTCCCGATCGACCGGAGCAGGCCAGTGCCAGGGTCGCGATCAGGTTCACCAGAAGTTTCGCTGCGATCTCGTTCGGGCCTCCGGCGCCGGCTGGAATCTCGATCGCGAGCGCGCCGGAGCGGTCCGCGGATTGCCGGACGGCCCGGGCATAATCGCAATCCTCGCCGGAGCCGAGGACCAGCACCGCGTCCCGTTGGTTCAGGTCGAGGGCCAACATGTCGGCGGCTCCGGCCAGGCCATCCCGGAGGCCTCCGGTCCGGCGCGCGGCCGCCGAGGGTCCGGCTCCGCCGGCGAATGCTTCGACCGGCGATTGGGTGGCGTCGGCGGTCAGCATGCCGATCCGGCCGGGTTGCTCGGCGGCTACGAGGAAGACCCGGCCCCGGCCGGCCAGCCGGCTGCCGAGCCGGCTGGCGGCCCGTTCGATCCGCTCGGCGGAACCCCAGGAGCCAAAGCAATCCTGATCGGGCCGGCGGTTCAGCAGGGCGACGAGTTCCTCCGGGCGTGGATCGGAGAGGTCCACCCAGGGATGGCGGGCTGCGGCCTCGAGGAGCGGTTCCAGGCCGGTGGTCGCGTCGGCACGGGACTCTGCCATCGGATGACCTTTCGAGGGCATGCGGCTGCCCGGAGAACGAAGCGTGAAAGTTTCTTACACAATCATACGGCAGGTTGTAAATATTAGAATTTACGGAATTGCCGGATGCCGCAACCAGCCGGCGGTTCCGGCGGTTCCGGGCATCCGGCAATCCGCCACGCCGCGGACACGCTACCCTGAACTGGGGGGAGAAAGGTCGAATATGTCAGATTTCCAGGCGCTGATCAGCTCCCATTTGAACGAACTCACGCCGGCCGCGCATCGGGTGGCTTCCGTGATCGTCGACGACTTGCGTGCGGCGGTCAATCTCACGATTTCCGAGCTGGCGGTCAAAGCCGGCACCTCCGAGCCCACCGTGTTGCGGTTTTGCCGGGTGCTCGGATTCCGCGGGTATCCCCAACTGCGGCTTGCTTTGGCGGCCGAAGTCGGCCGCAATGCCGGGGCCGAAGAAGGGCTCGGCTTGTCGGAGACCGCGCTGCGGGCCGAAGATTCGTTGGCCGACGTCGTGGCCAAAGTCCGGTTCAACGAAACCCGGGGCATCGACCAGACGCTGGCCGGCGTGGACCTGGCGAATCTGGACAAGATCGCCCGGGTGCTCGACGACGCCGCCAAAATCCACCTCTACGGCGTGGGCGCCGGCGATCTGGTGGCGCGGGACATGTATTACAAATTGTTCCGGATCGGCCGCAATGCCGCGGTGTACAGCAATCCGCACGATGCGTTGATGGCCGGTGCGCTGCTGGGCAAGCGGGACGTGGTGATGGCGTTTTCGCATAGTGGAACCACCGCTTTCACGCTCGATTTCGTCACTACCGCGCGGAAGCACGGGGCCCGTGCGGTGGTGCTGACCAATGCCCCGGGATCCCCGCTGGAGCTGGAAGCGGATTTCTCGATGCGCACCGAAGTGCGCGAATCGCCCTTCCGGTCCGGGGCGATGTCGTCGAGGCTCGCGCAGCTGGCGTTGATCGATTGCATTTTCATCGCGGTGGCCCAACGCCGTTACGATGCCACGGCACGTGCGCTCGAACTCACCCGCGAAGTGGTGGCTCCGGCGCAGCGGCGCGATTTCTCGCTGTGAAGCCCGGCAGGGTGAAGCTCAGCGTGCGGTCAATCGGCGCACCGCGGCCTGGGCGCTGACCCGGGAGGACCCGAACGTGGTCAACGTCGGTACGGTCAAATCGGTACCGGCCAGCCCGGTGTTGAGGCAGATCAGTTCCGGGTTGGCGGCAGCCAGCCGGGCGAGCTCCCGACGCTGCTCCGGGTCCGCCTGCGAAATCTGCGCATCGATGATCACCAGATCCGGCGTGGCGTTCTGCTGCAGGTCGAATTTCTCCGCGAAGGCGATGCTGAAATAGTCGAGGCTGCGTCCGACGGCCATATTGGGATCACGGCGCAGGTCTTTGATCGACAGCCGGCCGGCGTCGAGCACCGAGTCGGGCAGCCTGGCCGACCCCTGACAGGCTCGGGCTGCTACTGCGACCCAGTCCGGACCGGAGGCGTCTGAGGCGGTCGGCTGCGGGGCCTGCAGCCGGGCGGTCAGCCTTTGGTTGCGCCGGTACGCTTCGGTGAGCCGTTCCCTGGGGATTTCGCCGCTTTCGACGGCGGCGAGCAAGGCATCCCGGATCTCCAGGTAGTCGGCCTCGTCGACCGTCGGGCCGGTCGGCTGGGCAACGCCGTCGCGCGGGTTGTCCGGATTCCCCACGCACAGCAAATCGGCGCCGGCCAGAATCGCCCGCACCGCGCCGCGGCCCGAGCCGATGGTCGCGCGGATCGCCGCCATGTCCAAAGCATCGGTGGCCAGGACGCCGTCGAACCCGGTATCGCGGAGCATCGCGAGCGCCTCAGGGTTGATCGTCGCGGGGGCGTCGCCGAGGTCGCTGAGCACGATGTGCGCGGTCATCACGGCCATGGCGCCGGCCTCGGCAGCGGCCTGGAAGGGCGGCAGGTGTTCGGAGACCAACCGGGCCAGATCGAAGTCCAGGACCGGCAGGCCCAGGTGCGAATCGGTGTGCGTGTCGCCGTGCCCCGGGAAGTGCTTGGCGCAGGCGGCGACGCCGGCGCTCTGGATGCCGCGGACCATCGCCGCGGTGTGCCTGGCCACCAGGTCGGTTTCGGAGCCGAAGGAGCGGACTCCGATCACCGGGTTCATCGGATTGGTGTTCACGTCCGCGACCGGGGCGATGGTGAGGTTGATCCCGTACTCCCGGCAGAGCCTGCCGATCCATGCGCCGGCGGCCGCAGTGAGCTCCGGGTCGTCGATCCGGCCCAGGACCGCGGCGCCGGGCAGCTCCGATCCGGTCTTGCTCTGCAGCCGGGTGACGTTGCCGCCTTCTTCGTCCACACCGATGATCGCGGCCGGGTTGAGCTCCCGGATCTGCTGCGACAGCCCGGTCAGTTGTGCTGCGGATTCGATGTTCTGCCGGAAGTAGACGACGCCGGCCAAGCCTTCACGCAACGCGGTGCGCAACCAGTCCGGCAAAGTTGCGCCCAGGAAGCCGGGCCAGATCACGCCGTTGACTTCGCGCAGCAGGTTCTCAGAGGTCATCCGCCGAACCTATGTTCCGGCCCGTGGCACTGTCAATTGCGGTGCGTTCGATTGCCGGGCCGGGCCCGTCCAGCTAGAGATACAACATGCCGCAATTTGTTTCGGTAGAATTCGTGCATGAATGGCGAACCCAAGGAAAGCACAGTCAGCGGCAGGCGGCGGATCGTGCCGGCGAACGGTGCCAAACTGGCGGTATTCGAATACGGTTTGGCGGCCGGGCCGGGTGTGGACACCGTGGTCCTGCTGCACGGTTACCCGGACGACCACCGAATGTGGCGGCCAGTGATCGAACAGCTGGCCGGCGATTTCCACATCGTCGCCTACGACACCCGCAACGCCGGTGAATCCTGGGTGGACACGGCCGGGTTGGCGCCATTCCGGATCCGCTACCTGGTTGATGACTTTTACACCGTGCTCGAGGCGCTGGACGTGCCGAAAGCCCATATCGTGGCCCACGATTGGGGCGCGGTCCAGGCCTGGGCGGTGGTCCGGGACGAGCGTGCCGAGGCTGCCGTGGCCTCGATGCTTTCCGCTTCCGGGCCGGACACCGCGCATTTGAAGCGCTGGTACCGGGACCGGCTGTCCCGGTTCGCCACGGTCCCGCAAGGACTGAACCAATTGCTCAAATCCTGGTACATCTGGATGTTCCAGCTGCCGAAGCTGCCGGAATTGGCGGTGCCGAAAATCATCGGCAGGCTGCCTGCGGACTACGACCGGGGCAACAATGCGGTGCGCGGCATCGCGCTGTACCGGGCCAACGTCGGAATCCGGAACGTGCGCCGGCCGGCCGGCCGGGCGCCGGCCGGTGCGGTGCTGCGCAAGCGGACCGAGGTGCCGGTGCTGTTGGCCAACGCGCAACGGGACAAATACGTCTCGCCGGACCTTGCCGAAGGCGTCAGCGCCTGGGCGCCGGCGCTGGAACAGCTCACGGTGCCCGGCGGCCATTGGTGGCCGGCCCAGGATCCGGAAGCCTTCGCCGCCGTGGCCGCGGACTGGATCGGCCGGAACCGCTAGCCCCTCGGGTGGCATAAACTGTCGGTATCCCACCGAACCTGCCGGCTCCAGCGATCTGGGGTTGCGGCTGACTTTCTGGAGATTTTGTGACTTCTGTGCAGTTCGATCTGGTCCCCGTCCGCAGAGCGTTGATCTCGGTCTACGACAAAACCGGAGTCGAAGAGTTGGCGGCGGGTCTGCACCAGGCGGGGGTGGTGATCGTTTCGACCGGGTCCACGGCGGCCCGGATCCAAGCCGCCGGAATCCCGGTGACCGGGGTGGAAGAGGTCACCGGATCGCCGGAGATGCTCGATGGCCGGGTCAAGACCCTGCACCCGCGGATCCATGCCGGGATCCTTGCGGACCGGCGCTTGCCGGACCATGTCCAGCAACTCACCGACCTGCAGATCGAAGCCTTCGATCTGGTCGTGGTGAACCTCTACCCGTTCGTGGAGACGGTTCGTTCCGGTGCGGAACGCGACGACGTGGTGGAGCAAATCGATATCGGCGGTCCGTCGATGGTGCGTGCGGCAGCGAAGAACCACGCTTCAGTGGCCGTGGTGGTGGACCCGGCGCGTTATCCGGAGGCGGTCGCGGCGGCCCAGCACGGCGGCTTCAGCTTGGCGCTGCGCCAACAATTGGCTGCTGCGGCGTTCGCGCACACCGCCGCCTATGACAATGCGGTCGCTTCCTGGACTGCGGCCCAGTTCGGCGACGGCAGCGGTCCGGAGAACCCCTGGCCGCCCTATACCGGGCTGGCGTTGGAACGTTCCGAGGTGCTGCGTTACGGCGAGAACCCGCATCAGGCCGCGGCGCTCTATGTGGACAAGGCGGCGGCCCCCGGAATCGCCCAGGCCGATCAGTTGCACGGCAAGGCCATGAGCTACAACAATTTCGTCGATGCCGACGCCGCATTGCGTGCGGCCTTCGATTTCGACGAACCCGCGGTGGCGATCATCAAGCACGCGAACCCCCGCGGCATCGCGGTCGCCTCGGCCGGTGCCGAGGACCCGGTGGCGGATGCGCATGCCCGGGCCCACGCCTGCGACCCGATGAGCGCCTACGGCGGCGTGATCGCGGTCAACCGACCGGTGACCGCGGGGCTCGCGGCGAATCTCAAGGGCGTGCTGACCGAGGTCATCATTGCGCCGTCGTTCGAACCCGCGGCGCTGGAGCGGTTGCAGCTGCGCCAGGACATCCGGTTGCTCACGTTGCCCGATGGCTACCACCGGGACCCCACCGAATACCGGCAGGTCTCCGGCGGCATGCTGGTGCAGATGGTGGACACCATCGACGCCGAGGGCGATGACCCGGCGAACTGGACGCTCGTGGCCGGCGAGCCGGCGGACGAAGCCACGCTGGCCGATTTGGCCTTCGCCTGGCGGGCCATCCGGGCCGCGAAGGCGACTGCGATCCTGCGCGCCCACGACGGTGCCGCGGTCGGCGTCGGGATGGGCCAAGTCAACCGGGTGGACTCCTGCAAATTGGCGGTGGAGCGGGCCAATACCCTGGCCCTGGACGCGGCCGGCAATCCGATCGAGCGCGCCCGCGGCGCGGTGGCCGCATCGGATGCATTCTTCCCGTTCGCGGACGGGTTGCAGATCCTGCTCGACGCCGGAGTGCGCGCCGTGGTGCAGCCGGGCGGGTCGAAGCGCGACGACGAAGTGGTTGCCGCTGCAGCTGCCGCGGGCGTCACGATGTACCTCACCGGAGCCCGGCACTTCTTCCACTGAGGTTCGTTTGGCGGACCCAGGCGTGCCGGCCGGGACGTCCCAGCGGGCGGCACCGCCCGCTGGGACGTCCAGGTTGGCCCCAGTGAGTTTGCTCACTCGGTGGGATACCGCCGCTGCGGATTTAGTGCGGCACAAGCCCGCGTGGCATAGTGGGGGTGGAGAATTCCCTGAAAATATCTGGGGCCCCACCCACCGGCCAGGACCATATTCCTGAAATCCTCGGTCGCGCGTGACGTCTGGCCCCTTAGCACTGAGGAGACCATAGTGTCTGAAGCGTCCAAGATCAAGGTAGTGGGCCCCGTCGTCGATCTCGATGGCGATGAGATGACCCGCATCATCTGGCAGTTCATCATAGACCGCCTGATCCACCCCTACCTCGACATCGATCTGCGTTACTACGATCTGTCCATCCAGAACCGTGACGCCACGGACGACCAAGTGACCATCGACGCGGCCAACGCGATCAAGGAGCACCACGTCGGCGT
>SXGS01701829.1_pt1 | contig 42076 bp, 34 predicted proteins | sample 3174681 | NCBI WGS metagenome assembly SXGS01 (sample SAMN11356861, study PRJNA531348) | freshwater metagenome | isolation source: freshwater sample F1-80 | place: China: Fuxian Lake, Yuxi | collected 2017-12-25 | reverse complement strand
GGATTGACGTGTGCTCTTTTAACGCGTGCTGGTTTGACGCACTCGCTTGCGCTTCGGGCTTGTATTGGTAAATTCCCATCTGCCGCTCGCCTAAATAATTGCCGATTCCGGAAAAAAACCGGCAGATTTTGACTAGCCCATTCGATCGGTCTGCGCGACAATAAGCAACTCAATATTTCACGTTTACGAGATGCTCTTGGGTACCGACCATGGCTAGCGATTTGGACGTAGATCAACTTGCAACGTACCTTCACCTCACGCCGCAACAAGTAATCAAATTGGCCGAACGTGGTCAATTGCCAGGGCGCCGAGTTGGACAAGTGTGGCGATTTGCCGAAGCTGAGCTGCATGGCTGGTTGGAGAACCGAATCGGAACCAGCCAGGGCGAACAACTTGTGCAAGTTCAGCGAGTGGTCAATCGGTGGAGCGATTCGCAGGTTGACGAGCTTAGTTTGCGCGATCTCATGTCACCCGAGGCGATCGAAATTCCATTGCAAGCCAGGACTCGGTCGTCCGTCATTCGTCGCATGTGCGAGCTTGGTCAATTGACCGGGCTGTTGTGGGATATTCCCAAGATGGTCCAAGCCGTCGAGGCGCGCGAAGAATTGCACCCAACCGCACTCGATTCAGGTGTTGCACTGTTACATCCGCGCAGACCGCAAACATCGATATTAGGAGGCCCATTGATCGTCTTGGGAGTAACGCCCACGGCTATCCCATTTGGAAATCGATCGGGCCACGCGACGGACGTATTTCTGTTGATCTGCTCCACCGATGACCGAGTCCATTTGCGGGTCTTGACGCGCCTGTCGCGATTGCTGCTGAGCACGTCGTTTCTGGAGCAGATTCGCCAAATCGATAATGTCGCTGACGCACTCGACGCGATAACACAAGCCGACGACCATTTGCAAATGCTAGATTCCGCGACTGTTATGAGCAAGAGTTAGACTTCCATCGCCTAGTATTTCACGCGATACTGGTTGAGAATTTCTTCATCTAGCTCGATTCCCAATCCTGGACCAGTGGGAACTGGAACTCGTCCATCGATCAGCGGCGGCAGGTTGCGAACAAGCTTGCGCATCAGGGGTGATGGTCGCAGGCAATATTCGACCAAATCTCCGTTTGGGACGGACGCCATCCAATGCAAGGAGGCTGCAAGGTTGATACCCGTGCTGAAGCAATGAGGAACCGCGCGGCGGCCAAGTGCTTCGGTCATCTGGGAAACTTGACGACAAACGGTCAACCCACCGCAGAAAGCCACATCGGGCTGGACGATGTGAACTCCACGTTCGATTAGATCCTCGAAGTCCCAGTGGGTTACATCGCCTTCGCCGGCCGCAATTGGTACGGGCGAGCGCTTGCATAATTCTCCATATCCACGGCGATCGTCTTGCGACAGAGGTTCTTCAAGCCAACCGATCTTGAGAGGCGCCAGCATCTCGGCGCGCTGCAGCGCGGTTTCCCACTGCCAAGCATGTCCCGCATCGACGTACAAATCGCGTTGATATCCAAGTACTTCGCGCGCCGCGCGGACATGTGCTAAATCAACTTGAGCATCTTTACCGAACGGCCCCCAACCGAATTTGACGGCCGACAATTCGAGCTGGACGAAATCGCGCGCCAATTGCGCTGTATCGTCAGGCGTGTCGCCAAACAAGACCGACGCGTAGGCGCGAACTGTTTGGCGATGGGCGCCACCGAGTAAGTCATAAATCGGCTTGCCTTCTGCTTTCCCTTTGATGTCCCACAACGCGATATCGGCTCCACTGATAGCGTGGATGGCGGCTCCGCGACGGCCATAGCGATTGGTCTGGTAATACATCTTGTGCCATAATCGCTCAACATCCAGTGGGTTTTCGTCCAGCAAGATCGAGGTCAAGCCATGGCGTCGTGCGGCGGAGCGCGGGGCTTCGAAACAGGCTTTACAAACATACGATTGGCTGGTTACTTCCCCAATACCCGTAATGCCCGCGTCCGTGTGTATCCGCACGACGAGCACGTCGAGGGTGCCATCGGGAATAGCTTCAACGTTGGGAACCCGCAAGTGTATTGGTTCGACGTTAGTGATTTTCAAGGCTCTCACTCCAAACTAAAGCCAGGGATTACGTTCTCGTCCAGCGGAAAAATAGGACGCACACAATGTTGAAATGGCAGCGACTTCAAGTTGGCGCTGGTGGAACCTGGAACATCGATGGGTACAATACGCGCCGCTATCGACTCGTACCATGTACGAAATCCGTTCGGCGATTTGACCACCACCAAATCGAATTGGCGAGGATCTAATCCATAAGCGTCAAAGACTTTTCTACCAACGATGTAGACCGATCGTTCGGTTACCATAATCGTCACGCAGCCCGCACACAACACGGCGACTCGTCCGGCGTTTCCTACAGTACCGTTCTCATAGGTGAATTGTCCATCATGTAAGCTCTTCACCTTTGCCTGCACCACAAACGGCGAGAATCGTCCCGGATCTCGTGTCCCACCCAACGCGATGACGATGGTCGCACCGATGCCGGCGGCAAATGCTGCCGCTACTGCCGGCGCGTCAACGATCGGTACAAGCGATTTTTTTGGGAAATTGGTATTCAGCAAGCCGACGAGAATCGCGTTGCTATCGCCCGCGGCTCCGCTGGCAGTTGCATCGGCGGCGTCAGAAAAAACGGTCAAACCTTGAGTCTGGCTTGCCAGGCGGAGCGCGTTGTCAAGCGGAACGAGTTGAGCCTGAAAAATTTTGCGATGTTGCCACATGAAGCGTGCCACTGTCAATGCTTGATCGCTTGCCCACGAGCTCGCATCAGCGCTGACCGCTTCGTCTACAGTGACAATTACATTCGACTGCAAGTCTCGCACGTCCGTAAACGCGTTACCAATGATCACTCCAGCCGCCAGGGCTCGTGGATCACGCTCGATCTGCTGACACATGCGGACCGCTTCGCCAAAACGCCCCGACTTGGTCAATAGCTCGTCGCCGCGCACCAGCATGGGCAATTTGATCCGCGAAATCGATGGTCTGGTACCGCCACTCATTAAGCGCAGCAAGCACCGCGCGGATCGCTGACCAGTTTCATATTGGTCGATGTGTGGATAAGTGTGGAACGGAACCAGTATATCGGCATTCTCGATCATGCGATCGGTTAGTACTGCATGCAAGTCAAGCGATACGACTACGGGCTTTGGGCCGAAGATCGATCGCAGTTCGGCGAGCAATCGTCCTTCGGGATCATCTTCATCTTGGCCGGCCATGGCTCCGTGCAAGCAAATGAACGCTGCATCAACATCATTATTTTTTCGCGCGCTGTCGATGATCTCACCGATCAATCGATCGAGGCATTGAGTTCGAATCCTGCCACCCGAGACCGCATCTGCAGCTACGGTTGTTATAATTTCGATCGCGCGTTCGGCCTGCAGAATATCAATCGCACCCGAGATCTCCGTCAGCGTCCCGCGGTAACGTTCCAAGATCTCTTGGCCTCGATAAACTCTGAAATCCTCGAACGTCGTCGGCCAAGGATTGAATGTTGCTGTCTCGGTTTTCAGTTCCGCGACCAGAACACGACGAATCATGAACAAGTTCCTGGCAATTTCGATTTATGCAAAGGTCTAGCACTGTGCATTAGGGGTTGAACGCGCGACCCCTAATGCCAAATGCGCCGATTCTTAGCAATGTGTTATATGGGATGTATGTCTGTTGGCGCAATAGGGGATCGCAGTAAGAATGTGAACATTGAGTCCGACGGCGCGAAAATAAGGAAGTGTGGATGAGTGAAAAAGTAGCGTACTGCAATGGAAAATGGGGATCAGAGAGTAGCGCTGCTTTGGCTTTGGATGATTGGGGATTAATGCAAGGCGCCGTCGTTGTGGATCGACTGCGAACTTGCAACGTCAAGCCGTTGGACAAAGATCTGCACGTCAGTCGCCTAATTGGTTCGTGTAATTCAATTGGCATTCAGGCCCCCGAGGCTGCCCAGTTGACTAAGCTGATCGATGAGTGCGTGCGCAAGAACGCGGGCGCTTATGCGGGACTCGATTTTTCGGTTGTTGTAATGGTGACTCCTGGTCGCGCGTCGCATGGCCCACGCGGAAAGGTTCCAACGGTAATCGTCCATTCAACGCCACTGAATTGGATGGCCCTTAGGTCTTGGTATCAATCGGGCCAGGCGCTGGTCATCGCCAAGTGCCGCAATGTACCGCCGCAGGTGTGGTCGCCTCAGATCAAGACTCGCGCGCGGCTGCATTATTACCTCGCGGATTGCCAAGCTGAACAGATTTCACTGCCACACGCTGGTGCGGTGCTGCTGTCCATGGATGGTTCCGTTACCGAATCGTCGATGGCAAATATCATCATTGTCGACAAGAACCAACGATTGATCTGCCCTCTGGAACAAGAAGTGCTCAACGGAATCAGCCTCAGAAGGACGCTGCGGTTGGCAGAACAAGCTGGTTTTAAAGTCGAATTCACATCTGTGCGTGTCGATATTGCGGGCGTCGCCAGCGAACTGTTACTGACAGGCTCCAGTGGATGCCTATGGCCAGCCAGCCGATTTGGTGATATCGCCTTCGAAGCTCCAGCGAAACGACCTGTTTTTGCACAACTTAGTGAACTATGGTGCCGTGACATCTCGCTAAATTATGTCGAACAGGCCGAAAAAGCCTGCGAATCTCTCAAGAACGTGATGTGACCGTCGAACAACAACTCGGCTTGGCGTTCAGGAGCGCACGCTCAATTGCAGGCTGGCAACGCGCCTGATTGCGAACCATAGCGCGTGCTCTCTAGAATGATCTTTCTCAGATCCGAGTTGTTCAGAGGAGTTCTTAGGTAATGACGTCAACAATCGAACTGGTGTTCAGACGAGCCACCAAAACATGGCTGAGCGCAATGGGCGTCGCGATCTGTATAGGCATTTTCCCACAGTGCGATCTAATCGCCCAAGCTGGCCCAACCGCGACATGGTCCGATGTTTCGGGATCGTTCAAAGTACAAGCGACTTTTGTCGAGATCGAGGGAGGTTCTGTTGTCCTCAAAAACACTCAGGGCAAGATCATCAAAGTTCCCCTGGAAAAGCTCAGTGTGGCGAGCCAACTGCAAGCGAGAAAGCTGGCCAATCCGAAAGCTTTTGAAAAACTTGCAGCGCCGCCGCCAACGCGCGTCACGCCTATCGCAGTTGGCTCCACTTTCGATATTGGCTCGTCACCGTACCCACGTAACCCGACGGTCCAGCAATTTCTCGATACGACACTGCGCGAGCTAAAGGCTGGGCAACCGAAAGTTATCTGGCATGCGATGCCGCCAGCCATGCGTCAAGAAGTGGATGCTTTGGTCGTGCAGGCCGTTCGGGTCGCCGGCGAGCCTTTGCTCAAACAAATCGCTAGTATCACGAAAGCGTCGGGCAAGATCATGCGCGAAAAGAAACAGTTTATTTTTGCGCATCCCCAGGTCGCTGCACTACCCGCAACACAATTGGCGGAATTGGAAGCCAACTGGCCTAATTTGGTATTGTTGACCGACGCCATTACCAGTGAATCGGTTTGGTCTGCTGGCAATTTTCAGTCCGGTCGCGTCGGACCTTGGGTATGCAGCCTGGCAACCGCCCTGGCCAATCCGCTGATTCAGCTTGCCAAGAATGCTGCCGCGAGAAACACCAAGAGTTCCTCGGAGGGTGCGATGCACGGTCTGCTGGACGTTCAATACAAAATTGTGCGCCAGTCTGCTGAACAAGCGACCGTGGTGTTCATGGCACACAACGGCAATCCATCGCCTGAGCAAGAATGGCGGTTTGTCGATGGCACTTGGTTGCCAGCTCCGGTTGCCGACAATTGGCAAAGCGCGCTGGCAGGCGCCAAGACTCACTTGGCCAGCCTCACGCCGCAGCAAACAGCGCAGACAAGAACCTCCGTTACTCTCGGCCTGGCTACTCTAGGTGGCATTGTGGGTTCATTGGCCAACGCGTCAACTCAAGAAGAATTTGATAGCGCGGTAGAACAAATTGCCAGCATGGTTCCAGCGACTCCGATGATCCCCGGTGGGCCCGCGGGGCCAGGTGGTCCGGGACCGAACCGAAATCGGCCTGGCAGAAATAGTGTTCAGTAAGCAGCAAGATTCTGCCGCGATTCCCTTGGCGCTGTATTTGTATCGATGGCGATGTTAATGGCGAACCGACGCGCGACATCCGGCAAAGTCCGGCACTGGCTGGTAAAAAGCGAACCGCATGTATTCTCGATCGACGATCTGGCCCAGACTGCCGATCAAACAACTCATTGGGATGGCGTGCGGAACTATCAAGCGCGCAATATGCTGCGCGACGAAATGAAGATCGGTGATCAAGTGTTGTTTTACCACAGCAATACTGAGTCACCGGCCATTGTCGGGCTGGCTACTATCGTACGGGAAGGCTACCCAGACCACACAGCGTTTGATGCCAACGATATTCATTTTGATCCCAAGAGCGACTCTGAAAATCCACGCTGGTTCATGGTGGATATCCAGTTCAATTCCAAATTCGCCATGCCACTAACGCTCGATGATCTGCGTAAAATACCGGCGCTGGCCGAGATGGAATTGCTACGTCGCGGTTCTCGATTGAGCGTCCAACCCGTGCGGCCTGCGGAGTTTGCGACGATCTTGAAGTTGGCTCGGAACTAGTCTTTGGTTCACCTGGTATTCTCGCCGGCGCCTGCGAGTTAATCAAGATTCTGCGTCAATTTCTACTGACTTCTTCCGAATGGACGATCCGATTGCCAGTGTGGTTCGTACATTCCGCATCGAGTACACTGGGCAGTGGTATTCCGCAGACCGGTTCGTATGACATTACGGCAGATGCAAGATGATTCAGCGGCAGAACGAATTTTGATTGTTGCTCACGAGTTAATTAAGCGATTTAGTTGGTCCGGAAACACGATTACCGCCGTTAATGGAATTTCGTTTCGAGTGGAAACGGGAGAGGTCTTTGGATTGCTGGGGCCCAATGGGGCCGGCAAAACGACGACCTTGCGTATGGTCATGGGTTTGCTCCGTCCAGACGAAGGATATGCCGAGGTTGATGGCATTCGCACAGGGCCCGATTCCGCGGGCGTGCGTTCGAAGATCGGTTTGGTTTCTACGAACGATGGTGTGTATCCGTGGTTGTCGGTTCGCGAAATGATGTTCTATTTCGCCGACTTGTATTCCATACCACCACACGTGGCGACCGAGAGGCTGGACAATTTGTGTGACATGTTGCAGTTACATCAATTTGTGGACCAGCGCTGCAGCACGTTGAGCACTGGCCAGCGCCAGCGCGTAATTTTGGCTCGCGGTTTAATGCATGATCCTCCCGTAATGCTGCTCGATGAACCCACGCGTGGACTGGATGTGGTCGGCAGTCAAACCGTTTTCGAGTTCATTGCCCACCTCAAGGCGCAAGGTAAAGCAGTTGTGCTGTCCACGCATCGGCTGGATGAAGCTGAGCGCGTGTGCGATCGCTTTGGCTTAGTGCACCGCGGTCAATTAATCCACGTTGGTACGCTGCGAAACTTGCAAGAAGTAACCGGCAAACAGCACCTCACAGACATGTTTTTGGCGATGATCAGCGGTTCGCTGAACGAGCCACTGGGCCAGGCCGCATCATGAATCCAGGCTTGAATGTGGCGAGAATCCAACGCTTGTGTTTGAAAGAGCTGCGTGAATCTCTGCGCGACCGGCGCACCATTATCACGCTGGTGTTGATGCCGCTGTTGGTGTATCCGTTGCTAAGCCTGATTCTGCAACGAGTTCTACTCACCAACCAGCCTGCCGGTTCCCAAGAGGAATTTATCATTGGCGTCGACAGCGAACAGACGGGTATCGATCTGAACAGCATGCTGCGCCAGGGATCGCGAATCGTAGCAGCTTTGGAGTCAGCCGAAAATTCACCGCTCAGCAGCGCTGCACAGCCGAACTCAACTGCACTGACGCCAGGTGGAAGTCGATCCGAACCAGCGACAACGACTGCGGCTACTCAGTTGCAAATCATTGTTATCGATCGAGACGCCAACAAGATGCTGCGCGACGGTGCGGTCGATTTAATGGTCACAAAAATCGCTACCCAGCCAGCCAACGTCGGAGCGCCCGCGCCTGATAATAATCCACCGGCGACGCCGCCTAGTACCGAAGGCGCGAACGATAACGATACTAGTTCTTCCGACGATGCCAAAGAAAACCCCAAGACCAGCGATCCTGCTGGCAAAAACTTGGTTGCTCCGCCGAATCCATCCCAGTCGGCAAACAACTCGGCGCAATCTCAGGCCCCCAATGGCCAGATTCCCCCAGGTCGCAGCCGATGGCGGTTTGAGCTTGGCTTAGGACCAGTTACCATGCAGATGCGGTATCGCGAGAATGATTTGCGGAGTGAGCACGCGGCCAGCTTTGTTGAGCGGCGTTTGACGTTGATCAACGAACAATTAGCAACTCAGGTAATTCGTCAGTTTCGTATTCCGAACATGCCAGCGATTGGCAAACGAATGATTCCGGTCCGCATCACTGGCGATAACGTTGCAATTGTTGCGACCTTGGTACCACTGGTGCTAGTGTTGATGACCATCGCCGGAGCGGTGTATCCGGCGATTGACTTGACAGCCGGTGAACGCGAACGCGGCACGATGGAGGCATTGATCGTCTCACCAACATCGTCAACGGTCCTGCTGTTGGCCAAGTACGTTGCGGTCGTGACGGTCGCGATGCTCACTGCGCTGGCAAATTTGCTGGCGATGTCAGTGACACTATGGTCCAGCGGGTTAGGTGCGGTGATTTTTGGCGCGGCAGGGATTTCGATCAAGACGATTCTCTTGATCTTCCCCTTGCTGATCTTGTTCGCCATGTTTTTTTCTGCGGTGTTGCTGGCCATTACCAGTTTTGCGCGCAGCTTCAAAGAAGCTCAGGCCTACCTGATTCCACTGATGTTGTTAGCCATGGCACCTGGCGTGCTCAGCCTTTTGCCAGGCATCGAGTACAACGAGATCTTAGCCGTGATTCCGCTAGTAAATATAGTACTTTTGGCTCGCGAGGTTCTCACCGGTGCCAGTCAACTTGAGACGAGTATCATTGCGGTAACCAGTACTGCTATTTACGCAATAATCGCCATTTATTTCGCAAGCCGGTCCTTCGGACGCGATGCATCGTTGCACGGCAGCCAAGGAAGCTGGCGCGACTTGCTACGTAGACCAAAATCGGCGGCGTTATATCCGCAAGTCGAGCAGATGGCGATGACGATGGCTGTGATGTTTCCGCTTTACTTCGTCGCTTCAACTCGATTGCCGACGATCTCAGAATCGTTGCCCGCCAAATTGGCGCTTAGCGCTTTGGTTTCATTCCTCTTGATCATGGGCCTGCCCTCGTTGGTCAGTTGGCATCGACGCATTGCTTGGCGGAGCACGTTCTTATTGCGTGTCGGAACGATTCACGAGTGGTTGTATTGGCTCCCCGGATTATTGCTCGTTGGCAGCTCCATGTGGATGATCGCGCATGAGATCATCATACTTGGCAAGAACCTGTGGATCGAAACATTGCAGTTCGAGCAAGCCTTGCAGTTCAAGCAGCAGTTGCAACAGCTTCCGCTTCCGTTCGTACTATTTGTCTTCGCGCTAACGCCCGCGATTTGCGAAGAGTGGTTTTTCAGAGGCTTCATTTTGGCATCCTTAAGAAAATATGGGATGCGGCGCGCGATCTTCGGTTCGGCGGCTTTGTTTGGATTGATGCACGTGTTGACCTCAAACGTACTGGCCGTCGAGCGATTCCTCCCCACAACCTTTATCGGCATCGTATTGGCGTGGATTGCATGGAGATCTCAGTGCATTCTGCCTGGTATATTCCTGCACGCGATCCACAACAGTTTGTTGCTCGCCGTTGGTCATTTTGAAGACCAACTAAAAGCTTGGGGAATCGGCCTTGAGGAGTCCGAGCACTTGCCCGCCACATGGTTGGCAGGAGGCTGTGCATCGCTTTTAGTCGGGTATGTGATTCTGCACCTCTCGACGGCGCGCAGGTCGCAACAACCAACGTCTACGTAACACTTTGCCCAGACTTTATGGTCTTTGATACAACACCACTGCAAGAACTCTCATACTGAATAAACAGCGAGAGAAACAGAGTGGCGAGCTATGTCACGACGAACCCATTGCGGATACTGAACGATTGACTTCGCGCAGGAATTGCATCAACTTGAGTTCATCCAGTATTCCATTCGTTCGCAAACTTGAGCATACATCCACACCAAATGGTTGAACTTCGCTTATCGCGCGGGCGACGTTATCGGGACGCAATCCGCCGGCAAGAAATATAAGGACGTTTACCGCATCGCGAATTCGACGACTGATCGACCAGTCATGTGTGCGGCCGGTTCCTCCAAGTAATTTCACGGGAAGCCGCTGATCACCGGAATCGAGTAGCAAAGCATCGATGCCCAGCTCGGCAAATCTGCAAGCTTCGTCGAGCGACCCTTCGCTTGCCACGTGAATCACTTGAACCAACGAGACACCCGGAAGCTCCGCTCGGCGAAGAACAGCCAAGTTAGACCTGGCTTGACGAGGCAATCTTAACAAATACGACATCCTGCCTGTGATTACCGAATGCGTTGTCGTCCCGATCTCCCATTCTGCTTGAAATAGGGAATCGGTGGATTAGGCGCTAGAAAGGACGTTCTATCCAATGCTGCCGTTCGCAAACAAACCCGCCGCGCCGCCCGCCGTCGCGATCAAACTGCACGCTCTCGCCAGCCTGATCGCGCTGCCGCGCGACCGAGCAATTTCATTACGTCCTCTCGGCCTTCAAGATTGAGTGGGGTTTTTTATAGCGGCCCGTTGTCGGTTCAATCCCACCACCATTGGCCTTCTGCCAGATGTTCGACTCGTATAGCTGACCTTTGTTGGTTGGCCAGGTTTTGCTCGTCGGTGAGCATGTTTTCGGACGATAAGGCTTGTCGCGCCTGAATTAGCACGCCACCTCCGATCGGTGTGATAAGCCTTCTTCCTTTCGTGACGGCACTGACAGCGGTTTCTACTTGTTGAGGTGCTGCAAAACGCTGGGTGCGGAACTGGCTTTCGTCACCCAGAACGCCTAAGTCCCAGTTGGCCTGATCGTAGAAATGACGGTCCTGGATATAGGCGGCGACAATCGCCATGTCGACAAGATTTCGAAGTTGTCCATAGATCGGATTCGTTTGGGCGATCTGGTTGAACTTCTTGGTAAACTCGGTGGTGAAATCGCGACTGGCTGGATTCGTAGCTCGACCAGTCGACTTGCGCGTTCCGTCGGTCGCGACCATTTCATCCTCGCCGATCAGTTTGACACCTTGCCCGACCATGTGCATTGCTAGACCATTCTCGCTCTCCGCAATCGCCTGGTAATCCGGCACGAAATACCAGCGGATCATCGCATTGTTGGACGTTTGGTTCGCAGTTAGACGTGCGGCATAGCTGAGCATCGGAACTGTGGGAGGTTCAAGTCCTATGCCAATTAATTTCATGCGGTAGTCTGCTTCCGTCAACACATGCGCGAAGTGCGTCGTAGGTGCGACACCGCGAATGGTAACCGTATGTAGCCCCAGACTCTGACGTAGACCATTCACAATTCCTGGAATATCTGCTGGCGAATTATACTGACCTCCCATCGCCGAGAGGACTCGTTGCATACGTGCTAGACCTTCTTTAGTCGGATCAATTGAGACGCCAATCGTATTGGTCGAATCTCCCATGGGAGGATAAGCTCGCAAGGCGACAGCCAAGTCCTCCAGTTGCAAGGTTGGCTTTCCAGTATCGATGCCGATAGTCCTGCCGGTTGAATCTCTGGCAAATCCTTCCGCTGGACCAGCGATGACGATGTCGCGGCTTTCTGGAAAGTAAAAGACGTATTCGATACGAGTCAATCCCGCCAGAGCGAGCATCTCATCGTCCACCGCGGCTTTTTTATCGTTCAACTTTTTCGCTAACGACTCTTCCAAACGATTCAACGACACCATGCGCATTTTGCTGGGTCGCGACAATTTGGGAGGCAGCGTCTGTCGTGCTGCACGCATCTGCGCGATGGTTACGCGCGGATCATTTTGTCGAATTCTCAACACGCCCTGTGCGTCGATCTCAACGCCAGCAGGTTGAAAAAGTGAATTGTTATTGTTGTTGTTGTTCGTACCGGTATTGGTACCCGTGTTCGTACCTGTATTGGTACCGGTATTGGTACCTGTATTGGTATTCTGCCCATTTGCGACCATAGCAGAGCTCAACAGAACCACAACAACCATCACCAAACCGTTGAAGTGGCTAATCCAATTGCTGGTTCGACCAAATCGCATCGGAAGAATCCTCAGACAGAAATTGCGAGACAAAATTGTTTCGCCGAATACTACCGACAAGGCGGCGGCGAAACGCTCCCAACCGTTTTTCGACAAGTTGCGATTCCGTCCACATTAATCGCCAACGGTAGAAAACGCAATCAGCATCTTGACGGGCGGCCCTTTTCGTCGCCAAACATCACCAAACCAGCCCCCTCTCATGGTAGGTTGGCGATTCCGGATGAGAATCACTTATCAACCAAATTCGGCTGAACTACCTGGCTCGTCGAGGAGTGGAGGGTGCTTTCGGAGTTGGCGGCGACATTATCAACCGGTGTTTTCCTTGCCCCAATAAATTGTCGAGCCGATTTCTTAATTCAGGATTAATATCCACGCGATGGCGCCGTACTTTGATGTGCACAGTTTCACCCTCGGTGAGCTGAACATCGAGCGCGACTTCCATTTTCCCAGGATAGCCGCGCAGTACCTCGTTCAGCTTTGGGATCAGTTCGCTGGTATGGCTGGCTTCGTCGATGGAGATGCGAATTCCGGATGTAAAGCGAGAATTGGCTTCCTCGACCGGCATCAGTTCATTGACAAACAAATTGAATTCGTCGCCGCCGTCCCGTTTGTCCACTGTGGCTCGAATCACAACGACGGCTTCAGGTTGAACCAGGTGGCCAGTGGCCGCAAATCCCTCTGGCCACATGATGCAGCGCATGGCACCCTCCATGTCTTCCAAATCGAAGTTGGCATATTTGCTCGGCGCGCCAGGTTTGGGATTTCGCGTATTGGCTGTCTTGATCGAGGAGATCATTCCGCCCACATAGACTTCGGCTCGATTCTTGACATTTTTGATTTGGTCCGAGGTATGTGTGCAAAACGATTTGAACGATTCTTCATAGCGTGCCAGTGGATGACTGGAGAAATACATGCCAAGCACGTCGCGCTCCATGGACAGTCTCGTGTTCTCTGGAAATTCCGGAATGTCGGGTAACGACAGTGTGGGCTTGGAAGTCGTAGTCGATTCCTCAGCGAAGCAATCGAACAAATTCATCTGTCCACTCTTGCGATCGGCCAGCGCGGCTGATCCAGCCTGAATCGCTTTCTCCACCACTGCCAAGAGTGCTGCTCGGTTGCTAGCGATTGAGTCAAAGGCACCGGCTTTGATCAGCGTTTCGATGGTCGCACGGTTACATTCGGTTGGATCGACACGCTCGCTAAAATCGAAAATCGACGTGAATTGTCCTCCTTTGTTTCGAGCGCGAACGATCGCTTCGCCTGCTGAATTCCCGCAGCCTTTAATCGCGGCCATGCCGAAGAGGATTTTTCCATCGGCCACGGTAAAGTCGAAATTGGAATGATTGACATCGGGAGGAACGACAGTGATCCCCATGCGTTTACAATCTTCGAAATGTTCGACTAGCGAATCTTTACGCTTGAAATTTCTTCCTTGAATATCGCCAGAAAGCAATGCCGCCATGAATTCAACCGGATAATGAGCTTTCAAATAAGCGGTCTGATAAGCGACCAGCGCATAAGCAGTGGAGTGGCTCTTGTTAAATCCATATCCCGCAAATTTGAGAATCATTTCCCATAGCTGGCGCGCTTCCCGCTCGGATACACCTTTCTCGACTGCCCCCTGCATGAACTTCGATTCATTCTGGGCGATCAGCGATTCTTTTTTCTTGCTAATCGCTTTGATACAAGTGTATGCGTTGGCTAGCTCGATACCTCCCAAGCGATTCAAGATGCGCATGATTTGTTCCTGGTAGACCATCACTCCGTGCGTTTCTTCCAGGATTTCCTTCATCACCGGATGAATATACTCCGCCTGTTTGCGGCCATGCTTTACCGCCACATAGTCGTCGACCATACCGCCCTCCAGCGGTCCCGGCCGATAGAGCGCATTAGTAGCGATGATATCGCGAAAATGGTCAGGTTTCATACGTTGGAGAAGATCGCGAATTCCGCCACTTTCCAATTGAAACACACCTTTAGTTTCTCCGCGCTGTAACAGAGCAAACGTGGCCACATCGTCCATTGGCAAACGCAGGATGTCCAATTTCGTGGCGCGCGTTTGTTCGATAATCTCGACCGCTTTGGCGAGAATCGTCAAGTTGCGAAGCCCGAGAAAGTCCATCTTCAGCAATCCAGCCGACTCGACGTCGCCCATCGACCATTGCGTGATAATATCGCTCTTGCCCGACACTCGCCCCAGAGGCACATACTCAGTCAAGGGTTGATCGGCGATCACCACCGCCGCCGCGTGCGTACCGACGTTACGAGCGAGCCCTTCAAGTTTTTTGGCGAAATCCAATAACTCTCGAATCTCATTGTCGCTGGCATAGAGATTGGCCAGTTCCTCGTTCTTTTCGATCGCCTTGTCAATGGTGATCTTCAGCTCTTCGGGCACCATTTCAGTAATCTGATTGACGCGAGCCAAAGGCATACCCAACGCGCGACCAACATCTTTGATCGCAGCTCGAGCTTGCAGAGTCCCAAACGTTCCAATCTGAGCCACATTGGCTTCGCCGTACTTATCGCGAACGTATTGAATAATCTCCGCCCGCCGGTCCTTACAAAAATCAATATCGATATCAGGAGCTTCTCTACGATTTTCATCCAGAAATCGCTCGAACAGTAGATCGTATTTGATGGGACAAACATGGCTCAAATAGAGCGCATAACAAACCAGTGCACCGACACCGCTGCCACGCGCGGTGGCTGGTACACCTTGTTCGCGAGCGTGGCGAACAAAGTCCCACACGATCAAGAAATAGTTGGCAAAACCAAGCCGTCCAATTACACCCAGCTCGCGATCCAACCGATCGGCAACAACTTGGCACAGTTGTCCGCCGGGCAACATCAGCTCGTCACCCCAGTAACGCTCCTTTAATCCCAATATGCAAACTTCGCGTAGATACTCATCCGGTTCGCGCTGCCCAGGCAAAGAATAACGCGGGAAATGTCGCTTGCCCAATTCCAATTCGATATCGACTGAGTCCGCAATCGACTGGCTGCGCTCTACAGCGCTCTCCAAACCCGGAAAATGCGAATACATTTCTTCGGGCGAGCGCAGAAAAAACTGATCGCCTTCCATTTTCATGCGGTTGCTATCGGTGCGAAACTTGCCCGTGTTTATACACAATAACACATCCTGAATTTCCGCATCGCTGCGATCGACATAATGCGCGTCGCTGGTGGCTACCAAGGGCAGGCCAATTCGGTTCGCGATCGCCACCGCACCTTGCAAGGCTTGGGCTTGAATCGGTACACCGTTATTCATGATTTCGACAAAGTACCGCTCGCCAAACACTTGGTGAAACCATTGCGCGATGCGGATCGCTTGATGCTCCATCTGAGACGTGTCACCGCCACGAAGAATCGCTCGCGAGAATTCGCTCGACACACAGCCGCTCAGACAGATGATCCCTTCCGACAATTCGGCCAACAGTTCGCGATCGATGCGCGGCTTGAAATAAAATCCTTCCAGGCTGGCCTTCGAAGCCAACTTGATCAGATTCTTAAAGCCAACCGTATTTTGCGCCAGCAGCGTCAAATGATACGCGGCTTCTTTGGAATTGGCGGCTTCGCGCGTAAATCGACTGCCGGGTGCTACGTAGGCTTCGTAGCCGATGATCGGATTAATCCCACTGGCTTTCGCTTTTTGATAGAACTCCAGTGCGCCGTGAAGATTGCCATGGTCCGTTAGAGCCAACGCATTCATGCCGTGCTGCTTTGCGCGATCGATCAGTTTGTTGATCGAACTAGCCCCATCCAGCAGACTATAGTGGCTGTGACAATGGAGATGAACAAACGGACGTGTCGCCATAAGAGCATCCTTCGCTGGGCATCGAACAGATTGTGAAGCCGCATTCTAGATTCTCAAGCTCCTGCGGAGAATTCCCCACAGTGAACAAGAAACTTGACGATCGACGTCAGCCTATTCCGGGCCGGTATCGCTGGGACGCTGAGGCAAGCTCTGAGGGTCCTCGATTCCGCGGATGAGTTCCGCCAATTCACTCTGAATCGCCAAATGCAGTTGCCAGGCTTTCAGATCCAAGATCACTCGTCCGCGATCTTCCTCGACGCCGGCGCGCTCGTAAATGGCCTGCAAGCCATCATGTACGTGGTCCAGCAATTCTCGTAGCTCAGCAGCTTGACCGGGCGACAAGCCGCGCGGAAGCTGTGGGCTTATGCGTTTGGGCTTTGGGGAATGCGAGGAGGCCACCAGTCCCGTGCTGCCATCCAGTTCCGATGACTCTTCGCCAGGCTGCCCGACGGTGCCATCGGTGCGCTTGTCGTTGGCACCCTTATCACTGCCTCGCAACCACGACGCAACTTGCTCGCGAGTGCCTACCAACAAAACGCTGCGGCCGACAGAAATTGTGTCGCCGTAACGAAGTATCTTCAAGTTACAAGAGTGCCCGTTTACTTTGGTACCGTTGGTACTTTCCAAGTCGGTAACCACCAGCCTGCCGTCATCTTCCTGAATCTTTACATGAAATCGACTGACTCGTTCGTCGTTCAGTTGGACAACGTTTCCTTCCTCGCGTCCAATGGTGATGGGTGGACGCAGACCGGCGAATACTCTTCCGCGATCCGCACCGGTGATAACACGTAAAGTGATCGTTTGCATCGCGGCAAATCGTCCTTAGGGTCGAGCTACGTCCCGGTCAGCGAAAAATCGCCTCAAACCAATGGAATTGTATTTTGCTTCACTGCTGGGGAACAGGCAAGTCATTTGCTCAGTTAAGCCTGCCTGCTGTTCGTATCACTTACCGTCGCGCAACCGATCTCCCAGAAACCTGTCCAAATCAGATATCTCGTAGATGTGCGAAATCGTCTTTTCGACGTCGTATTCGACTCGCCGAAAAATAATGTAAGGTTCTTCTAAAATCACATAACAACTTCTCCAGTCGCCATCTCTGGGCTGGCCAACCGATCCAACATTCACCATGATTTTGTCGTCGTTCAAGCGGTACTTAAAGTCAATTTCCGGGGGTCTCAAAAAACGCATCTCGTGAGTAAACACACCAGGAACGTGCGTGTGCCCCTGAAAACAGACTCGCTGAACCATCGAAAAAAGTTTATCCATCTTTCTACGATTGTAGACATCTTCCGGAAATACGTATTCGTTGATCGGATTGCGGACTGAACCATGCACAAACATTACGCCACCTTCGCGGCGAGTCCGTGGCAGATGAGTCAAGAATTCCAGCCTGCGCCGGCAATCTTGCGGCGACCCAGCATTCTCAATTTGCTTGCGAGTCCAAATAATCGCCTGCTCGGCGGCGCTGCTAAATCCCTCTGGGTCAAACAGAGCAGCCAAATCGTGGTTGCCGAGTATGCAAGCATCAAATTCGGCAACAACATCGACGCACCGTTGCGGTTCTGGACCGTAACCAACAATATCGCCCAAGCAAATGACCTGCTCACAACCCTCATTGCGCAGGTCAGAAATGACCGCATTCAATGCTTCTAGGTTGCCATGAATGTCGCTGACGATCGCGCGGCGCACTTGCCAATGCTCCATTGATAAATCACTTGATCGCTGGTCGCTGCTGCCAACGTTCCCGCCGCAGATCAAGCCAAAGAGCCCCACATTCTAACCAAGTCCGTCGATTCAGGGCAGATAGCTGCGAGGAATTGACGCACTGAGTGCTGTATTCCGCTGCCCATGGCTGTTGTGTCAAGTCGCCCACAATCGCGCTATTCATCTCGTGAACAACGGCTGCAAAATTGTCGACATTCAAGAAATCGATCAACGACCTCCGCGCAATCGGTCGCCCAGCATATTGTCCAAGTCGGGAATGTTATAGATTTTTTTTATCGTCGCCTCGAAATTATATTCGAGTCGGCGAAATTCGATCTCTTGCTTGCGATCGTCCATGACCACATAACAAGCTCGCGGATCTTCGTCGCGCGGTTGACCCACCGACCCGACATTGATCATCAGCTTTTCCTCGTCCAGCCTAAACTTGTATTGGCAGTCCTCGGGACAGATGAACTCGCCGTCGGTGGTAAATACGCCTGGCATGTGCGTATGGCCCTGGAAACTAACCCATTCTACTCGGTCAAAAAGCGCCTTCATTCGATTCTGGTCGTAAACCGTTTCGGGAAACACGTACTCATTGGTCGCGTCCCGCGGCGAACCATGGACATAAAGGACACGGTTCTCGAACTTGGACTTGGGTAACTCGCTCAAGAAATCCCAGCGACGATGGACGATCGCGGCGCGTCCGGGCGCTCGATCAAGCACATCGCGAGTCCAATAGATGGCTCGCAGAGCTACCGGGTTAAACCCTTCCGGATCGAACAAAGCCGCTTGATCGTGGTTTCCCAAGATCGTAAAGTCAGCTTTGTCGATTATCATGTCCAAACATTCACAGGGATTTGGACCGTACCCAACAATGTCCCCCAAGCATACAATGCGGTCGACTCGCTGCTGTTGAATATCAGCCAAGACTGCCGTGAGTGCTTCGAAGTTGCTGTGTATATCGCTAATCAGAGCCTGGCGCACCGAATCCTCTCCGCAGGGGGGTAGCAGCTTACGGGCAGCTTGCATATCGAAACTAAAAGTGATTGACATTGTAGGTTTAGCATTTCATTCTGGGCAAGCCGAACTGGATGTGCCTGGGACAGATTCAACTTATTTGGGATTGCCGCCAAATGGGGTTGCCTACTCAGAATCTTGGTTGCAGCCGCGTTTTTCAGCACAATCGTGCGACCTATGAGACATCTGGCAATTGAGTGTTCGGGATTCGGTGGCAGCGTTTCGTTGTTCGATGACGATTTAGAAGTCATCAGTCAGGAACTGCCGCGAGATCAAGGAAGTGTGCAGAGCTTGGCTCCCGCAATCATGAACATCTTCCGAAACGAGACTATCGGACCGCAATCGCTGGATTTTCTCAGCGTAACCACGGGGCCGGGGTCTTTTACAGGTCTTCGCGTTGGATTGGCCACCGCCAAAATGCTAGCCTTTGCTTGGCGTCTGCCCATCGTCGGTGTTGATACTCTCGAATGTCTCGCTCTACGCATAGCTTTGCAGCACCCAACACTATCAACCAGCTTAGTTGTGCCGATTATCAATGCGTATCGCAAACAAGTTTTTGCAGGTGCCTGGGAGATCAACACCGGCGGTTCTATGTCGGTGCGAATACCTAGCCGGGTTGTCGATGCTGATACTTGGCTTCGCGCGCCCTGGAGATCTCTAGTTGACGATACTACCGACGCACTTCTACCCGAAACGCAACGCCTGCTCGTCACCGGCTCAGGCTTGCGTCAATACACTCCCAACGCATGTGCAACTGGGCGTCCTCGCCAGCAAATTTCTCCAGAGGCTACTTGGGACCCTAGATCGATCGAAGTGGCTTTAATCGGCCTAGCGAAATTCCTGCGAGGAGAAACCAGCACTGCAGAGAGCCTATCCGCAAATTACGTCCGGCAGAGTGCGGCTGAAGAGGCCCGGCAAACGGAGTCCAAGCCGGATTGAATCACAGCCGGAACATCGAAAATTGAGAACTGGTCGTTCTTGGCGAAAAATTCGTCTACGAGAGTATCTCCTGCGGATATTCATTGACACTCCGCAAAGCTTCAGCGTAACGCACTCCGCAAGTTGTACCACGATACGCGGCCAAAACTTCTTTGGTGCGCTGGGCCCCGTCCAGTTTGTGCATATCGTAATTTACGTTGCGCATTAGAGCCATTAACTTACCCAGCCAATCCATCGCCTGTGGCCATTCGTCGGTCACATCAACGAAGGTGTTGGGCTCGAATCCGATCGTATGTCCGGGACCATTGTCATACCAATAATTGCGGCGCGCCGGACGAAATGCGACTGGCTCGTCCAGCAACCGATCGGCATGTTTCAGTGCAACGGTGCTCAGTCGCGATGCAACCTCGTGATCCGAATGTCGATCGTGCGGCCACAACATGAACGCGACCTCGGGCTGAATTTGAGCTACTTTGCGCGCGACCGCTTGTTTGGCCGCCAGATTATCTTCAAAGCGGCTGCCCGCGAAATCCAGAAACTCCATTTCGATGCCAAATGAAGCGGATAAACGAATCGAACCGTCCACCAACTCGCGATCTCGTCCTTTCACCGGCGGCCAATTTCGATAGTCGCCGATCAGATTCAATACCACGACGCGATAGTTTTTGCGCACTGACTTGAGCAGGATGCCAGGAATCCCAAACACACAGTCGTCGTAGTGCGCACCGATCCCAAGAATCGTCTTGGCCATGGCCTTGTTCAACCTTTGCGAAACTGAGTGAATGCTTGGACCATCGCGTCGCGCAACATGTTGCTATCGTTCGAATAAACTACCAGCCTGGCTCCCTGCCGAATCGTTCTCAACGCTTGCTCTGGTTTGCCGAACCAACATCCCGCCGCAATGTGCCGACTATTGGCGCTATCGATGACTCGCTGAATCATTTTCAACAAATCGGGATGTTCATATTCATTGGGAATTCCCATATTCGTGGTCAGGTCATTCGGTCCGATGAACAGCGCGTTCACACCAGGGATCGAACAAATTGCCTCGACGTTTTCAACGCCCAACACCGATTCGATCATAGGGATAAAGACCGTGTCCGCGCATTTCTCTTCCGTGACGTAACGCCGAGTCTTCTCACTGGGCCATTTTCCTTCGCTGAGCACTCTCTGGAGCGCCTGGCCCTTCAGCGGTCGATACACCGCCGCCGCAGCCAGTCGCTTGGCGTGCTCGACATCCTCGACGTAGGGCACGACGACGCCATCAAAGGAATCGCAGACTTTAGAAACATCATCCGGTTCGCGACTGTGCGTTCGCGCCAGACAAGCGATCCCCTTGCCGGCAAGCGCATAACGCAGCGGCATGAACTCAGCCAGGTCTAGCGAGTTGTGCTCCGCGCTGACAATCACAAAATCTAGCGTATTCTCAGGCAGAAAGTCGACCAGCGCCGGTGTCACCGCGTTCTGGATCAGCGTCCCGTACACGGTTTCGCCACGCAACATCTTGGCCTTTAAAAGTCCTCCCAGTTTCGGCGCTGGCATCACAGACTCTCCTCAATTACCGGGTTTTTCAATGCCCCGATTCCGTCGATTTCAATCGTTACTTGATCGCCTCCTTGTAGAAATACCGGTGGTTTGCGAGCCGCACCAACTCCGTGTGGAGTCCCCGTCAGAATCACCGTTCCGGCAGCCAATCGCGTACTGCCGCTGAGAAATTCAATCAACGTAGGCACATCGAAGATCATGTCATCAGTATTCCAATCCTGCATTGTCTGACCATTCAGTATTGTGCGGATACCCAAAGAATTGGGATTGGGAATTTCATCGCCTGTAACCAAACATGGCCCGAGCGGACAAAATGTCGCAAAGGTCTTACCGCGACACCATTGGCTGCCACCATACTTCTGCTGCCAATCGCGAGCACTGACGTCATTGGCACACGTGTATCCCAAAACGTAACGGAGCGCGTCCGCCTTGGAAACATTCAAGCACGTTTTGCCGATCACCACCGCTAACTCGCATTCGTAATCGACAGTTTCGCTGCGCAACTTGCGCGGCAGCACGATCGGATCCTCCGGATTTTGCAGCGTGCCGCTATTCTTCATGAAAACGACTGGGAACTGAGGAATGGGATTGTTGCCTTCGGCTGCGTGTTTGCGGTAATTCAGGCCTATGCAAATAATGTCCCTGGGTTCGAGAGGCGCAAGCAATTTCGCCACGTCCGCACTAACTCCAGTATCAACCTGCCCCGCAAACAGATCGCCTTCCAACCTGGTAGTTTTGCCATCCGCATGGAGTCTTCCGAACTGAACAGCTCCCTGAGAATCTCGATAGCGTACGATCTTCATGTTTTCCCTTTTGATTGACTTTTTCGAACTTCGAATTGCAATACGCGTAGCGCGTACCCAGCACGCATCGAGGGCATGTTGAGCAGCGTACAGAATTCGCACAGCAAAAGGCCACAATCATAGCCCAACGGCGCGCCAATCACCAGTTTTCCAGGCCCTGCAGACCTATTTTCGTCGCGAGAATCGCGATTCAGAAGCTCAGTCAACGTAGTTAGCTAGTACTACAGCGCGCCGTGGCTCTATTGTCGCCTTTCGCTCCGCGAAAGGACGCTTTTGCGGAGCAAAAGCCGACACTGTAACGCTGTCGTACTAGCTAGCGTAATATCACGGCTGGGTTCTGAGGTCCCGTAGGGACAAGATGTCGGTAGCAGGCACCGATCGCATTCACGCGAACGTCCCGCGGGACGTTCGGTGAAAAAGTCACAAGCGATTGAAGCAAGTCATCCTGCGTCAACCGCGCAATATATTTCGATCACTGCCCGCCCGAACCGTTGGTACCGGCGTTTGGATCAGGCGGCAAGCGAGGCGGAGGTACGGTTTCCATGATCGCGCGGTGAACGGCAGTTTGGTAAGCTCCCGACGAGCCCAACGGCTCCGATGAGGTTACGTACAATTCTGGCAGCGTACCGGTTGGTACCAATCGCGAAACAGCCACTTGAGTTGCTTCGATCCGCTTGCGAGTCTGAGCATCGTCTGCACCCCGCAGCACGAAGATAACTCGTCGATCCGCTGGCGCCTTGCGAAGAATGCTCTCGATGTGCGCGTACCCAGCTTCCGAGACAATATTCCGCATGGGGTCAAAACAATGCGTCCCCAAGGTGTTGGCTAGCTGCCAGCCTTTGTTGCGCTGCAATTCAAGATAGGTCAGTACCGAACAAGTATCTTGGGATCGAAACGGCATCGGCCACAGGCTATTTCGATAACGATCGATGCTGCTATTGTGGTTGTGTACTGGCCCATAGTGCTGGGCTGGTAACTGTACAGCACCAGAGCTCATCGCTCCTAAAGCTAGCAACAATATTGAGAATTGTTTCATGTCCGTCGATCCCTCTGAAGCTGAGCTATTACAAGGCAATCCGTTACCTCGATCATCGCTTTCATCGACGAAGCACTATGAGGACTGCATAGATTTTCCGCCGTTCGCTACGCGCTCACTAGATTAACAACTGGCGGAGAAACCCTAACGATTAATCCTATTAGGCAAGAATTTCCTTGATGATTCTAGGATGTGTTACACCGGTCAGCCGCTCGTTCAATCCGTTGCGCTCGACGACTAACGACTGGTGATCGATACCGAGCAAATACAGAATCGTCGCGTGCCAGTCCTCGATGCTCACTCGATTCTCAACCGCAGCGAAGCCAAGTTCGTCGGTTTCCCCAAAAACGAAGCCACTTTTGACTCCGCCGCCAGCTAGCCACGTACAAATCGCATTCTTGTTGTGGTCGCGCCCCGCTTTGCTCGCGTCCTTGTTACTTGGCAACTGCGCGATCGGCAAGCGTCCCATTTCGCCACCCCACAGTACCAGCGTTTCGTCCAACAACCCCCGCTGACTCAAATCCGCCAGCAGCGCGGCAACAGGTTGGTCTGTCCGATCGCACGCTTCTTTCAGCGAGGTAGCGATGTTGTTGTGGTTGTCCCAAATCTGACCGTTGATATACAACTGAACGAAGCGAACCCCTCGTTCAATCAAGCGGCGCGCTATCAAACATCGCCTGCCATAGGACTGCGTCGTTGGCCGATCTATGCCGTACATGCGCAACGTCGCCTGGGTTTCTTGCGACAGATCGAGAGCATCGGTCGCTTCAACTTGCATGTGTGCCGCCAATTCGTAACTGGCAATTCTGGCTCCCAACTGCGGACGGCTTGGACGCAATTGCTCGTGCAGCCTGTCCAGCCGCGCGATGAGGTTTCGCTCCATCACAGTAATCGATTCCGGTTCCTCAAAGTCGGGCTTCAAATCCAGTAGCGGAGCGCCAGTGGCTCGAAATCGAGTACCTTGATACTGGGGCGGCAAATATCCGCTGGTCCAATTATCGATGCCGTTGACCGGCAATCCCAGCGGATCGTCTAGAACAACGTAAGCCGGTAAATTCTGGTTCTCGCTCCCCAGTCCATACGTTACCCAAGCGCCAAGTGTAGGGCGCCCGATGAACTCGCTGCCAGATTGGATCTTATACAGAGCTGGCTCGTGAGTGAGATTGGTTGAATACATCGATCGAATCAATGACACGCGATCGATTTGCTGAGCAAAAAAGGGCATTGCCGACGACACCCACGCTCCGCATTGACCGTGCTGAGAGAACTTGAACGGACTTTTCAGCAGCGCGCCGGCTGCATCGGGAAACTCGACTTCGCCGGCGATCTTATTGAAATAATCCTCTCCATGCCGTTTTTCCAATTCCGATTTAGGATCAAACAAATCCATCTGACTCGGACCACCATTCATGAACAAATGGATCACGGCTTTGGCTTGACTTGAGTGTTCGACAGCGCGCGTATCCAGTCCACTCCCAGCGCGCTGCCGAGCATCTTCCATCGAGCAAGCATCGCGATGAAGCAATTGCGTTAGCGCGGTCCACAGCAATGCCGAACCGACTTGCCCAAATCGGCGCCGATGAATACCAGTAGTGGAAACGTCTGAAGTACGAGCCATTTGTTTGCTTCCGTTAGTCCACGTACAGGAAACCTGCTGAATTGAACAGTGCATGACAATAGTTCTGCAATGCACGTGCGCGAACTTCCCTCTTGTCCGCATTCGGGAGCGCAGCCCGCCATGCGCTTACGAATGCAGCAAACGATTCCAAAGCTACCTCGATTTCCGCCTCGGTGGGAGCTGAGCCAAACGCGTTCTCGTGCGCTCGGACCACCAACCGTTTGTCCTCAATTTCTCCCGCTCGCAAGACTGAGTCCGCAAAATGTTTGGCTAAGCTGTGAACGGCGGCGTTGTTTAGCAAATGCAGGGCTTGGGGTGCGACAGTCGACTCACCGCGCTGAATGCAATTCGGTCCCATTTGCGGTGAGTCGAAATTCTCCAGCAACGTGGGTAACTTGGTCCGGCGATGCAGTACATACACGCTGCGACGTCCACCGTCCGCAAATCCTTGGGACAACACTAAACCGTCGTCTCGAACCTCAACGCCATCCGGAGGACCAAACGCGGAGAGATCCAAACGACCAGCAACGTACAACAAACTGTCGCGAAAGACTTCCGCCTCCAAGCGACGCAGTGGCATGCGAGATAACCAACGATTGTCTGGGTCCGATTCCAATCGATCTTGACTGGTCAATGACGATTGACGGTAAGTAGTTGAAGTTAAAATTAATCGATGAATTTCTTTCTGGCTCCAATCCTGGCGAACCAATTCGTACGCTAGCCAGTCGAGCAGCTCGGGGTGCGTGGGCGGCGAACCCGTTTTGCCAAAGTTGCTCAGCGTCGAAACGATCCCAATACCGAAATGATGCTTCCACAGGCGATTGACAAAAACTCGCGCCGTCAACGGATGCTCGGGCTGCGTTAGCCACCGCGCCAGTGCCAAGCGCCGTCCCGTCGCCTTTGCGTCATGCCGAGGCGGTTCGATAACGAAACTAGCCGATCCGCTCGCCAACACAGTAGGGACACCAGGTTCGACCTCAACTCCGGGCGTAAGGTAATTGCCTCGCGTCAACAGGAAAGTCGGCGATGGATCACCACGAGACCACAGCGCGCGGATGCTTGGCTCTGGCTTGCGTTTGGCTTCCAAGTCCTTGATACTTGCTTCCAGCTTTTTCTTTTCTTCGGCGTCGCTCACCGACTTCAGTTGTTCCTTCAGTGGCGCTAGCTCCGAAGTGATCTGTGCGTCATGCTGCAACCAAGTATCGCGTTCCGCTTTCGTTACTTGTTTCAAACTACGTTGCTCGGGACCGAGCCAGTCGTGTTCGTCCAGCGCATCTTTCAGCAGCGCGGCCAGCCGATAGTAATCGACTTGCGAAATCGGATCGAATTTATGCGCGTGACAGCGTGCGCAGTGCATCGTCAAACCCAGTACCGACGATCCTAGAATCTGAATCTCGTCAGCGATCACTTCCAGCCGATCTGGAACAAAATTGGTGATGTTTGCGAATGTTCGATCGGGCGCCGTTCGCAAAAATCCGGTTGCCACCAAGCTGTCGTATATCTCGTTGGTGATGTCATCCGCGCGCTGGTAGTCTACCAGTTCATCGCCGGCCAATTGCTCGTGCAGAAACTGATCATAGGGCTTGTCTGAGTTAAAAGCACGAATCACATAATCGCGATATCGCCACATATTAGAACGGATGCGATCTTCGTTTTGCGCTCCCTCCGAATCCGCATAGCCCGCCGCATCCAACCAGTGCCTGCCCCAACGCTCGCCGTATCGAGGCGATGCCAACAGTCGCTCCACCCATTTCTCGTAAGCCCGTGGATCACGATCGGCCACAAATTCTTGCATATCGTCTGGATCAGGTGGCAAGCCAACAACATCGAAGTGCACTCGCCGAAAAAGTGTCGCCTTGTCTGCCTCGGGAGAAAAGTCCAGCCCCTTCACTTGCAGCTTGTCATGAATGAATTGATCGATTCGATTGCGGCAGGAGCCTGTACCGCCAACCGACTTTTCACTGGAGTGAAACGAGACTGTTGCCGGCGGCGCCAGTGAACGAAAAGCCCAAAATTGGCGATCTTCTTCGGTGACCTGCGATGGCTGCATACGCGCGGATCGTTCTGCCGAACTCGCCTCCGGCATGCCGCTGGCGATCCAACTCTTCAGCAGTTCCAGCTCGCTCGCTTCCATCGGCTTGATACTGACAGACACCAATTGCCTTCGGGGTGGCATGTCTCCGGCGTGAATTCGTTTGACTAATAAACTATCCTCGGGCTGGCCCGCGATTACGGCTGGCCCAGATTTTCCTCCGCGCAACATGCCCGACTTGGTGCGCACATCCAAGTTGGATTCTTGGCGCCGGCCACCATGGCACGGTGCACATCGCAATAACATCAGCGGCACGATCTGCTCTGTCGTGACGATCTTCTGAGCCTTCAACTCCGTAGAAATCACCGCCCCGTCGGTCAGCCATTTTTCGATGCGCGCCAGTTCGCTCACCGAAAGCGGTTCGCTGTTTTTGGGAGGCATTTCGCCGTTGCGAACGAGTTGAAACAAGAGACTATCGTCGGCCTTGAAAGGCGTGATCGCCGGCCCAGATTCTCCGCCGCGCAGTAGATGGGCTGCGGTGTCCAAGCGAAGTCCTGCCTGCTGTTTAGATTCCCCGTGGCACTTTGCACACTTCGCCGCCAAGATTGGTTGAATATCGACGTCGAATCGCAACCCCTCCGCAGATGTTGCCGCGGTAACTAAATTCAAACAGCACACAATCCCAAGAAAAAATTCCCATCCACATGCCAACTTGAAAACAATCGGCTTAGCACAAGGTACATAACACGCTGATCTGAATCGCATCTAACATTCTCGCACCAGAAACAAAATAACCACACTTCCGCACAGTTTAGCGTAATTGCATTGCAGAATCACGAAAGTCGCGATGCAAATTCCGTCGCGCCCATATATCCTGACGAGGCAACACCGATCGCGAAGTAAAGAAGCCCAACTGTTTCAGCTTTCAAATCAATCAACGCAGAGACGCAAGGGCGCAAAGAATCATGACAAAACTCGTTCTTCCGTTTGCGTCTTCGCGTCCTTGCGCCTTCGCGTTTATTCTTGATTCAGGATTACCAGCATGACAGAAAATGAAATCAGCCGACTGATTCTTGAATCAGCCATTGAGGTTCATCGCACGCTTGGCGGGCCGGGGTTGTTGGAATCTGTCTACGAAGAAGCGCTGGTCTGGGAACTCGAACAACGCGGTCTGTCGGTTAAGCGTCAGGTAAGTCTTCCGATTCCGTACAAAGGCCGAATACTCGCGTCGCCGCTGCGGATTGACGTCATTGTCGGCGACTTGGTCGTTGTCGAATGCAAGGCAGTCGCTGAGTACAACGCGATCTTCGAGGCGCAAACTCTGACCTACCTGCAGCTGACCGGAACGAAACTGGGGATGGTCATCAATTTCGGCGAACGGGTCGTCAAGGACGGCATCCATCGAGTGGTGAATGGACTATGACCGGAAAACAACGCAAAGATGCAGAGACGCAAAGACGCGAAGAAGCTGAAGTGGCGTCCGTTGCGCCTTCGCGTCCTGGCGGCTTTGCGATGAATGAACCCCTGATCGAAGAGCTGATCAATTCAAGAGTATCGGCGCTCCGATCAAGCGCGACGGCATCCATCGAGTGGTGAATGGACTATGACCGGAAAACAACGCAAAGACGCAGAGACGCTAAGACGCGAAGAAGCTGAAGTGGCGTCCCTTGCGCCTTCGCGTCCTGGCGGCATTGCGATGAATGATTCCCTGATCGAAGAGCTGGCCTCCGATCAATTCAAGAGTATCGGCGCTCCGATCAAGCGATCGTGCTTGAACAGCATGCCTGCCTTGGACATATGATGGACGAGGAGGTATCGTGGACAATCAGACCAAAGGAGAATTGAAACGATGACTACATTAATCCGCTTTGCCTCGATGCTGATCGCAATACCCTGGATATGCGTGTGCAGCGCGCTGGCTGCACAGCCGCCGAAAAAAATGAGTCTGCTGATCATCACCGCTGACGACATGAACGCAGACTCGAGTGGTTGGAATGGCAACACGCTCGGAGCGACGCCAAACTTCGACGCGTTCGCGAAAACTGCGCACCGATTTGTCAATAGTCATGTCACGGTGCCGATCTGCCAACCGGGTCGGTCGGCCCTGATGACAGGCCGCGTTCCGCATCGCAACGGAGCGCTCGGGTTCAATCCGATTCGGCGCGACGTGCCGACGCTGGTCGAGGTGCTGCGCGACAATGGATACTATACCGCCGCTATCGCCAAAATAGCACACATGGCTCCCGCCGATAAATTCCCCTGGCACGCGACCGGCGAACAAGCACTCGGCAAACGACCGACGAAGTTTGCAGAAAGGTTCCGCGAACTATTGGACAACGCAGCGACTGAGAAGAAGCCGTTCTTCATCAATGCCAATATCTGCGACCCGCACCGACCGTTCGTTGCCGGAGTTGGTATGAAGGCTAAAATCAACGACCTGCTCGACGGCGCGAGGGTCTTCAAACCGAACGAAGTGACGGTTCCGGCGTTCCTGGAAGATATCCCACGCGTTCGCGAGGAAGTCGCACATTACTATTCGAGCGTGAGCCGATTCGACGTGGCGTTCGGGCTGGTGATGAAGGAGTTGATTGCGGCAGGTCGAGACGCTGACACGATTGTGGTCTTCATGTCCGATCACGGGATGTCCTTCCCGTTCTCGAAAGCGACGGTGTACAGCAACGGCACATCGTCGCCGGTGCTGATCCGCATCCCCGGCATGAAAGAACCGCAGACGCGCACCGAGTTCGTCAGCAGTGTCGATGTGATGCCGTCGCTGCTGCAGTTGCTCGACGTGAACCCGCCAACAGGAATGGACGGTCGCTCGTGGGTACCGCTGCTCAAAGGCGAGACACAATCCGATCGAGACTACGTCATCACGCATGTCAACACAGTCAGCAGCGGCAAGTCGTTTGCACAGCGGTGCATCCGTACGAAGAATCGCGCATTGATGTTTCATGCTTGGGTGGGTGGTCCCAACAAGTTTCGTGTCGAGGCCATGAGTGGTTTGAGTTTCGCCGCAATGGATGCCTCGACCGACGCGACAATTCAGACGCGTGTTAAACAGCTTGTCGATGGCGAAACACTGATGCTGTTCGATACTGCAATTGATCCAACGGAGCGCAAGAACCTCATCAACGACGCGAAGTATGCAAGTGAAGTGGCATCGCTGAGTCAAAAGCTGCTCAGCCACATGAAGAGAACCGACGATCCGCAGACAATAGCTTTCGAATCAGCGATTGCAAAGAATTCCAAAAATTAAACCAGCGTTTGACTGGCTGACATGAAAGCCAAACTGGCTACATACCGCTGAAAATTTCCAAGCTCGATTGCACTCGAGCTTCGTCAATTCAATCGCCATACCGCGACAATACAACGAGAAAATAGAGCGAGCCGACATTCTTACATGAAACTCAACAGCGTTACTTCCCTTGTTCTACTGTTTAACGCCATGGCTGTATTCATTTGTAGCCAGCTTTCGGCGTCCGACAGACCCAACGTACTTCTTATCCTGGCTGACGACCTTGGGTATGGCGATGTGCGGTGCTATAACGAGCAATCGAAAATTGCGACCCCACACATCGATCGCTTGGCGCGCGAGGGGATGCGTTTCATGGACGCTCACAGTCCCTGCACAGTTTGCACTCCGACGCGCTACAGCTTGATGACCGGTCAGATGGCGTTTCGGGTTCCGAATGGCGGTACGGTCTTCACGGGAATTGGCGGGCCGTCGCTGATTACTCCAGGTCGGCTGACGCTGCCAAGCCTACTGCGCGACAACGGTTATGCAACAGCGTGCGTCGGAAAGTGGCATATCGGACTGACATTCCGCGACAATGCAGGACAACCTGTTCGTGGAAACGGAGTCGACGCAGTGCGTCGGGTGGATTTCTCGCAACGCATCGAAGGTGGACCGGTCGATCATGGATTTCAATCGTTTTTCGGAACTGCCTGTTGCCCCACGACGGATTGGCTGTACGCCTTCATCAAAGACGACTTAGTGCCCATTCCTCCGACAGAAATCGTCGATAAGTTGAAGTTACCCAAACATCCCTATGCGAACGATTGCCGCGCTGGGCTCATTGTGCCAGACTATGCGATGGAGGACGTCGATCTCGTCTTCTTGCAGAAAAGCCGCGAGTTTATCGAGCGTCATGTTCAACAATCGCCAAACAAACCATTCTTTCTCTTTCACTCCGCTCAAGCCGTGCATCTGCCGTCGTTCGCCGCGCCGCAATTCAAGGGTCGATCAAACGCTGGACCGCATGGAGACTTCATAGTTGAACTGGACGAGATCGTTGGAGAACTGCTGAAGACGCTCGAATCCTTGGGAATCGCCGACAACACTATTGTCATCTTCTCCAGTGACAACGGTCCGGAGACAACCAGCGTCATTCGCATGCGAGCCGACTATGGTCATGATGGAGCGCGTCCCTGGCGCGGTATGAAGCGCGATAGTTGGGAAGGCGGACATCGTGTACCGTTCCTAGTTCGCTGGCCGAGCAAAGTGAAAGCCGGCTCGACGAACGCCCAGCTCACTAGTCTCACCGATGTCATGGCGACGATCGCCGCCATCATCGGCGCGCCGCTGCCAGTTGCCTCAGCCGAGGACAGTTTCAACATGTTGCCGGCATGGCTCAATAGCGAGCACGCCCCGATCCGTCCTTTTCTTTTGCAGCAAGCATTCGGTGGCGTGCGCACGCTTTCGATTCGTCGCGGTGACTGGAAATATATCGACCACATTGGTTCCGGCGGAAACCGTTACGAGAATAGTCCCGACCTCAAGCAATTCATCGTTCCCGAATCGGCCCCGGAAGCATCCGGTCAGCTCTACAACCTGGCGGCGGACCCCGGCGAAACGAAAAACCTCTATGCTACTCGGCCCGAGATCGTGATCGAGCTGAAATCTCTGCTCGAACAATCCAAGTCACGCGGCCGTAGTAGGCCATAACAACACATAAACTTGAAAGCCCATTTCCACGATTTTCCTAGGCGCGATACTATCTATATTGACTGCAACTGCAAACTCGTCATTAGCGCAGTCTAAACCATTGCGAGTGTTCATTCTGGCCGGCCAGTCCAACATGGAAGGTCATGCCAAGATCGAGACGTTTGATTACATCGGCGACGATCCCGCAACCGTTCCGTTGTTGAACCAGATGCTTGAAACGGATGGCAAACCACGTGTCTGCGATGGCGCCTGGATTTCCTATCTCACCGGCATGCGCGATAAGAACGGTGAAGGCCACGGTAAGCTGACCGCTGGATACGGCGCGCGTCGCCAGCCCGATCAGGACGGCGGCAAGATCGGTCCCGAGTTCACTTTCGGCATTACGATGGACGCCACTTTCGACGAGCCAGTTCTCATCATCAAAACCGCGTGGGGTGGCAAGAGTTTGCACACCGACTTCCGTTCACCAAGCGCTGGACCGTATGTATTCAGCGACTCGCAGCTCGCGAACTTCCATAAGCGGGGCAAGGATCTGGACGCGATCAAGGCGGCCAAAGTGAAAGAAACCGGTCGCTACTACCGGCTCATGATCGAGCATGTTCGATATGTACTGGGCGATATCAAACGAGTCTGTCCAACCTATGACGAAAGGCAAGGATTTGAGATCTCTGGTTTTGTCTGGCTTCAGGGCTGGAACGACCTCGTTGATGCTGGTACTTATCCGAATCGCACCAAATCTGGTGGCTACGATGCATACAGCAGCGCGATGGCGCACTTCATCCGCGATGTCCGTAAGGATCTGAGCGCGCCAAAGATGCCGTTTGTAATCGGAGTGCTGGGAGTCGGTGGCGCTAAGCCAAACGAGCAGACCATAGAGTTCCGTAAAGCGATGTCCGCGCCTGCGGCGCTTCCTGAGTTTCGCGGCAACGTGACCGCCGTGCCGACAGCGCCATTTTGGTCCGAAGAACTCGGAGCCATCGCGGAGAAACGGGATAAAGTGCGGCAGATGAGCTTTTTCCTCGAGTCAAAGCATCGCGATCACGCCAACGCCGACGGATCAATGACCGCCGAACAAAAACGTGAGTATTTGACGAACTTTGAAGCGAAACTCATCACTCCCGAACAAGCCGCACTCTGGGCGCGTGGCGCTTCCAATGCCGGCTATCACTATCTTGGCTGCGCAAAGACTTTCGCACTCATGGGCCAGGCATTCGCCGAAGCCACACTCTCCATGATGAAGAATCAGGGACCACTCCGACGTTGATTCCGTCAAGGTAGTTGTTGACCAAGCTGTTCCGCCAACCAGCTTCGATCAGCGTCTGCAATCGACGGGCGTGGTGAGCCGGAGTAGATGTAGTCGGCATAGCCAGCCGCATCGAACACATCGTTTAGCAATGTTTGCAGATCGACAACGGCATCGCTATCCTCGCGGCGCAGCGGAACCGGAATGCGCGGCAGTGTTTCGCGGAGTCCAATCGGCCACAGGTCTACTCGAGGTCGTAGATGGCACCTGCTTACCATGACGCAGTAATCGCATTTGGCTAACCCCTGCATCGGCATGCGAGAATACCCACGCAGCAAGTCAATTTCTACGTAGTTAACGTTACTCGCGATGAGTGCATGCCGTTTTGAAAGATATTGAGTCCGATCTGGACCCTCGGCTTTGTTCGTGGGGCTCAACAACTCGATCACCGTTATCAAATCGCGATATTGGGCGTCGCGAATTTCAATAAAGGGTTCATCAATGCGATCGACTGCCGGAAGCACAATCCCCTGAGCTTTTGGGAGATCCGCAACCATGTTTGTGGCAGGCGATTTCCCGGGCTTGTCTGGCTCAAGTATCATTACATCGGGTCGTCCCAGCAGTCGTCGGCTCGCATTGTCCAATTCGTGCAGATAGATATTGTCGTCTATCTTGGCAATGTACTTAGGGCGAATTTGCGGTGTCAGAGCATTGCGAATTGCCGTTACGAACCCTTGTTGAAAGTCATGCCAAACATCCGGCTGTTCGAGATAGGGGTTCATTCCAGGAAACGGAGAGGGCATAAAGTGCTCTAGAATGGTCACTGACCACCTTCGGTACGCTTGGACCACCATGGCAGTTCAACACCTCCGTCCATGGTGAGCGTACTGCCGATCATGTAGGCGGCTTCCTGGCTGAGCGTAAAGCAAATTCCGTGGGCCATTTCCTCGGAGCTGCCGAGTCGTTTTAGTGGCAAGCTCATAGCACCTTCTTTTAATTGCTCTTCCGTGAAGAATTTTCGCTCGCCAGGAGTATCGATCCAGCCGGGATGAAAGACATTCACGCGAATGCCGTACTTTACCAATTCGATGGCTGCGGTGCGCGACATATGGTCAATGGCGGCTTTGGCCATATTGTAAGCCATGGCGGTTGGGAAAGCGATTTTTGCGTGAGGCGAGCTGACAATGGTGATGGCTCCTCCTGTACCTTGATTGACCATTCGCCGTGACGCGGCCATCAATCCATAGAACGCTCCCCACATCGAGACATCAATGGTGCGCCGAAACCCTGCCATGTCGGTTTCCACCAATAGTTGGCGATCACTGTACGCGGCATTGGAGACGAACAGGTCAAGGCTGCCAAATGCGTCGACTGTCTGCTGAACCATGTCGTTTACAGCAGCTTGATCCGATACATCGCACTGGACGACGATTGCCTTGCGTCCCAGACTCTCGATTTCCCGCTGCACTTCTTCTGCAACACCGCGACTGGAACTGCAGTTAATCGTCACATTCGCACCACCTCGCGCCAGCTCGATCGCAACGGCTCTGCCAATACCCTTCGAAGAACCAGTGACTAAGGCATTCTTGCCCACAAACGAGTAGTGCATCGAACTCTGTATCCTTTTAGTAATCTCATAGTAAACCGCGATACAAACCATCTAACACGACAGTGTATGAGAGGCGCGGTCGCAAAATGCTAGCCGGATCTAACGTCAAGTTCAAGCCTTGGGGGATCGCGCGTTCAAAATTCAAAATTGGCGGGGATAGCGTTTGGCATACCGCCCGAGTTCCACTCCCGCCAATTTTGAATTTTGAACGCGCGACCCCTAGTGCATCTTGGACGGCCAAGAGTGACCGTCTTACATCAGCTAAATCGGCTTACCAAGCAATGCGCGTTTCTTACGCACGTGGACTAGGTGACCTTCCAGATGGTCGATATACCTGTCCACCATTTGCTCCAAAGTTACCAACCCTGATTCGTTATGGACACCAACTCGCTGAAATGCCTGGTCTGGTAAGTGGCGTAGGATGATCGCGGTCATGTGGCGATTGCGATCGAACAGATCGCAGGCTTCCAGTGCATCAATCTCGTTCGTCCCCGGCAACTGGCTGAACGCCGTTTCGTCGTAACCGATCAACAGAGGCGTTTTCATGGCGGCGATGCGCTTCATGCGATCGCTGGCAATCAAATCGCTATCCAGCATATGTACGGCAATTTGCTGCAAACTCCACGTTCCCGGAATTGGCGTAGCCAGCAAATCACTCTTGCTCAATCCTTGGAAGGCATCGCTTAAACGCCGCCCTCCACTCACGTAAACTTCGATTCGATCTCGATTCAAGTTCCATTCCTTTTATAAACTTCGACTGCAAGATGCATCGGCCACCGCAACCAGGTTCGATTTTGGACTTGCGTGCTTCCGACACTCAATTGAATTGTGGTTCACTTCGTTGACCATAAATTACCATACTTATCTCGCACATCGAACAGGATTACGCAACACTATTGTTTGATTCTGTTGGCTTGCCTATCGTCAAATCGTTGGTGGTAGTGCACCCTGGCATATTTGCTAATTGAAAATATTGACAACTGTCGATTTATTATCTACATTTGTCGATATTCGATCTTGGAGTATCCGAGTTCCACGACTAGGAACCACTTATGGCCATGCCAGATTTACCGCCTGCGGAGTTGGATGTATTGCAGTGTCTCTGGGAAGTGGAGCAGGTGACAGCTCGTCAAGTACGGGAAATGCTTGCCGAGCGACGACCGCTTTCGCACTCCTCGGTATGTACTCTCCTCGATCGATTGTCGAGCAAGGGATTTGTTGCACGGGAAAAAGGGGTGACAGGGAAAGCCTTTTTCTACACAGCAAAAGTAGCACCCGGTAAGACTCGTGGGCGAGTGATCGGCAACATCGTAGATCGCGTTTTCGGCGGAAGCGGAGTCGACTTGATCGTTTCTTTACTTGAAACCAAACCGCTCACGGCATCTGAAATCGGGCAGCTTCAAAATCTGCTTGATGACTTGACGTCAAAACAAGACTCCGCAGAACCGAAGAAACCGTCTGTGCCGCCTCGGGAGAAGAAGTCTAGCAAGCGTCAAAATGCAAAGGGGAGCCGATCATGAACATGGTGCAGGCGTTCAATAGTCTCGCGGATACATGGACTTGGCAGGTTGGGAATGCGGCTTGGCAAGCGGCTTTGGTTGGTTGCATCTTGATACTCTTTGTTCGATGGGCCGAGCGTATTTCAGCCCGAATTCGATATGCAATCTTGTTGGTTGCGTTGGCCAAATTTGCGTTCCCGCCGCTTTACTCGTTACCGACTGGAGTATTCGGTTGGATTGAAATTTCGAGAGCTGAGATTTCTGCAAATGTACAAGCGGGCGGAACAAAGGAAATCATCGGCAGCCAAAGTACGATTGCTACCGTGACACAGCTTTCGGAAGTGCAAGGACAATCAGCCAGTCGTCGGTCTGAGTCGCAAAGTGAGGCCACAGTTCCTATCGAACCGAGTAGGCACAGCGAGTCGATTACAGCTTCATCCGCGCGCGACCTGCTGGCTGGCGTGATTCAATCGCCAATAAACGAATCGTCCAGCGCCTCCATCCACTTGCGCCAATCAATTGTCGGATCGGGCAACGTTTCACAGACCGAAGCTTGGCTCAAGGCCGCCATGATTCCAATCGCGGCGGTCAGCGGCCTAGGTTGGCTTGTACTCGCGCATGCATTTGGGATGCTAGTTTGCATTGCGATGCTGAGTGTTCGCTTGTTGCGCCTTCATCGACTCAGGCGATCCATGATGAGTCCTGACCGACGCTTGGAAGCTACGTATCGCGAGACTGCCAAAGTCTTACAAGTACGTCGATTGCCTGAATTACTCGTCAGTTCGGAAAGGACTGGCCCATATTCTTTCGGTGTACTGCGACCGACGATTGTTGTCCCATCCATTTGCGCCGGGCACTTATCTGACGAAGAACTTCGAGTGGCATTGGCGCATGAATTGGTTCACCATCGGCGAGGTGATTTAGTGATCAACGCCATTCAGATTGTTATTGCGATCGTATGGTGGTTTCATCCAATTGCGTGGGTGTTGAACAAGTCTATTCGTCGCGTACGGGAAGATTGTTGCGACGACGCACTGCTGGAATCGCGAGTTGCGGGTCCGAGTGAGTATTGTCAAACCTTGCTCAACGTGGCGAACCTCTGCGGTTGCCATCGGCCGCGCTCGGGGTTCGCTGTCAGCATGTCGACAGATCGGATTCCTTTGGCCGACCGATTTAGACGCATTATGGACCAACGAATCTCTCGTGGATCGAGGTTTGCTTGGATTTCAGGGCTGGGCGTACTGCTGGTTGCGATGGCTGTGCTGCCGGGACTTTCGCAAACTTCAACCAACGAGGGAGTTGCTTTCAAGGCAGATGCGAATCTTTCCGGAGCATCGACACCCGATTCCGATGAACAAGCGCGCACACCCTGGCCTGCAACCACGGAGTTTCATTAGCTCGACGCAAACGGCCAACCTGTTGCCAATGCGCCGGTTGAGACCTGCCTTCAGTACCGCAATGAAAAGGTGGAGAACTATCGGAGCGATGGGCAGGGTGTCGTACGAGTCCAGTGGCCCAAGACTCGTCCGCAATGGCTTAACGTTAGGGTCAAGTCGCCCGACTACGTGTATCAAAGCAAGTATTGGAATCAAAGACCAATCAAGTGTGAAGTCCCGCCAGAAACTTTTGAATTCAAGCTGGTTAAAGGGATACCGATTGGCGGAGTTGTCTCCAATGGTACCGTGGGCATTGAAGGAGTGGAGGTACACGCTTCGATTGACAGTCCGTCGGGAAACGCAAAATACGTTGCGACTACAGATAAGGAAGGGTGGTGGAGCATTTTAAACGCTCCCTCGGAAATCAGCGCCATCGATCTACAATTGATTCATGACGACTACTGCAGTGATCCCAACCAGTGGAGTCGCAAAATTGCCGCGAGCGACATTGACCACCTTCGGTCCGAAAAATTCGAGGCAGTCCTATCCAAGGGTCAGCCACTTTCCGGACTCGTCATTGATGAGCGAGGAATGCCGATCGAAGACGTGCAGCTCAAGTTGGTTTCGTACGTTATGACCGATCATGCATTAACGTTGCGCTCCGACAAACAAGGAAGGTTTCAGTTTCCACATTGCGATCCGAACCTCGATTCCTGCCTTGTGGCTTTCCATCCGCTGTATGCTCCGTACAGGATTCCGGTGAGGTTGAACGGCGCACCGTTAACGCAAGACGTGGTGCTCAGAAACGGGACGCCGGTGCGGTTCCGCGTCGCTGGCCCCGACCGCAAGCCAATCTCGGGAGCCTCGTTGGAGTTCTCTCAATGGCATGGCGTTCTCAATAAATTCACGTGGGATGACCAATTCGACAAGCCTGTGACTGACGAAAACGGCGAGTGCGTTTGGAACCGCGCACCCGATCAACCATTCGCCTACGGCTTCTACCGCCAAGGCTGGACTCATCCTCGACTCGAAAACATATCGCCATCGATCAAGCCAATCGAAGTCCAGATGCTTCCGGAGGCAATCGTCACGGTTCGCGCCGTCGATCAAAGCTCGGGCGAGACTATTCAGAATTTCAACATCATCATTGGAAAACTTCGATCAGAAAGACAACTTAATCGCCACGACGCTGTGCAAACTACCACTGGTCAAGCTAGGCGGAGGATTTACGACAGCGATCATCAGTACTTTGTTCGCATCGAAGCACCAGGATTTGCTCCTGTCGAGTCAGAACTGCATGATATCCGAGAAGGCGATCTCGACCTGAAGTTCGAACTGAAACCAACTGCGCAAATTGAGGGTATCGTGTGTGAGCCGGATGGCTCGCCAGCGAAGGATGCTATCGTTATCTTGGGAACTAAGGCATCGCGACCATACATTCGCGCCGGAGGGATAACCCACAATCATGATTTACAGGTAAAGACGAGTGCCGACGGTGCGTTTTCATTCACCGACCCCGGCGACGATTTCACTTTGTTCGTTTTCTCGAAAAGCGGATTCGCCCATCTTCGTAAGCAAGATTTCAAGACGCCGGCCGAAATTCTCGTTCGTCCCTATGCTCGCATCGAGGGGCAACTATATCAAACCGATACGACGGACAAGTATTCCGATATCAAATTTGAGATAGAAGGTCAGTCAGGAATCGATTCACCTTTCGGACCATACGGTTACTTTGACATTCAAACGAAGGTGGATGGGCATGGAAAGTTCACTCTCGAATTGCCGGGGGGAATTGACGGCACGCTTAGTGCCACCAAGATCATCGCGAAACGCGGTCCCATGCTTGAAGGAGGCAGTGGACCATCGCAGACGATGTCACTCGTCGCGGGAAAAACCTATCACGTCACGCTGGGACAGGTTGGACGCCGCGTTGTGGGCCGAGTCCGACTGGACGCGCAACTCCAGAATTGTCGAGTTTCCACCGGGACGTTTTCACTTGCGTCTCGCATCAAGGGCCCCTTCAGGCCGGACGTAAAGGCTCCTACGAGCCATTTTCGCATTGATGAATCCGGCGAGTTCGCGATTGATGGGGTCCCACCCGGAGAATACTCCATCTGGATCGGCGCTAGAGAGGAAGTTGACGAAAGGGTCAGCAGTGAGTACTTGGGACACCTTCAACGATGGGTTACGATTCCTCCGCCCAACACTGGACAAGCGGAAGATCAGACATTTGATCTGGGCGAATTCACTATCCATCAAGATGCTCGATTGCAGGGTTCGATAGGAACATCGGGGCGAGATTATCTCAAGCTGCCTCGAACCGATAGTGGTGCTGCGAGTTTCAGTGTTCGGATTCGCTGTGTCGATTCGAACCAACGTCCTGTTCGGGCAGCAATCAAGGTCTGGTATGGCGACAAGAGTGGGATGCACACGAAACAGCATCTCGCCGATTCAATCGGTGAAGTCAGCCTCACCGATTTACCATCCCACGGTGCCTGGATCTTTGTGCGCGCCGACGGCTTTCAAACGACGGGATCGTTGGTTGAACCTGGGACACCTCAAGTCGATATCACGTTAATTCGCAACGAAGAATCGCAGTCGCTAACCCAGCGCGTCGGGTGGGCAGACGTAAGCGATAGTTCGGAGCGGGCAGTCAAGATATTGCTTGGACGAACTGTCAAACGAATACTGGAGGGAACCGACGAACGATTGAAGTTCCAAGGACTTTTGCTATTGGCCAGGCACAACGCAGAGTCCGCATTGGATCTCCACGGTAAGTATGCGATTGACTTTGCAGCAATTGGCAACGAACAGGATCTTTCTGATTTCACCGATACGGTAATTCGGAGCCACAGGTGCGCTGAATTAGTTCTCACTAATCCTACTGCCGCCGATCAACTGCTGAGAACAATTAAGGATGGGTATCATCGCGCTTTGGGTTACACAGAATGCATCAAGGCACTCGCTAGCGCCAGCGAAGAAAAGCCGGCGGAAAATCCCTGGATTCAGTCTTGGATCAAGTTAGCCAATCAATCCGTCGAAGCGGAAAAAGAACCGCATTGGCGAGCTGAGTGCCTCGCCGGATTGGCTCGAACTCTTTTCGACTCAGGAGACACTAGCGAACGCGCAAAACGCGCTTTGGAAGATGCTCAAGTTGCGCTAAAAATTCCTTCCGAAAACGAACGCTGGTTCTATGCCCATTCTGCCGTCGCTTGGGAATTGGCTCGATATGATGTGGAGGCGGCAATGCGCTTGGTTCAAAGCGAGATTGACTCGCCAGACCGCGCAGCGATAAAAGGGTCGCAAGACAAAAAGCAGTCTATTCATAATTCGGCCGAACGCGAATCCAAGCGTGGACGGCTCTTCGGTAATCTGGCTCATCAAATCGCTCTTACCGATTCGGTTCGCGCGGCCCTCGTACTCGATGCTTGTCCCGGCGAATATCGAGAGATGTATTGCCCAAGAGTTTGCTACCGCATCGCCAAACTCGATGTCGAACGAGCATTGAAGTTGGCGCAGCCATGCAAAACCCGACTTGCGCGTGGTCACTCTTTAGGCGCCATTGCGGCGGCTATCGCCGACCGGGATCGCGACCAGGCGCTCAGATTCCTATATCAGGCCTTCGACGAATTGGAGCATGTGCCTGCTTCTGAAGAGAAATTCCATACCGCCGCCAGCGTCGCTTGTTCGCTGTTACCCATCACAGCTAAAATCGATCATCGATTACTCGACTCGTTCAAATGGCGCGCGCTGGCCATGCGGAGTGCCAAGCAGTGCCACAGCGGTTGCCGTGGTCCAGTGTGTAATTTAGGCTTAGTGGACCAGACCAGCCAACTCCGACTTAGCGATGGATTGTTAGGAGCCACGATAGCCCGATACGACGCCCAGCTTGGACGGCAGATCGCCTTTGCCGCAGGTGATGACACGTTTGACTTGCCTCTCGATAAAGCACCTTACTTTTTATTCGGGACTGCATTTCTGACCGCGCCGGAACAGGCAGTGCTCGCACTAAGCGCACTCCCGCTCGATAATACCGAGCAACAGCGGGTAGTGTTATCGGCGCTTGAGCAGGTGGTAGGTATGGTCGGATTAACTGAGGCCGAACGCTGGGACTGGCTCTTCGACGAACAATACCAGCTCTGGCGACCCGACAAATTTGATTTCTGATGCGCCGCCGAGCGCCGATTGGCCAGTCGTACCCTGTATTCCCAACGGCATCGCTTAGCGACCTTTACTCATGTCCTAGGACCATCGGTTGCGGTGCATGGTGTTGTTACTGAGTTGCCAGGCCCTGGAGTTCTACTTGTAAATGCTCGAGGTTCGAAAAAATATCCACGGAGCGTGGGGGCCGAATCAGTCGATGGCTATGAGCCAAATGGTATGTTTCTACCCACGACGCCATCCGGAATGCCAGTTTCGAATTGGAATCGAATTCAGCAGATCGACCCGCCGATCGATGCGACAACTTTCACCTACGACCTTACCCTAGTTGGACAGCGCCATTTTGTGTGCAAGGCATGGCTTTTGGCCCTAGCCATTTCGTCGTTTAACCCGCAGCCGCTAGGCGAGGATTGGGTTGAGCTTGGCTTTG
>SXGS01679261.1_pt1 | contig 42093 bp, 25 predicted proteins | sample 3174681 | NCBI WGS metagenome assembly SXGS01 (sample SAMN11356861, study PRJNA531348) | freshwater metagenome | isolation source: freshwater sample F1-80 | place: China: Fuxian Lake, Yuxi | collected 2017-12-25 | reverse complement strand
AGGTCCAAGCCGTGGACACAAAAGAGGGAGGCAATCACTTCAACGAAAGATTCGAAGCGCCTCGCACATGCAGACACATCGGGTGTCTCCTTTTTTTGAAGGCCGCCAGCGGGCGGCCGAGATGGGTTTCTCCGTATGTTTTAGTTTCTGTTCGCTGGGAAAATCATTGCGTCGGCGCTGCGAATTCGCAATCTCTTTTTATAACAATGTAGAATTAGGACGTCGCAATTTTCCACGGAAGGATCGCCACACTGAGTTGCCTTGAGAGGCCTTTCACAGTTAGTTAGGCGGTGCCGGAATGAGTATTGCCTGGATTATATCACTTGCGAGTGCCGCCTATGCGGCAGTTCTCGCCGGACTCGTCCTTTTCCGGGCTCCCCGTCATCCCGCCCACATTTCCTTCGCGGTGGGCATGTTGGGATTCTCCATTGAATCCATCATCGCCGGCTTGGCGGAGAAGTCCGGAAACCTGACGCCGATATCCCGGTGGCAGGATGCTTGGATAGTTCTATCGGCCTGCCTTGCAGGCCCATGGTTGCTGTTTAGCGTGTGTTACGCCCGAGGCGATTACAGATCTTCTTTACGCCGATGGTGGAGCACCATCTTGGCCTCACTCCTGACACCGCTTTTGATTTTCGCGGCCTTTCGGGACCAGTTGTTTCAAAATCACCTCGCCAGCCCAACCGCAGGATTCGAACTCCGCCTGGCCTTGCCCGGAATCATCCTGAACGTGCTTTCCGTTATCAGCGGAGTTCTTATCCTCACGAACCTCGAGAGGACCTTCCGAAGCTCCATTGGAATTATGAGATGGCGCATCAAATACATGATGCTCGGTCTCGCAGTGCTCTTTGTCTTTCGGCTCTATTCGGAAACGGAGACGCTATTATACTCTCGGCTGGATCCAAACCTGCAGCAAATCGAGTCCGCTGTCCTGCTCCTGGCCTGCTTCCTCATGTCTGTGGCGTTGGTCCGAAATAAACTGTTCGACGTCGATGTCTATCCGTCTCATGCAGTCCTGTATCGGTCTTTGACGGTGATATTGACCGGCATGTACCTGATCATTGTCGGCTTCGTCGCGCAGGTCATCCGGTTTTTTGGCGCCAAAGACTGGCTTCCGTTGCAGGCTTTTCTGCTTCTGGGGGCACTGGTCGCCTTGGCCATGGTCCTCCTGTCGGAGCGGTTTCGGCGCAAACTCCATCAGTTTGTCAGCCGCCATTTTCGCAGGCCCAGCTATGATTATCGTCAAGCGTGGTCCACCTTCACCGCTCAGACTGGTTCCAAAGTCGACGAACTCGCATTTTGCCGTTCTGTTGTCTCCTGGATGGCCGACACGTTCCGCGTGCTATCCGTCAATGTCTGGATTCTCAATGACGGCAAAGACCGGTTGAGGTTTGGTGGTTCCACTTCCCTCGCGGAAAACACCGCAGCTCAACTGGAAGATGCCGGACGAGATCTCGCTCCATTGATCCGAGCTATGGCAGCGCGTCCCTTGCCGGTCGATATCGATGAGTCCAAGGAATCCTGGGTATTGAACCTAAGGCAACTCAATCCCGGTTTTTTTCCCGAAGGAGGGCATCGTGTTTGTATGCCGCTTTGTGTGGGAGGGGACCTGTTAGGATTGCTCATATTGGGCGATCGTGTGAGTGGACTGGCGTTCACTACCGAGGACCTGGACCTGCTGAAATGTGTGGGCGATCAAGCCGCCGTAGGTCTGCTCCGTTTCCAACTCTCGCGCCGACTCTTGGGCGCCAAAGAAATGGAAGCGTTTCAAACCATGTCCACATTCTTCGTCCATGACCTGAAGAACACGGCGTCCACCCTTTCCCTGATGCTCCAGAACCTGCGCGACCATTTCGGCAATCCCGATTTCCGCGAAGACGCGCTCCGAGCCGTAGGGCGGAGTGTTCAACATCTCCAAGATCTCATCGGCCGACTGACGCAGTTGCGGCAGGAATTGAGTATCCAGCCAGTTGATGTGGCATTGGAAGACATCGTCCAAACCGCACTGTTGCAGGCGGGGCCGATGCCCTCGGTCAAATTGACGACCGATTTTCAGCCCATTCCCAAAGTGAAATGTGACCCTGACCAATTCTTGAAGGTCGTGCTGAACCTAATTTTGAACGCCCGGGATGCGATGAATGGCAGCGGAAATCTGCACCTGGGCATTTCCGCCGCCAACAACTGGACCACGCTCACCGTGAACGACACGGGATCCGGCATGACTCCCGAATTTCTTCGAAAATCCTTGTTTCGCCCCTTTCAAACCACCAAGAAGCGAGGGCTGGGCATCGGCATGTTTCAGAGCAAAATGATCGTGGATGCCCACGGCGGGCGCGTTGACGTGGAAAGCAAACCTGGGCACGGCACGACCTTCCGCGTTCACTTACCGTCCAATTGATTCGATCTGTATTATGATAAAACAACGTTTGATGATCGTCGATGACGACGAAGAAATCCGATCCCAAATGAAGTGGGCTCTGATCTCTGAGTACGATATCGCCCTCGCTGAGGATCGAGCGACAGCGCTCAGCGCATTTCAAACCCACAAACCCTCCATTGTCTTGCTTGACCTCGGCCTGCCACCTCACCCGGCCGATCCAACGGAAGGGATCGCCACGCTTTCCGATCTTCTTGCGTTAAACCCGAAGGTCAAGGTCATCATCATCAGCGGCCAGAGCGACCGCTCCAATGCCCTACGCGCTGTCAGCGAAGGTGCTTACGATTTTCTCTCCAAGCCTGTCGAAATGTCGGAGCTCAAGGTCATCATTAAACGTGCGTTTCATGTGGCCCAACTCGAGACGGACCTACTGGAAATCCAGAGGTAACATCAGCCGGACACGTTCGAGGGGATGCTCGGCACGAGTCAAGGCATGCAGGACGCCTTTGCCGTAATCCGAAAAGTGGCTACCACAGACGTTTCCGTGCTCATCCTAGGGGAGAGCGGCACTGGCAAAGAAATGGCGGCGCTCGCCATTCATCGCCTCAGCGCGAGACGGGCCGGGCCGTTCGTGGCGATCAACTGTGGGGCCATTCCAGAAGCCCTCCTGGAAAGCGAGCTGTTCGGGCATGAAAAGGGGGCGTTCACCGGCGCCCACGCTCAGCGAATTGGTCGAATAGAAACCGCTTCAGGCGGGACACTCTTCCTCGATGAAATCGGTGAACTGCCAACGGCGTTGCAAGTGAAATTGCTCCGCTTCCTCCAGGAACAGCAAATTGAGCGCGTGGGCGGTCGTGGGTCGATCCAAGTGGATGTCCGGGTCCTTGCCGCCACACATGTCGACCTCCGGCAAGCCATGGCCACTGGCAAATTCCGTGAGGACTTGTTTTATCGACTGGCGGTCGTGGTTTTGAAACTCCCCTCGCTCCGGGAGCGCGGTGGTGATGTCGCCCTCTTGGCACAGGCATTCCTGCGAAAGTTCGCCTCGCGCGACGGTCACCAGAATCTCAAATTTGACCCCGGCGCCACCAGATCCTTGGAACGTCACATGTGGCCCGGCAATGTCCGAGAACTGGAGAACCGCGTCAAACGAGCCATGATCATGAGTGAGGGCCCAAAAATCACTCCGGCAGACCTCGAGCTCAGCGAGGAAACTGTCCCCGGACTGACCAGCCTCAAAGATGCCCGCGAAGCCCTGGAACGTGAGATGGTACAGAACGCCCTGCGCCGTTCTGGCGGCAAAATTAGCGCCGCCGCCACGGAACTCGGCATCAGTCGCCCGACATTCTACGAACTGATGGATAAGCTCGGGCTGAAACGCGAGAGTTCTTGAGGTCAGCATTTGGAAGTCAGCCTCATGTCTTCTCTGCGATCTTCATCCCAGACCCGCAGACCACACACAAGCGTGCTTAGGGCCGAATCGCTTGGTAAACCGTCTTCGCCATCAACGCCGCCCCAGCGGCATTCGGATGTATCTTGTCCGGGAACATTTCCGGATGATTGCTCAAGGCATCGTTCAGATCAATCACCGGTATCTTGCGGTCATTGCAGACTCCCAGAATGGACGGAATCACCCCGTCATCCAGAGTCGCCGTATTGATTCCCCACTGGTCTCCGTAGACCGGAACCGGCAGGCACACCCAGACCTTCGGTTTGGACTTGAGTTTGCGCAGGGTCCCAATCATGGCCTCGATTTCCATGTCAAAGACCTTTCGACCCTTCCAGTTCTGCGGCTTGGTGTCATTCGTCCCCAACTTGAGGATGATCACATCTGGCTGAAACCCGACCATTGCCTTGTATTCGTCGGTGGTGGCATAGGGCAAATCCCCAGTACTGGAGAGCGTTGCCCCGCTCCGGCCAAAATTCCGCGTGTCAAAGCTCGCTCCCAGGAAGTCACCCAACACTTTGGGATAGTTGTTTTTTTCGCGATCCTCCACCCCCGCCCCAAACGTGATGCTATCCCCTGCGCACGCAATTCGAATAGACCCACCGCCGCGGCGACGGCGTCGCTCATAATCTTCCACATGGATGATCGGAGGTTTGAAGCGTGTACACCCCGCAACCGCAGTGGCAGCCATGGTCAACATCCATTGCCGACGAGTCCCTAAGAATTTCATGTGCGCCCGAAGTGAACCAATCCATTGCCACCGACCGCAAGTGGTGCTTTTGGCTTTCTGGCAGAGCGGTTCCCGGCGCACCTTGTATGGAGGACCCTTCTGGCTTACAACTTCCCGGCCCGCATGGACCACCCTTCAGATCTGAGGTGGCTTTCCTCGCAGCACTCTTGCATGAGACACAAACGCCCCTCGAAGCCGACCTCCAAACGGCCGTCGATCGCTGAAGTACTTCCACCCGTCGTGGATCTGGGCTTCGCACAAGTCGATTTGGAACGGGCCGCACGCAAAGGGTTTCCCGAAGTCATCTTCGGCGCCCTTAAAACGCCCCAGCAAGTCGAGGAAATTGCGGCCCAGCTTTACCAAGCCCATGGAAGGGTCCTCATCACTCGCATCGGCCCGGAACACGCCCGTGCGGTCCGGAAACGGTATCGCAAAGCCAACCACCACGCGGAGGCTGGTTGCATCACTCTCCAAGACTCCCCTCTCCCCAAATACCATGGCTACATTGCGGTCCTCTGCGCCGGCACCAGCGACCTGCCAGTGGCTGAGGAAGCCGCCATCACTGCCGAGTTCATGGGCCATACAGTCCAACGATTGTTCGACGTCGGTGTCGCCGGCCTCCATCGCCTGCTCCGACGTATGGATCTCCTTCGCAATGCCAATGTGCTGGTCGTCGTCGCCGGCATGGAAGGCGCTCTCCCCAGCGTGGTTGCCGGCCTCGTCAGCCGTCCCGTCATCGCCGTCCCCACCAGTATCGGCTACGGTGCCAATTTCGGCGGTCTCGCCGCCTTGCTGGGCATGCTCAATTCTTGCGGCAGCGGAGTCACCGTCACCAACATCGACAACGGTTTCGGCGCCGGTTACGCGGCCGCCCAGATCAATCGACTCGCCGACGAGTCCCGTCACCAACTCCCGGCAGGCATTCCCTGATTTTTGTCCCAGTTACCCTGACTTCCGCAAGTCGACCTCAATCCTCCTCCCCCATGCCTACCCTTTATCTCGACATCTTCAGTGGTATTAGCGGCGATATGTTCGTCGGCGCTCTTCTCGATCTCGGCATTGATTCCAGACAATTGGAGCGTGAACTCAAAAAACTGGCCGTCGATGGCTATCATCTCCACATTGCCAAACGCACCAAATCCAGCATTGTCGGCACAAAATTCGACGTCCACCTAAGCGGTGAGCCGTGTGCCGACCCGGGACATAGCCACTCCCACGCCGAGGGTCTCTCCACCACTCCTCCCCCAAAGAGCAGCGCATCCATCATTCAATTCCGGACCACGAACAAACCGCCCTCCGAATTCTCAAAAGGTGCCATAGCACCCGATCTGTCTCATGCCCATGAACATGCTGAGAATCACAGCCACACGCACGATCACGATCACGATCACAGCCATGGCCACGGCCATTCCCATTCTCATGCGGAAGACCGTGATTTTTCCCAGATCCAATCCTTGATTCAATCCAGTCGACTTTCCCCTTGGGTTCAAGAGAAAGCCATTGCTGTCTTCCATCGCATCGCTGTCGCGGAAGGGAAAATCCACGGTGTCCCCCCCGAGAAGGTCCATTTCCATGAAGTTGGCGCCGTGGATTCCATTGTGGATATCGTCGGCGCCTGCATTGCTCTGGACCTCCTAGGGCGCCCCCAAGTGCTGGCAAGCCCTGTGGTTGAGGGCACCGGATGGGTGACGTGTGCCCACGGCAGATTCCCCGTGCCCACTGCCGCCACACTCGAAATCCTCGGAGCACGTGGCATCCCGGTGACACAATGCGACGAGCCAAATGAACTTGTCACTCCGACCGGCGCGGCTCTATTGGCGGAATTTGCCACAAGCTTTGCACCGATGGCCGGATTGGTCGCATCCAAGGTCGGCTATGGCCTGGGCACCCGTGACAACAAGACCCGGCCCAATGTCGTGCGAGCCGTACTTTGTGACGACCCGAGCTCCCCGGTCCAAAAAGCCGCCCTCGATTGGGAGTGTGATACCGTGACGATTCTCGAAACCAATCTCGACGACATCACTGCTGAACTCCTGGGGCACGTGCTGGAGAAGGCACTGCGACTGGGGGCACTGGATGTCTTCCATACCCCCATTCAGATGAAGAAAAACCGACCCGGAGTGATGTTGACCATCCTATGCATGGCTTCCGATGCCGAGGCTTTCGCGGAGTTCTTGCTGACGGAAACCACCGCGTTTGGAGTGCGACGATGCTTGGCGGAACGATGGAAACTGCGGCGCGAGTTCGTCGAAGTCCCGACCGAAGTCGGCACCATTACCATTAAGCTCGGAAGACTGAACGGAACCATCGTGCAAGCCGCTCCCGAATTAGAATCCTGCCGGAGCGTGGCTGCTCAGGCCGGGCTTCCGCTCAAACGGGTCCTTGAGATCGCCGCCGCCGCCGCGGCCAAGTCATTGCCCGCCTGACTAAAGGAATCGCAAGGTCAATGGGTAACGATACATCTCGCCGTTGCTGGCCTTGAGCCCACCCACAATGCTCAAGATGAAACCCGAGACGTACAGGAGGAGCGCGATCGGGATACCAATGACGATGAAGCACAGCGGGACGCTCAATAGCCCATAAATGAGCCAGGAAATCTGGAAATTCAACACTTCCCGGCCGTGGGCATCGACGCTGGGGTACTCCGCTTTCTTCACTAACCAGACGATGAGCGGACCTAAAACGCCGCCAAAAACCATCAGGTAACCAACCAATGGTGCCAAATGACAAAGGACTTCCCAACTCCGTTCTGGTCCTGCTGCGCGAGTGGGTTCAATATTCATGACAGAGGCATTCATCTGCCAGGAACACCCGTCCAGCCATTACTTTGTTTCGGGTTTTTTGAACCGGCTGTCCGCAATCGGCGTGGCATGGTTGACTTCGCTGGTAACAAACGTAAACGCAAAGTCTTCCGGCAACGTCCGCCGCATCTTAAATGCCATCTTCATGCCGTCGACGGTTCGATAATCTTCAAAGTAGGTTTCGGTAGGAGCCATGGAACCAGTGAGTGTCGGCGCCTCAGAATCCCGTCTCACGATCAATCCATTCTGTTTGCTAAAATAGACTTTCTGCGTCTTCCCACCCGCCGGGGTGGCTTCTATTAAATAACACTCCGCCCCAGCCACCTTGGTGATACCCTTAAGTTCCAATTTGGAATAAGCCGACTTAAAATCGACCACTTCCCAGAAATTGGATTCCTCTTTGGTGCTTCGAGCTTCGTCGCCAGTCAGGTCAACCACACCTTGCACTGGAATGCTACGCCAAGCAGCCGTCCCATCAAATCCCGTGGCCAATTCTCCAGCACCGCCCGGCAAGATGATGGTGGTCAACCGTTTGTTTGGAGCTTTAGACTCGACCTTGAGCTCCACCGAGACGCCCTGCTGCTGAAGCTCCAGCGAGCCTTTGGTCGTCCGTTGGGTAAGCTTGCGCACCGCTGTCTCCCCTCCAATCGCCTCCACGAATCGTTGGATTACGGCGTCTACCGTCTTGAGCTCAGCGGTGTTAGCTCCTTGAGCCACAGTCGGTTCAGCAGCCGAAAGCCCGAGGGAAACGGAACCCACAGCCACCAGTAGAGACACTCCAATGCATCGGAAATCTTGCAAATTCACAGGCGGTTTCTACGCGAAACTGGACCGGCTTCACAATCAGATTGTGGTCAATCGTCGAGTCCTCCACCAAAACCAAACTCCTTGCACTTCGTTTAGGAAAAAGTTCCTTTTGCAAAAAAGCACTGCGCGCCCATTATCCGCCCCCTGTTTTCGACATGACTCGCACGCATCACTGCAATGAACTCCGGCCACAGCACGCCGGAAAAGAAGTTACCCTGACCGGTTGGGTCCACAGCCGCCGCGATTTGGGCGGCGTCCTTTTCATTGATCTTAGGGATCGTGAAGGCCGCACCCAGACCGTTTTTGATCCTCAAGATCTTCCCCAAGCCGTCTTCGAAGCCGCAGCGAAACTGCATTCGGAGTCGGTCATCGAGGTACACGGCGCCGTTCGCGTGCGCCCGCCGGGCACCGACAATGCCAAGATCTCTACAGGCCATGTCGAGGTGTTGGTCAAAAGCCTTCACATACTCAACCACGCCGACGTCCTGCCATTCCCCGTCGATGACCCTGAAATCGCCAACAAGGTGAACGAGGAGCTTCGACTCCAGTATCGTTACCTGGATTTGCGCCGCCCGGAGATGACGCGAAACCTGCGACTCCGATCCAAAGTGGCCATCGCGACCCGCAGTTACATGGATGAAAACGGGTTCCTCGAGGTCGAGACCCCAACCCTCTTCAAGTCCACTCCCGAGGGTGCACGCGAATTCCTCGTGCCCAATCGGCGCGAGCCCGGAACGTTTTACGCTCTGCCCCAGTCACCACAGCAATTCAAACAGATCCTCATGGTAGCCGGCGTGGAGCGGTATTTCCAACTCGCTCGCTGTTACCGTGATGAGGACCTCCGCGCCGATCGTCAACCCGAGTTCACGCAGGTCGATATCGAGATGAGTTTCATCGATCGCGAAGACATCTATTCACTGATCGAAGGCCTGTTAAAGCGGGTCTGGAAGACAGCGCTCGACCGCGACATCCCAACACCCTTCAAACGAATCAGCTTCGAGGAAGCGTTGAATCGCTACGGCATCGACAAACCCGATACTCGCTTCGGCATGGAACTTGTCGACCTGACCGAGGATTTCCGCTCCAGCTCATTCAAGGTCTTCAGCGGCGCTGTCGCAGCCAACGGTGTGGTGAAAGCGCTGAATGCCAAGGGCCTCGCCGGTGCCACCCAGGGCCAACTCGAAACCATGACCGAGTATGCCAAGAGCTTTGGCGCCAAAGGGCTGGCGTTCATCAAAGTGGAGAATGGCGAATGGAAATCCCCCATCGTGAAGTTCTTTAGCGAGGCAGAAAAGGCCGCCTTGCGCGAAAAACTCGCCATTGAAGAGGGTGACCTCATCCTATTCGCCGCCGATCAATGGCTCAATGCCTGTGAAATCCTCGGCAAAATCCGCCTTTATTGCGCGGACGTTCTCAAACACCAAGGCAAACTCACCATCGATCCCTCACGGTTCGATTTCCTCTGGGTCGTCGACTTCCCCTTACTCAGTTATGACAAGGAAATGAACCGCTGGTATTCCAGCCATCATCCATTCACGGCCCCAGTCGCCGACGATATCCCGTTCCTCAAGCAGGATCCCAAGAAAGTGCGCGGCCAGCATTACGATATCGTCGTCAACGGCGTCGAACTCGGCGGCGGGTCCATCCGGATCCACCAACCCGAAGTCCAAAAAACCATCTTCGAAGAAATCCTGGCCATCCCGCCCGACGAAACCAAATTGCGGTTTGGTTATATGCTGGAAGCCTTCCGTTTTGGCGCCCCTCCCCACGGTGGCATCGCCTTGGGATTCGACCGCATGTGCGCTATTCTTTGTAACACCACCAGCATCCGGGACGTCATCGCGTTCCCGAAGACGGCTAAGGGCGTTTGCTTAATGACCGAAAGCCCCAGCGCTGTGACACCGCGTCAATTGCGGGATCTGCATATCGACGTGAAAACGGCAAAGAAGGAGTGACCTCGGGGACATGCCCGAGGTACACGTCACTGAATAAGGCAGACAGGTCGGAGTTGGCCGCAGGACAATTATTATCAAGCAGACCCCAACGGACCAAAGACACGGCGCGGCCGAAGCCGCGCCGTGTGTCGCTCACCGAAAACTGAGCTGAGATTACTTGCGCAGTCGGTAGTAGGTGGAGCCCGCCGGCTTCACCGTCACGCTCACTTGGTCACCAGCCACAACAGGCACTTCAGCCACACCCACCCAATTGGGGGCGGTCAGGCTCAGCGATTGTTCCAAGGCGAAATCCGCCGCAGTCGCAGCCCACAAAATTTTGAGGGAGCCGTCGGCATTACGCGTGACGTTGATTTCTGGACTCGGGGGTATGACCACGGGTTTGCACGCCGCCAAAGGATTGACCCTCTTGGGATCGCATGAACGAATGACGCCATAGCGCACTTTGGAGAAGATGACCTTGTCGCTCACATAAAAGCGCGCGGCTGCCTGCGGCCCTTGGTTCACACCGCTGAACTTCACATCGTTGATCTCAAAGTAAGCGTCACGCCAGGTGTCGGTCCCTTCGAGTCGCACCGCGATATCGCCACCGGTGAAGGCAAACCCTTCCACCCCACCCTTGTCGCCGATGTAGACTTCAGGGCGGAATTGCGCTCCGATGAGATTTGGGTCGTCGTAGTAGGTCACACAGATCGCGAGTTTGACGCCGGGCTGGCTGGTGGGTCCGAGCTTCTCGTCGGTGATCGCGAAATTGAGATAGATGTGCTGGAATTGCGCGGATCCATCACCGCGGGCCGGGCGAATCCCATTGCGGCGATCGGTGGCGGGGCCGCCTTCTTCCTGAATCATCTCTTGGTCCCCACCGCTGTTGCCCGGGGCCAGACCATCTAGTTTTCCAGTGGCCAAGTCCATTTCAGCAAACGTCCCATAGGTACACCAGTCAGGGTCTTCGAAACACTCCGGCAATGGATCTTGTCCCGCGAGCGGATGATTGCCGGCTCGGAAAATTCCAAGATCGAATCGTGAGATCGCCACGGGAGCCCCTTCTTCAAAAAAGAACCGGGGACCAGCGGTCAGCGGAGCCACATTAACGCCGAACAGACTCACCGCGGGTACTGTCCATGACCGTTTGATCCACCGACCCGTGCCTTTGAGTGTCTGACGCCGATTGGCGGCGACGAAACCAATGCCACCCTTGTCGTCCGTGGCGTATGCTTCAGGTCCAAAGGACTTCCCGGCGAGTGCAGGATCGTCATAAAACTCGACACAGACCTTGACCGCTCGCGGATCCCGACAGGCAGTTCCCAGAAAATTCTCCGTCACGGGAAAATTTATGTAAGCCCCACTGGGACGAACGGATCGGCGCTTGTCATTGGCGGGGCCAACATTGTCTTCAAAAACAACTTTCTGATCCCCTGCATCCGCCAATTGCATGTGATCCGACTGGTTCTTGGAGATGTCCAGCCAAGCACGGTTTCTATCTGGCTCCGCGGGGCATTCCGCGGCTTTGGCGAACTGATTGACTTGTTCCAGCTCGCCAAAAGCCCCCTTTTGGCCAAAGGCAATGACGCGAATAATCAGGTTGGGCACTCCTTCCATGCGCAGCGTGCCGCCATTGACCCCACCGGCTGCCGTCGCGCCTTGGGCATTCGCCGGAATGGATCCCACAAATCGCGAGCCGTCACTACCACGCGTGCCATTCGGGACTCGGAACAACACCCAATTCCACTGCCGATTGCGCGCTTCCACTGGAATTTGACCTCCACTCGGGGCGGCTAATTCCGGCAGTGTGCCCATGAGAAATGGAAAGTTTCGTGGATTGCCCGCAGCGTTGAAGAGAGCGCCATCGCCATAAACCTGCACCAGAATGTCGATCTCCTGCTCCTCGGCCCAGGAAGAGTAATCGTTGTCCGCTGTGTTGAGATAATTGCCAGTGGCCTTTAGTCCGTCGAAACCTCCAATCTTGATGGGGGTGGTCACTTGATCCCCACCGCTGAGGATGGACATATTGCCCGTTATCCAATTGTCTGCGGGTGGCACAAAGACATCCCCCACGGAGACGTAATGCACCGTCTTGGTTTTATCGATGCTGCCCGGCCATTGGTCAGGTGGGAATGGCCCTTGTGGACCCTGCGCTTGGACAACCAGAAGGGTTGTCATAGCCGCAATCAGTGGGAAAAGTTGGCGTATCATGGCTGCATGGTAGTTTGAGTTGTGTGAGCCAACGACGCCGAACCCAATTCCGACTCGGGAAATTGGAACTAGGTTCAGGTCGAAGGCGAGTCTGCCTATACAAGTCAGAGCCACACCTCGCGGCAAGCATGAATTAGGTTGAAAAGAGGAAGTGGGCGCATATCCAAGTTACCGGCGCCTTTGGAGCGAGGTGGCCCTCCACCGCTGTTGGGGAATTCCAGGGACGACCGATCCCCAAATGTCGACAACTCGGAGATGCGCCAGGAGGAAGTCTAGCGGCTCCGACGGTTCAGACGAAAATACCGAGCGCTCGGTTGGCTAAAATCAACTGCCGGCAGCTCCAGGGTTCCGCGCCCTGTTTCATTGGCGACTCCCCGGATCACATCCAGCCACACCCTTAGATCCGAAGATTCCTGGAGCCAATGTTCCGAGTTGGCCGAACCGGTGTAGCCAAATATCAGCCCCCCACCCAGAGTGCGAGCCAGTGAATCAATGATCACCCTTTCCGGTTCAAACCGAGCCACTAACTCAGTGGCACCGGCCAATTCCAAATCGATCCGCTGGGTCGCCACCTCAGGGCGCCCTTCCCACCCCACAAAAGTCCACCCAGGCGTTGCAGTAGCCTCCACTTGAATCGGGACCCCACGAAAGTAGTGACCTTGCCAAGGGTAAGGATTCGTCGTGTTCACGCCCGGTGTCGATGGGGTTAGCCACAGTGAATTGACCCGAATTTTCCCGGCTCCCTTCGGCGTTGCGTCGAGCGTCAATCGAGCATAGCCATCCAGCTTGAAGTAGCTGGAAACGTGCTGACGCAGATAGGTTGGCCGCTGGTTGGCAAAAAGTCGCATGGCACGCAGTTGATCGTTCCAACCTGCCATCGTTCCATTCATGGTTTGCCATCGATCCAAATGAGTTGGCATCGCGGGTGAGATGGCGTTACTTAGCCGTTCAAGTGTCGACGTCGCTGGTGACTCATGCAGGGAAGAATTCAACAGGTCGGCCATCCGATTAATAAACCGATTCCGATACCGCGGCACTTTCAGAAGTTGGCGCAGCATCACCGTCGACCACGGCGCATCAACGCCAGGTCTCCCTGAGGGATTGGTTGCGGCTGAAAGTGTGTTATCACCAAAACCGCCACTCCATGGATGCGAGTAACTCAAATCCGTATCAAACAGCATCCAGCGCCAGCGCCCGTCGTGTCCAGCATTCGCCAAACTGCCCTCCGCCTCGGTTCGCTTTCGCCAATACCGAATGTTATTGTGCGGCCAATCCGCATTGGCGATGTATATTTCGATCGCCTGGTACAACAAAAAATTGTCCACATCCATGGCCGACTCCACATAACTAGCATGGACATCCAGTGACAGGTCGTTTGTGCGCAGATAATCGCGCAGTTGCACGAAGACTCTCTCCTCTCCAGGTCGGCCCTCCAGGAGCGTTCCCTCCCCTTCGCACAAAACGATATCCGTTCGATCGACTCCATAATGGGACTGAATCCAAGTCCCGTCCTGGCGCTCGCGAAGGTTGTGAATCCCCCAGTACTCGCCGTCGAGAAACACCACACAGGGCCGGTAGGCCAGCCCATCCATTGGCAGAGCTGAAACTAACGTATGAACCAAGGCATCCCGGAGTAACGAATAGGCCCAGTCATTGCCCGAATTGGAGAGCCTTATTTTCGAAAACCCCTCCATCGGAAGCCCGGTGCCTCGGGCGATCAGTCCCGGGAAAGTCTCCAGCGGGAAGTCTCCTTCGAGGGAACGAACACCCAGGGACTTCTGACGGAAGGATCGGGAAGAGTGCCCCTGAATATCCAATTGAACCTGCCGGGCAAAGGCCAAGACCCCATCGGGCCGATAGAACTCGAGGGACGCAGGCCTCTCCCAGTCGGATCCTCGACCGTGATAGTTCGCCGGAGTATGGCCTGTCAGAATTTCATTCGGGCTCGCCGCTCGATACTCATCGAAAACCTTACCCATCACATAAATACCACGCTCGTAGTCAAACAAGCCGTTGGTATCCGTGACGATCGAGATCACGGGCAATTGAAAGCGGGACGGCGAATTGGCACCCACAAACCAAGTACGGGTCAGGATTTCACTGGGGAGCGCCTGACTCCGAAACGCACGTGACCGGATCACGGTGCATTTGGGGACCAACCCCTTGGGTGGCAGCCAACCGTCCGTATGCTGATTCATCGTCGCCGTACCAGGGATAAGGGATAGCAGGTTAGCATCCATCGATCGATCTCGAATCGATAGCGGTCCCACATACAGAGGCGAAGTCTCCGCAGGCTCTGATCCGTCCAGGGTATAGCGAATCACGGTGTGTGGTTCCGACACCTGAATCTGCAACGAGAATGGTGTCGTATAAAAGCCGCCTTCCCTCGAAAAGGTGGGGGGCAAACAGACAGTGAGATATCCCGGCTCAAGGTTCGCCGCGCGCGGCGTCGACCGGCCGAGAAAAACGACATTCGAACCACCGTCGGGCATCCGTCCCACAGACACGTCACGAGGAAGTTGCCTCGACGGGAAATCCTGCGTCACACCATCTAAGGGGCCGGTAAGGAAGAGTCTCTCACCGTCTGCTCGAATGGAAAAGTTGGCGTGCAACCGTTGAAGATCGTTGGTGCGGTCCTTTCCAGAAGCATACACGAATAAAAAGCCGCGACCTGGGACGATCAGACTCGGTAATCGCCATTTGTAAGGTTGGTTTGGGTCATCGCTCAGCCCGTAGCCCGCCGTGCTCGTGGCCACCGGACTCCTATTATACAGTTCGATCCAGTCCGGACGGTCTCCATCTTCATCATCAATCCCCGTCGCATTGCTCGATACGATTTCGTTGATCACCAACGATTGCGCCGGAATGCGCCAGCACAGGCAACCGAGCAGGCACAGAAGTAGGCGGGTTCGTCGGAATTGAGTTCGGCAGCAATGTGGCACGGGTCCTTGTAATCTGTTCGCCGCTCCGGAACCGTTCAAGGCACAATGACCGCACTCTTCCATTGAAACCCCAGTCACTTTGGTCTTCCCAGCTCGGCTTGCCTAGACGGACACTCGCGTGATGTCTCCCGAATCTGGCCCAGCATCTCCGCCGCTCGAACGACGACTCGGCTTACTGAACGCCACCGCCTTGAATATGGCCAATATGCTCGGGGCAGGACCGTTCATCACCATCTCCACGCTGATGTCGGCCCTGGGTGGTCCTCAATCCATGCTCGGATGGGTTGTCGCGGTATTAATTACGATTCCCGATGGTATGATTTGGAGCGAATTGGGGGCAGCGATGCCCGGTTCAGGGGGTACCTTTCGGTATTTGCGCGAGGGATTTGGCCGGGAGACCTGGGGCAGACTGATGGCCTTCCTTTTCCTCGCTCAATTGCTGATCAGTGGCCCGCTGGAGATCGCTTCAGGATATATCGGGTTCGCTCGTTATCTGGATTACCTGTGGCCTGGGGTGCTGCTCAACAATGTGCTCACCACCAAAGGAGCCATGGTGGTTATCGCTGTAGGGCTGTTCAACATTGGGCTGCTCTACCGTCGAATAGAAAGCATCGGCCGATTAACCCTCTGTCTCTGGGTTGGTGTCTTGCTCACCGTCGCCACGGTGCTCGTGAATGGCGCCATCTACTTCGACCCCAAAATCGCCTTCACACTGCCCAAGGACGCTTTCCAGTTCTCTTGGGGATTCCTGCTCGGCCTCGGTGCGGCCACTCGCACCGGTATCTACGATTTCTTGGGCTATTACGACATCTGTTACCTCGGGGATGAAGTCAAGAACCCCGGACGCAATATCCCGCGCTCCGTCCTGCTGAGTCTCGTGCTTGTCGCCATCATCTACATCGGCATCAATCTCTCCATCAATGGGGTTATACCTTGGCAACAGTTCGTGCCCGAAAGCCAGCACCCGGAGTCCGCATTTATTGCCTCCATTTTCATGGAGAAACTCCACGGCCCATTGGCTGCCAAGATTTTCACCTGCATGGTGCTCTGGACTTGCATCGGCTCCGTGTTCGCCTTGTTGCTCGGTTATTCCAGAATTCCCTATGCCGCCGCGCACGACGGCGTTTTCTTTAAGAAGTTCGGCCAATTGCACCCAACCAAAGGTTTCCCCCACTTCGGACTGCTACTGCTCGGATTGCTGGCCATCGCTTGCAGTTTTCTCTCATTTGGCACCGTCCTGGATACGTTGCTCGCCTTGCGAATATTGGTGCAGTTTATCGCCCAAATCGCCGCGGTCATCCTGCTTCGGCGACACCGACCCGAAATGGCCCGTCCTTATCGCGTCTGGTTTTACCCCATTCCGCTCTTCATGGCCTTCACCGGCTGGATCTTCGTCTTCGTAACATCCCCAATCCAGGTCATCTTATTCGCTTTCGCCAGTCTCGCCGTGGGGGTCTTGACCTATCTTGTCTGGGCCGGCAAACAAGCGGTTTGGCCGTTCAACTTGAAAACACGGCGATTGAAATAATGTGTGATACGGAATTCATGGGTTTCGCAAACCTCCGCCAATGTCTCAAAGCGATCTTCGAATTCCGGGAAAAAAGCATCCCCCTCCACCGTCTTCTTGACGTGCGTGATCAACAGATCACTGCATCGCGCCAGCCATTGCGAATACAATTCACTTCCGCCCGAGAGGAACACGCGTCTTGAGTCCCCTTCGACCGCCTGCAAAACCTCTTCCAGAGTCGCCACACATTCCACATTGGGGGAACGGAACCCAGTTCGGGTGACCACCAACGTCCGTCTGCCGGGCAAGGGCCGCCCAATCGATTCAAAGGTCTTTCGTCCCATCAACAGAATGTGGCCGGAGGTTACACGCTTAAACCACGCAAAATCAGAAGGGAGATACCAGGGTATGCTTCCGCGACAGCCGATGACACGATTTTCGCTCATGGCAGCAATGCCAATCCAGGGGCGGACGGGCGGAACGACAATTGCGGCGGCTTCTGACATTGTGTAGGTCGATGAGAATCGATGAGTCTAGTTTCGTCCTTGGGGCAGGTTGCGTAAGATCATTTCAACCGTCCGTTCGATGCTGCCCTGATTCTCCTTCACTACCTTGAGTGCGATGCGGCCGAGCTCCGAACGACGCGTCGGATTTTGAATCAGCTCCTCGATCGCTCGTTCGAGTTGCACGGCGTCACTGACTTGAATGGCACCGCCTTGTCGCACGAATTCAGGCGCGATCTGGGGGAAATTCTGCATGTTGGGACCGAAGATTACCGGCTTGCCCAAGGCGGCGGGTTCGATCGGATTCTGGCCGCCCTCGGCCGTCAGACTCTTGCCAACAAAAACGAGATCGGCGCGCTCGTAAAAAAAGCGGAGCTCGCCAGTGGTGTTGACCAACAGACAATCCAACGTTCCCGGATCGTAACGTGTCGACGCCGTAATTTGGCTGCGCGCAATGTAACGCACTCCCCTCGACTGCAAGGATTCGCCCACCTCACGTCCACGTTCCATATGGCGCGGTACCAAAACGAGAAAAAGTTTCGGATGACGCTGACGTAAACGCTTCAGGATATCAGCGAGGATGGTCTCCTCGCCAGCATGCGTGCTGCCACCCACAAGGACCAAGGAATCCGACCCGACGCCAAGACGCGACAACAGATCAGGTACATCGAGTAACCGTCGCTCTTGAAGTCGGGCGGAATCGAACTTGAGGCTGCCCACTACTTCAATGCACTCAGGGCGGAATCCCAGCCGTCGCAAGCGGGCGGCATCGGCCTCCGATTGCGCCCCAACCCCTGCAAACCCGGCAAACAATCCACGAAATAAAAACCCAAAGCATCGATAACCTCGGTAAGAGCGGTCTGAAAGCCGTGCATTGACGAGAAAATGCGGGATGCGGCGGCGCTGCAAAGCCCACAGAAAATTCGGCCACAGTTCCGCTTCAATCAGCACGACGGCTCTCGGGTTGATCAATCCCATGACACGTTGCACGATCTTACGCCGATCGATGGGGTAGTAGATTCGTTCGATGTGAGTGGGGAGCTTGTCCTCCAGTTCACCCATCCCCGTGGAAGTGGTGGTCGAAACCAGAATCTTGTAAGTGGGCACGTGAGGTTCGAGAACCCGGATGATTTGGGTACAGAGATTCACCTCCCCAACACTGACGGCATGAAACCACAAAACCTGCGAATTCGTGAGCCGCTGCTTCATTAGGACGTCGTAGCGCCCAAAGCGTTGGCGAAATCCCGGCCGCCAATTCCCGCGACGCCACATCTTCAGGAAATAGAATGGCGCGGAGAGAATGAAAAAGACTCCAAATAAGAGATTGTAAACAAGTCTCATCCCGGTGCGCGTCGTGAGATTGATTGGGTTGTGTGGACGACCTACCGGCCCAAGTGTCTGCACGAATTGAAGTTAAGAAAAGAGAAAAGCGGCGGTAAGCCGCCGCTTTTCTAACAGACGAGAAATGACGTTATGAGGCTATCTGGCGCGCAGTCGATAGCACTGAATCGTGCCGGCTGCCGAAAGCTCTAACGGGGAGGCCACATCCAGATCGACCCAAACCGGTGAGCTCAAGCTCGTGGTTCGCTGGAGAATGGCATCTCCAGTCCACTCCAACCGAATGCCACGGGCGCTTCGACTGATGGTCAGACCTCCGGGAGCAGGGGGCGGGGGAAGCGGCGGTTCCGAGACATCCACCGTGGCAACGAAGGCATCGCCCAAACCGCGGCTGGCAACTTGGATACTGCCGAACGTAGCCTGCTGAATGAAATAGCCACCCAAGGTGATCCGGCCGGGACTCATCGAGTATAAGGAATTCACGACGGAAAATCCGGATTGGGCTTCGGCAACACCCACGGAATAAACCTTACGCAGTTTTCCATTCGGTTCCATTCGAAGCAGGAATGAAGCCGTGCCGCCCGAGGTAATGTTGGTGCTTCCGAAGGTATCCGGTTCGGCAAAGGAAGCGCTGTTTTGGAAAGTGCCCGCGGCGAAAACGACTCCTTCGGGACGGGCATGGAGTGCGGTGAGCTGCGCTCCGCCTCCTGGTGTGAACGAACGTGTCCACAAGTTACTTAGGCCGGCCCTGCCAAGAGACTTGTAGGCGCCGACGAAAACATCACCACCACTGATGTTGGCAGCGACGTAAATAATGCCTTCGGAATCGGTTTCGACGGCGACCGGAATGGAACCAATAGGGCCAAAATTCCCAGCCCAAATAAATCCTCCATTGATGTCGAAGACACTTAGGAACATGGCCAACCCTGGAGGCCGACCTTCACGGGGTACCCTGCCCACTCGGACCCAGTTGGGTGCCGTATTCGTGTCACCACCGCCTCCGCCGTCCGCGCAGGGGGAGCCGAGCAGTGTGCTGAGGGTTGGAGAATGACCCGGCGGACAAGCTTCTTCACAGGGGCCTCCTTCGAGAGCACTGCTGGTGGTGGCGTGACCCGGCGGACAGGCTTCCGCCAGTGCTGGACGACCCGATCGGCCACCCTGAGCTACCGCTCCACCACCGCCTGAAGCGTCCGCATTCGGCACGTTGCTATAAATGTTCAACCCGCCGCTGATGGCTCCCAGGGCGATGGTGTTACCGCTTCCGTCCACCGCCAGTTTCAATCCATAGATCGTCTCAACTGCGGGCTGGTTCGTGGGCTCAAACCACCGAACCCAGGCATTCGTACCGCCAAAGGCATTACACTTGGTTAGAAAGAAGGATCGGAGGGCATTGGTCGAATCAATCGTGATGCCGTCACCCATATCGAGAGACGTGCCAAATACGCCGGAAAAACGGGCTTCAATAACGGGGAAATTGGTGCTGAAGGCGGGTCGCGTCAGCTGTTTCAGGTCGGTCAACGTGCCGTTGAAATGGCGAGCCCAATTGAAGTCAGACCGCAATCGATCCGTCCGGGATAGCACCTGTTTTTGCAAACACCGCTGATTTTCCACGTCGGTGAATTCGTCAATGGCCACCACGAAACCGGTTCCCCCCGAGGTGATATTGTCTCGGGCGGGAAACGCCGTGTCGAAGGCAGAGCCGCCAGCCAACACCGAGTTGTTCAGCGAAGAGACATGGGTTCCAATGCTATTCACGGGCCCCGAGGCCGCGAAGGTCACAGTTCCGGTATCGCTGTGTCGGGCCAGGAAGAAGCTCGGTTGTGTCGATGGCGTATTGGTATCACCCAGGATCTGATTGCCAAACCTCGCGATTCTCCGAGTCGCGCCGACACTGATGAGGTCGCACAGGGCCGTGCCCGAGAACGCGATGGAATTCACCAAGTCATGGTCCGTCCCTCCTCCAGTGCTCACAAAATACGCCGGCGATGGAACTCCAGTGGTCGGGTCTGCTTTCGGAGTCACACTGATGTCCCCACGATCGCCAACCACCGCATATTCCCCGTTGCCGAAAACGATCCCCCGCTGGGCAGCCGAGGCGCGCCCGTTCCCAGCAACCCCTCGTCGGTTCCGACGCAAATCCCACCGGATTCCATCAGCTGATGAATAGATGGCCCCGGCATTGCCCACCGCCGCGAAGCTGCCGGCGGCGAAGGTCACCTGATAGAGGGAATTGGTCACCTGAGTGGAAGCCTGCCAAGAGCCGCCATTCGTCTTGGTAATCAGAAACGACGGCGCCTCACCAACCGCTACCCAAGTTCCATTTGCTCCCGTGGCAGAGTACAACTTCAGGGTCGCCGGTGCACTTTCATCTGCAGTCCAATTGAAGCCGTCTTCTGACGTCGCAATCCGCTCGCCCACAGCAATGAACCGCCCGTTTCCAAAGCCAATTCCCTTCATTCCGTTCAGCAACGGATTGAACTGTGTCTCCCAACGGGTGCCATCCAAGGAAACCAACGCCGCACCCGCTTCACCTTGAGCCAGAATGACAAACCTGCCTCCACCAAACGCTATTGATTTCGGGTAGGCTTTGGCCCCTGTCGCCTGATCCACGATGGCGTTCTGGCGAAACACGGTGGCCCAGGTCACCGTGTCACTTGAGGTCAAGATCAGGGCGTGTGGGCTGCTTCCCTCAACTGCCCCGCCCATGGCGACAAATCGACGATTTCCAAAGGCAATGCCCGTCAAATCATTGGTGGTTCCCGACCCACGAGCATCCCAACCCCCAACGTCGTTATAATAGGTGTATAGCGCTCCATTTGTGCCTGTGACCTTGGACCAGATGGTTCCACGCTCGCCCACCGCGGCATACGCCCCAGCACCGTACGCAACCCCATGGAGGTCGAACAAGATGTCGTTGTTACCGCTCACCGCACGGGTACTCCCAGCAGAATACCTGAGGATGGTTCCACGATCGCCAACTGCAACGAACGGATCGAACGAATTGGGGCCGTGGATCACCGCATTAAAATTCTCGTTCGTGACCAGAAGCGGCATTTGGATTTTCCGCCAGTCCCGAAGTGTCGCCGACGAAGAAAGAAGGGACTTGTCTCCAACCAACACGATTTCGCCGCTGAACCCTGCGATGTCGTTGGCGACCCCTTGTCTGTGGTTTTCAACAAAGGACCAGAACTGCCCGTCCGCCGATGTGCCAATTCGCTCGTCATTGGAAACACCCAAATAACCACCGCCACTGGCGCGAATGCGTTTCAATGGCACTTCAATCCGGCTTGGAAGCCAGTTTTCGCCATCGGAAGAATAGACCACCACATTCGTCGTGGACGCCGCCACCCAGCGCCCATCGCGGTACGCGATCGAGACCAAATCGTTCGTCATGCCCAAGGGCATGGCCCGCCGCCAAGTCCAATTGTCCAAATCACTTGTCCACCCGGAATACCCCCCCGAGGTCACGACCACCAAACGCCCTTCACCAAAACTGACTCCAAGGAAATCGACCCTCACACCGTTCAATTGAGGCGCCGAATTTACCGTTCGTACACCCCAGGTCCGAAAACCAACGTCCCAAGAGGCAAGTCGGGCGCGTCGAGATCCCGCATAGAACTTTTGCTGCCGACTCGATCTCGCGTCCGTTAACTCCCCGCCCGTCACATTGAACAAGTCGGTGGTGTCGCCCAAAAATTGGTACTCCCAGCAATCCGCATCCCCCGAATGGACTGTCACTCCGCCCCGCCCTACCGCCATATAGATGTGATCCGTCTCGTTCAGATCAGCAAAGTATCCAATATCCATCAAGTCGTTTCCCGTCACGCGCGGATGCACCCACTTGATCCTATCCAGTACAGAACACTCGGAGGGTTCGGCGCCAAAGAAGAATTGCGCTCGAGCAGGAAGCAGGAGCTGCACAAAAATGGCAGCGAGAACGGTCAAGAAAGCGACCAGCGCGTGGGGACGCGCAACGGTGTTCGCGGACGTAAACTTCATCCCGCGCTCGTAGGACAACGAGGTGTGCATGTGCATTTAGGCGTGTAGTGCGATTGACCCGATGATACTGGCATTTCCTGTGCCAGTCCAGCAGGCGGCCCGGGAGATTCGCTTCGCACCGCACCCGAGCACAAGGCCAAAGAATGCCCAATCTCCCGGAAGCTGTGGTTTCAACGCGCAAAACCGCCGGCGCAAACCCCTTGTGACAGCCTTCAGCTCGTCTCGTTACGCCTGGATATTCAAAATTACTTCCATCCCCAGCTTCATGGCGGCGCCTCAACCACCCCAACCGTTAACCAGCCATCCACCGCACGGGGCGGTGTCACGAGTCCCGGCCAGAGCTTTCGAAGCGCCGCACGGGTGCTAACCGGTGCGACCCTCGATAAGTCCGCTCCACCCAAGCCAATTCCAAGGCGAAATGAATAAATGGCACCCACTGTCGCCCCTTCCGGCACCCGCACTTGGAGTCGAACTTCTTTAGGTGTCCCCGCGATCTCCCGGGGTTCCAGCGACCATCCCGCACCCGCGTCTTGAACCGAGAAAACCACCGTTGATTTGAAGTCTTTGGGATACGTTAACGTCAATGGAATCTCAAATTTACCTCCACCGGGTACCTGATAGGTAACCGAGCCCACGGCGACTCCCACGCCCGCCACCGGAAAACACTCCAATTCGTACTGCCATCCCCCAGGTGGCGCTTCACCTGGTTTCACTCCCCCAGCCTTTCCAACCCCCGTTTCGTGCCAATCCCTACTTCGACCGAATAACTCGCCCACTTCGACCCAGTAGTCAGTCGACACATCCAAGGAGGCTTCCATCAAGGCGTCGTCGCCAGTCGTCAGCGTGGACTCAGCCATCACTGCCGTGCTCGACCGAATCCAGCGCAGTCGCAGCTCTGCCCCGGAACCCAAACCCCGCGTCCTTCCTCGAATAGCATACTTCCCTGCCACCGAAACTCGCATCCGGAACCAATCGATATCTCCCGAGCCGCCAAAATCACCGCTCATGGACCCGCTCCCGTGAATCCAGACGGTCGCCTTCTGGGTCACATCATTGGGTTCTTGTTCGTAGGAAGTTGGTGCAGAGGATCCGCCTGACGGTACCGAAAACACGGCGTTCGTGGCACCTGTCCACGGTATGTCGGCAATCCTCAACACATAGCGGTAGTCTGGTCCACCCCCGTATTCCGTGTCTCGAATCGCCAACAGCAATTCCCCAGTCTCCTCTGGCAGATAGTGCAACCGGCAGTCTGCACCCACCCCAAAACCGTCCTCCTGAAACGCCAAGCGCCGCCCATGAATCGCTCGAAGTTCCAAAAACGGATCTGCCTTGGAACCTAACGAAGCGGCTATCACCTCCACCCAGATCGGCCGACCTCGATTGACGGGCACCCGATACATCTCCACCATTCGCTCCTTAAAACTGCCCAGAATGGCGGCAGGTAATTCTAGCGACACTGGCGGTGCCTGCTTCGGCAGGACGGCTGCACGCTTCGCCACCTCTCGGGAATCCCAGGCCACCCATTTAGGCTCCGAGATGCCCTGACGCCCCACCAACCGGATCCATCCATACCCGGGAGCTATTCCAGGAGGAAGTGCTACCACCGAGGCCGCACGGCCATTGGTTACCAAGGACAAAGGTCCCGCAGCACAGGGAAAACTTGTCCACACCCGCGTGTCGGCATCGATATGGGCGAGGTCCAATTCAATCCGGTTCGATTCGGAGCTCGACCAAAAAAACGGGGATAATCGTTGGAGCTCTGGCGGCTCAGCGCGCGCCAATTCCAACGCCACGGACGCCGCCATGCTCGCCAGGGCACTTCGTGCCCAGGAGTTCATGCCATCACCCCCGCGATGGGCGCCCCCTCGGCGATGAACATCGGACGGTTCTGGGCATTGAGAATCTCAGCGCGCGGATCGATCCCTAACAGTTGGTAAACAGTCGCCGCGAGATCGTCTGGGCGGACCGGGGCTTCGGCTGGGTATGCGCCATTGCGATCGGAGGCCCCGTGAACATAGCCGCGTTTCACGCCGCCACCCGCCATTAGGACGGTGTAGCAATACGGCCAATGGTCCCGACTGATGTTACCATTGATCTTGGGAGTTCGCCCAAACTCACCCATCCACAATACCAACGTCTCCTGGAGCAGCCCGCGTTCATCCAGATCGTTGAGCAGCGTGGGAAGTGTCTGGTCGGTGATCGGCAGATGGCGTTTTTCAATGATCGGATACATGCGGGTGTTGTTGAATCCGTGAGTATCCCAGCCGCCGTTTTCAGTGCTCTGCCCTCCAATAGTTTCCGAAAAATATACCGTCACAAACTTGATGCCGGCTTCGACCAACCGGCGGGCCAGCAAACAGCCCTGCCCATAGGTGTGGCGGCCGTAGCGCTCCCGAATCGCATCCGGTTCGGCGCTGAGGTTGAAGGCTTCGCGCAACCGGGTGCTATGCAGCATCGCCATGGCCTTCTCGTAGTAGGAATCCAGCCCGCGCGCCGCCGCCGCGTGATCCATCAATCGCGTTTGGGCATCGATGACCTTCTGCAATTCCCGTCGCGCACTCAATCTCTCGTAACTCAAACCCGCCGGCAACGAAAGTTCCGGCAACGAAAAATCGACCGCATTCGGATCGCGCGTAATCAGCAATGGATCGTGCAATTTCCCCAGAAAACTCGCGTGCTGACCCGGTGTCACAGAGCCATCCCGAATGATATGCGGATAGGAAACGAATGTCGGCAATTCGCTTTCTGCCACCGGCGAGAGCGCATCGACCACCGAACCATAGGCCGGCATCAAATCCGCCGTATCTCGCAGCCGAATATCATCCAGTGGTGGCGCTTTTCCTGTCAGCGCGTAATAAGACGCCGAGTTGTGATTCAACATGGTGTGGTGCACCGATCGAACCAAGGTGACCTTGTCCATGACGCGCGCCATTGCGGGCAATCGTTCGCTGACCTGGATTCCATCCGCTTTTGAAGCGATTGCTTTATGAGGACTCCGCACGGCCTCGGGTGCGTCGGGCTTCATGTCAAACGTGTCCAATTGGGAGGGTCCACCAAACTGGTACAGAAAGATCACCGACTTTGCCCGTGGCTTGGGCCCACTCGGTTTTTTCATTGCTTCCGCCCGGAGTAAACCCGGCAGATTTAGTCCCAACATTCCCAACCCACCTACCCGCAATAGGTGCCGCCGCGAATAACGGGTCGCATCAAAACAACCGCCTTTGAGCATCGGGTTCATAGAGTATGGTTATCGTCTCAGCACAAACTCCTTGGAATTCAACAAGCCCCAAAGGATGTCTTCCATCGCGGCGCGACGCGCCGATCCGTCCGTCGCCACCTGCAAATATGTCAACAATGTCTGCCGTTCAAACTCAGAGGGCGGACGCGTCAAGACCGACCAATAGAGCTCGTCCAGCAAATTCTCCAACGGCTTGCCCGAAGCCAACAGGGTCTTCAGACGATTGTCTTCGATCGAGACGAACTCTTGCAGCGTGGGCCCGCTGATCAACTGAAACACTTGATTCATTGCCGGTTCCCCATTCCGCTCGCATTCCGTGGTCAATTGCCGCGGTGGCTTGCCGAAAGCCTTCAGGAAAATGTCGAGGTCCGCCCCGGAATTGCCGCGATCCTTCCGACCACGCCGCCGTTCACTCTCTGCCGAGGGCAATTGTGCGGACCGCGTCCCCACTGGTCTCCCAACGAAATCCAAGGGCACACCCGCCGCCTGGCTCGCACTATCCAGGATTTGCTCCGCCGTCAACCGCCGCACGATCGCGTGCGAATAGTTCAGCGGATCTTCTGGTTGCCCAGCTCGCGGCACACTGGATGCCTGATAACTTCTCGACGCCGTGATTCGTCGAATCAAATGCCGAATATCAAACCGCGCCGCGATCAATTCTTGCGCCAAGGTTTCCAACAATTCCGGATGGGACGCTGGATTGGTGGAGCGAAAGTCATCGATGGGATCCACCAATCCTCGACCCATGAGGTGATACCAGATCCGGTTGGCTTGTGCTCGGGCAAACAATGGATTTTCCGGCCGCACCAACCAATCCGCCAACGGCAGCAGGGGATCTCCCATGGAATCATTCAACGCTTCCCCCTGACCCAGCAGCCTCGGTGAACAGACCTTACCAGAACGGGGGTGCTTGTGCTCTGCTTTAGAAACCACGTGAATCAACTGCTCGCCGACAAATTCGTGCTTGTCGTTGTCATCGCGCCGGAGGTTCTCGATGACTTTATAGTCCACTTTCGCAAAGGCTGCGGTCCAGTCGTGATAATCATTCTGCGTCCACCGTTCATAGGGGTGATTGTGGCATTGGGCACATTGCAAGCGGGCGCCCAGGAACACTTGAGCGACCGCCTCGCTCCGTTCGACTGCGGTGCGGTGAGACCGAAACCAATTGGCAGCGGGCACCGCGTACGTGCTGCCCCGGGCGGTCAAGACCGAACGGGCGAACACATCCAACGGCGTATTGTCCACAACCTGTTGCACCAGCCATTCGTGAAACAGTTGCACGCCTTTCTTGTCGAGAGCCCGTTCTTCTAGCCGAAAAAGATCGGCCCATTTCAGCGCCCAATACTCGGCAAACTCGGGGCGATCCAGCAGCGCCTCCACCACCCGAGTCCGCTTGTCCGGCGTCGAATCCGCTACAAAGCCACGCGCCTCGTTGGCCGTGGGTAGACTGCCGCATAAATCCAAGAATACTCGACGAAGGAATTCCTCGTCGGAACAACGTGCCGACGGCTCCAGCCGCAGCCGCTTCAGCTTCTCGTAAATCAGCGCATCGACTGCATTCGCCGGAGTCGGTAGTTGCCAGGACCAAACTCGATCACGCGATGGCACATGAGCCGCCCGAACCGCTTCTTGTCGATCCAAGTAGCGCACCAGTATTGTAGTCTCACCCTCCTGACGAAACGTCGCCCGCCCCCCAACGGTCACGTCAACGATCGGCGCGACCGGTTCGTAAACCGCCAGTCGAGTAACATCCTGCGAGGTTCCATCCTCAAATTGCGCCAATACTCGCAGCTGAAAGGATTCTACCGGGGCGTGCAGGACCGGCTCCCGAGGCTCCACTGCCAGCGCCGTTAAACGCGGCGCCGTGGCGACATCCGATCTCGCCCCCTCGCGGATCCAACGCTCCAGAATTCCGTACTCCAGAGAGTTGGGTTCAAAACGAACTCGACCTTCATGAGGAACCAGTCCCGTGGGCTTCAGCAGCAACAAACTGTCTTCGGGCGATTGTCGATCCAGGCGACGCCCTGCCAAGTCCTGAATCAATGTCTGGTAATCTTCGGACGGATCTTCACCGCGCAGGGAGATCCGAAAGCCCCCTTTGCCCTGGCGATTCCCATGGCAAGGACCGGAAGCGCAACCGCCTTTCGAAAGCACTGCCATGACGTCGTTGCGGAATGAAACCGTCGGAGCGGCGTCGGCAGGAGCCCGAAGCGACGGACTCCCCAAAAGCACGCAATTCCCCAGAACCCACGCGAGCCAGCCACACCAACCCAGACCCGTCCGCACACGACAACGAATCGTCGTGCTTGGCTCCGAGCAAGTCGTCAACTCGGTCAGTGGCATGAAGCGAAGTGAGCCATATCCTCGTGGACCAGCCAAGCCACGATTCCAAAGAATCCGGTGTCAGGTCGCACCATTAAAGCCCGTCTCTCGATCCTCACGCCCCTCGAACCTCAATTCACCAAGGGCTAATCAACTCGATGTCATCGCCTTTCGGCACGCCTCCATGACTGAATCGACGCTGACCGACTCCATAATCCGTTGAATGGCTGCATCCGTACCCGCGATGCACCGGCCATCATAGCGATAGAAATCCAGCGGCCGCCCACCAACGGCCGGATTCGGAATCAAAATCCAATCCGTTCGAAACGGTTGGACGGGCGGGTTCAGCGTGGGGGTTTCGATGACCAACTGCTTTGGAACCCGGACCGCCGTGGCAAGATGCATGAAGACGGTGTCAACACTCAGGAACGCCCAGGCATGGGACAAGACGGCGGCGGCGGCTCGTAGACTGCCGGTCTTGGGCTCCAGGACCGCGTCACCCGCCGCGGCCCGAATCTCCGAATGTGCCTCCCGCTCTCCCGGTCCTCCAAACAGCACGATGGGAACTCCTGGCAACTCCAATGCGGCACGCCGTATTAACTCGACATAACGACTCACTGGCCAGCGCCGCAGTGCCAGGTTTTTTGTCCCTCCTGAACCAACATGCAGCCCGAGCCAGCGCTTTCCAGCCAGACCCAGTTGCCATAACAAACCCTCCGCCCGCTCTTTCTCTGCTGCCGAAAGGTACAACTCGTATGCGTGGTGCGTCCGCGTCGGTTCGATCCCCACGCGACGCAGGAGATTGAGGTTATTCTGGACACAATGAACGGAATAATCTTGAGGAACAGTGTCGGTAACCAGCCAGGGATCCATCCAGTTCTGATTTTCATAGGCATGGCTGAGGCGGCGACGGGCGCCGATGAGCCTGGCAATCGCCCGATATTCCCGGCGCCCCTGAGGATGAACATTCAGAGAAAGATCCGCCCGTGGCCGGCGCAATCCCCAGACAAATCGCAACGAGGCCCACTTGCTGGCCAACAAGAACTGATGCTGATGCACTGCATCCAGGTGCGGATTGCCTTCGAGAACTTCTTTGGCCCCGGGCCAAAGCACCAGCGCCTCCAGTCGAGCTTTGGGAAAGCGCGACCGCAATTCGTGAATGACTGGTGTTGCCATCAACGTGTCCCCAATGCCCGCCAGGGCGATGACCAAAATGCGGTTCAAGAGTCCGAGTCTTCCTCGTCATTGCCCCTAGGCGCAACCTGGAAGCGCGAGGAGGGCTTCGGCCGCTGACCAACCGGACAAGGCGGCTCCTTCCACTCTCGGACCACCAAAGGCATCGCCGGCCAAGATGAGAGTCGGCGACGCGTGCACCATCACACAGGTTTCGACCCAAGTTCGGATCGGTTTACTATAGCGCCAGCCTTGAACCTGATAGTCTTTCACGCCCGTTCCGATCCACGGAATTGCAGCTTCCAACCACGGCACGCCAGCGCTCCGCCGTTCGTCCTCCCAATGTTGGAGGCTGTAGCCAGGATTGGCATGGATGGTGGCAGAGGGAACGGTCGACAGGCCTTTTTGCTGGTTGTCGGCGATCCACGCAATCGGTCCTTCGTCAATCAAGAGTCCTCCAGGTGGCGCAACCCAACTGGGGGCTCCCAGAATCGCCATGACTGCCAGACAACGCTCATATTCCACCCCCTCCAGCCCAGACCGCAGTTTGGGGTCCATGACATACGACCCAGCCGAGAGAATCGCCAAGGCTTGGGGCACCGGCACGGTCATCACCACCGCCCTTGCTCGGATCATGCCCCCCGTCTTGAGGGTGGCACACCAACTAGATCCCTCGAGAGATAGCGCCGATACATGCGTCTCCAGTCTTAATGCGATGCCTTGTGCGGCGTGTTTGGCCAACGCCGACATCGTCACTTAATCCGGCACCGATCACCAAGACGTCCACGCTGTCGTTATCCGTTAAGTCCATGCCCGGAAAGACTCGTGTGATTCCGCGGCCATGCCAAGCTCGACTCTGGCCAAAGTGCCGCGCATCGCAGGGAGTGCCGTCGCTACTGCGGTGTCGCAGGAACCGAAACGAAGTAAACCAACGAACGAAGGGGTCACCCTGAGTGACCCTTGACACGGACCAACTTGAGCAGCAGGCGCGCTGCTTAAACCGGATCCGAAACGGGCCTGCCCTCCGTGGTTATGCAGGTTCTTGGAGTGTCCGACTCGAGGAACCGCGGAGGACGGAGCACGCAGAGGGAGAGATCTCAACCCATCTCTGCGTCCTTCCCATGTGACTGAAAGGGCGATCGATTTGATGGTACCGAATCGAGCTCCTCCACCGAACGTGTCCCTCAAGGATGCTCCAAAGGGAAGCGAGGTTGAATCTGTCGTTCAGCAACCTGCGAGCAGCGCAATGTCCGCGCTCGTATTCTCAGGATAGGCGAGACTGGATCGAATCCGTTTGGGATTGAAGCACACGCCAGGCATCGCGGGCTGGAAGCTCGGACGGATATTTCATGAAGAAAGGCAAGGCTGATCGGCTTCCTATGATCTGACAGGGAGAGTGCAGTTCAGATCGAAATCCTGGACCAACTCCTGTGCGGCCATCAGGCCGCGCAGTTATTTCATACAAATCAAGAAAGCCGCGGTGTCTTTCGAGTAAACGGACCTATGAATGACCATGAATCAAAAACGCGACCGAAGTTCCGTTGGATATTCCTCGTCGCCTTCGCGCTCACTCTCGCGCTCCTCGTGGCATTGCGTCGCGTCGAGCACTCCACCAAACCGGCTTTAGACGTTTCGCCCGCAGGCGCTGGTTTGTTGGGAGTTTCCGGAAACTCCACCGATACAGAACGTTCGCCGCAAGTTGCCCGCAGCACTGCCGTCGCGAATGCCCCCACGGCGGAGCAGGTTGTCGCCGACAAATTTCTGCGGTTCACCCGCTCGCGCCGGGAAGTGGCCCGCGAGATGGCCCGACGAAAGGGAGTGGAAGTGCCCGATGCGGTCGAACGTTTCTTCGATGCTTTGGAATCCGGGAATTGGTCGGAGATTAATTCACAATTCGCCTCCCTTTCCAAAAGCAGCCGCCAATATGAAGACTCCACCAGTGCGGATTCACCCCGACTGGATCCGGTCTGGTGCGCGGTACTCGATGCTTACGGGGTGGCGGAGCAGGTCCACGAATGGCCAGCGCAAAAGCTGCTCGACTACGGCAACGCCATTCTCGATTCGTTGCGCCCGGGCATGGTCTACGTCGGTGGCACGGACAACGGCCGCTGGATTCCGACGTTGCTCAATGAGACGAGTGATCGCGAGCCGCACGTCCTCATCACGCAGAATGCCTTGGCAGATGGACGTTACGTGGAATACATGAACACCCTCTACGGCGATCGCTTCGCCACGCTCACCGAAGCGGATTCGCAACGCGCTTTCCAGGACTATGTGGTGGATGCACAACGCCGACTCGAACACGATATGCAATTCCCAGACGAACCCAAGCAACTGCGCTTTGGCGAAGAGGTAACTAAGGTTGATGGAAAGGTTCAAGTCGGCGGCCAGGTCGCTGTCATGGCAATCAACGAAAAACTTCTCCAGGCGCTTATGGCCAAGAATCCGGATCTCGACTTCGCGGTGCAGGAATCGTCTCCGCTCCGGGGCACTTACGCAGACGCCCTTCCGCTCGGCCCGTTGATGGAACTTGAAGCGCGGGATGGCCAAGATGGATTCACCCCAGAGCGAGCCACCCAGTCTCTGGATTATTGGCGCGGCGTGGCCCAGCAAGTTTTCTCCGACCCCGAGGCAATGGCCTCCACCTACACCCTCAAGTCCTACTCGCACGATACCGTGTCGGCGGCGAATCTCCTCGCGGCGCACAACTTCCTCCCAGAAGCGGAAGCTGGGTATCGTCTCGCCGTCCGACTTTGGCCAGGCAATCCCGAATCCATTGGCGGACTCGCGGACCTACTGGCCCGCGACGGACGCGATGCCGAAGCACGCCAGCTCATCGCGAGTTTTTACAAGGACCATCCGGATCAGAGAAAAGACCTGGACCGCGTGAGTGCGACTGCCCGGATCATGGGACCAGTTACAATCACGAGACCCTGATCAGGAATTGTGTGCTTCTTGATTGCAGTTCCTTCGTGTCTACCCATGAACGGAACTCAACCTGTAGGATGCGAAGCCATTTTACTTACTCTTGATCCTGCTCCTGATCTGACTCAGGGAACTATGAACCAAGCCGCGAGGCGGAATACGTCAGAGGCGCCACTTCGTTCGATTCCACCGTCAGGAGGGAATGGTCCTCGTCGCCGAAACTTTTCACCCACACGGTCGCCGAACCGGTGTTGAACCGGTGGATCACAGCCCCCGTCTGCGGGTGGACCACCAAGACTTCCCCCTTTTCACTTCCGACCGCGAGCAACCTCCCGCGGTCGGTTGAAGCGTCTGGCCAGAGTGTTCCCTCGCCATCTTGGCTGCCGCCAGGTTGCGTAATTCCTCATAAATCAGTGGCTGCAGCTGGTCGCCGGCTTGGGGATAGCCGGCCTCAATGGCGTTGAGCAATTGGGTGCAATAGGACATGGCTGCACTCTACCGAGTCGAACGCCAAAGGCGAGTCGTGTCTGAGACTGTTCTAGGGATCCGATGGTATCGCTGCCCTCAACCCGTGGCTAACTTCTTTCATCCCTCCGGGATGAAGCACGGTTTGGGCGAACGTAAAACTGACCGACGACGGTGACAGGCACTCCGGGCGATTGAACGCATCCTTCCAATCTCCTCACTACCCCAAGGCGCAGCGTTGACCGCGAACGGCCAAGTACCGCTGAATACACGGCATCAAGTCTCGGCCATCATCCATGCTAAACAGCGCTCATTCCAAATCTCTCGGAACATGGACGGCGCTCACATGGTTTTGCATCGGCGTCACCGCTCCACGGGCCCTAGCCGCCGATCAATCCATGGCGCTGTCCTTCCCCAAGTAGGTTTCCGCGCGGTTTACGCAAGTGCCATCCGCCGCCTCGGGCTTAACATTCACCAATACCCTCTCCCCACTCGCGGCGGCGGGAAATCCGAACCTGATGAACGGATCCGGTGTTGCCGCCGGGGATGTGGATGGCGATGGTCGTTGCGATCTCTATTTCTGCAACATCGCGGGCACCAACGCCCTATTTCGCAACTTGGGGAACTGGCGGTTCGAAAACATCACGGCCGCTGCGGGAGTCCTGTGCCCCAATTGGACTTCGAGTGGTGCGGTCTTTGCTGACCTCGAAGGCGACAGAGATCTCGACCTGCTCATCACGACGCTCGGTTCTGGGGTCCATGCCTTTCGCAACGATGGGAAAGGCCATTTCCGAGAAGTCACCGCGGAAGTTGGACTCACTTCCAACACCGGAAGCACGAGCATGGCTCTCGCGGACGTCGATGGGGATGGCGATCTGGATCTTTATGTCGCCAACTACGGCGCGCTGAGTGTGCTGCGAGCCGGCGGACGCGCCGAAGTCAAAAAGATCAAAGGCCAGTGGGTGGTCCAAGGGCCTCATGCGCACCGGTTGCGCTATGTGGACGGCAGAATGGAGGAGGTGGGCGAGGTCGACGTGCTCTATCTGAACGACGGCAAGGGCCATTTCACAGCGGCCCCGTGGAATTCCCCACGCTTCCTCGATGCCACCGGCAAGCCCAAACCCCCGCCACCCGATTACGGCCTCAGTGTTCAGATGCGGGATTTGACTGGCGACGGAGCTCCGGAAATTTACGTTTGCAACGATTTCCAGACACTCGACCGCCTCTGGCTCAATGATGGCACTGGGAACTTCCGCGAAGCGTCCTTTCTGAACCTACGAAAATTTCCCTTCTCCTCCATGGGCGTGGACTTCGCCGACCTCGACCGCGATGGCGAAATGGACTTCATAGCGGTGGAGATGGCCGGCAGCACTCACGCTCGCCGGATGAACCAGGTCACAGGTATCCAGTTTCTCCCCAATGTGCCCGGCCGCTTTGACTACCGGCCCGAGGTAAATCGCAACGCACTCTACCGGGCCAATGGCGACAACAGCTGGAGTGAAGTCGCGGATTTCGCCGGGGTATCCGCGACGGATTGGTCATGGCAACCCGTCTTTCTCGATGTGGACCTGGACGGATTCGAGGATCTCTTGGTCATCAATGGCATGATGTACGACATCCAAGACCGCGACACCCTCGCCAAGATCCGCACCCTAGGAAAGCAAACCGACGCCGCCGCCCGGACTAACCTCCTGGCCTACCCACCCTATCCATCGCCAAAATCGGCCTTTCGCAATCGCGGCGATTTTACCTTCGAGGATCGCGCCAAGCAGTGGGGCCTGGATGTCTCCAGCATCGCACAGGGCATTGCGCTTGCCGATTTCGACAATGACGGCGACCTGGACCTCGCGATCAACAATCTCAACGACGGCGCCATGATATTTCGCAACGAGTGCACCGCCCCCCCGCCTCCACGTGCGACTCGCCGGGCGATCGCCCAATACGGGCGGGATCGGAGGCCGGATCCGCGTCCTAGGGGGCCCGATGGATCAAAGCCAAGAGATCATTGCTGGCGGACGCTATCTCTCAGCCGATGATTCCGCCCGAACCTTTGCCACTGGCTCGGCGACCAACCTGAAGATCGAAGTCACGTGGCGCTCAGGGCTGCAAACGGTGGTGACGAATGCCTTGCCAAATCATCGGTATGAATTGGCAGAAGTGGACGCACACGCGTCTAAGTCGCCGCCCAAGTCACAACCGCGCCCCATCTTCACCGGCCTCACCGCCCGGCTCCGGCACACTCATCAGGATCAACTTTTCGATGATTTCGCGCGCCAACCCTTGCTTCCAAAGCAATTGAGCTCACTCGGCCCCGGCATCGCCTGGTTTGATCTCGACGGCGATAACCAGGAGGAACTCGTCATCGGTACGGGCCGCGGCGGATCCATCCAAGCCTGTCGCTTCACCTCCAACGGCGAAATCCAATGGCTGTATTCCGACTGGAAGGCACCCGATGACGTAACGGGGTTTACGGCTTGGGTTCGGCCGGATGGGAAACCAGTGCTCTTGGCAGCCTTGGCTAGCTACGAAGTCGTACGTTCCAACACTTCCAGCCTGTTGGTCATTTCGTCCGTGCTCGGCTCCACCAACCTGTCGATCACGCCCTCGGTGGGAATTACCGTACCCCCGTCCAGCATCGGTCCCTTGGCCGCCGCCGACTTCAATAACGATGGCCAACTCGACTTGTTTCTGGGAGGACGACTCCTCGCCGGAAACTATCCCCGGGCACCGACTTCCCGACTTCACGCGAGCGGTGGGAACAGCCCAAACCAAAACTCACGTTTGGAATCCATTCTTCAATCCATTGGGATGGTCAGCGGGGCACTTTGGAGTGATTTGAAGGGGGATGGATTCCCAGATCTTGTCCTCGCGTGCGAGTGGGGACCGATCCGGATCTTTCGAAATTCTGCCGGAATCTTGGAACCATGGGATCCACCAATCCGAAAATCTCCCAACGGCCATGGGTCGAGCCGTGGAGACCAAACCGAGGCACTCTCATCGCTGACTGGGTGGTGGACCAGCGTGGGTGCGGGCGATTTTGATGGGGATGGCCGTATGGATTTGGTGGCGGGTAACTGGGGACTGAACACCGGCTACACTGCGTCCAAGGATCGACCGCTCCGATTGTACTTCGGAGATCTATCCGGTAGCGGCGCCACCGATTTGATTGAATCCTATTATCCGCGAGAGTTGAGTACGGAAATGCCACGCCGCAGCCTGGCTGCCTTGGGACAAGGCATGCCCGCACTGACCGAACGATTCCCCATTCATGCCCTCTTCAGCACTACCCCACTTCCGCAGTGGATTACCGCGCTGCACGCGAAGCCCCAGATGGTCGGCGCGACAACTCTTGCCACCACGCTATTCTTGAATCGCGGTGACGACTTCGTCGCCATCGAATTGCCCAATTCGGCCCAATTTTCACCGGCATTTGGAATCGCTACGGCTGACATCGACGGCGACGGAAACGAGGATCTCTTCCTCGCTCAGAATTTCTTCGCGACACGCCCCGAATGGCCGCGAAATGACGCTGGACGCGGCCTTTGGCTGAGAGGCGACGGACAGGGCGGATTCAAATCCATGTCCGCATTGGAATCCGGAGTCCGCATTTACGGTGAACAGCGCGGCGCCGCCATTGGCGACTTCGATCGCGACGGCAGGCCCGACCTCGCGGTGCCGCAAAATGGCGGTCCAACAACACTCTGGCGCAACACGGCCGGCTCGCCAGGGTTGCGTGTCCGGTTGGTGGGCCCTGAGGGGAATCCCAATGCGTGGGGTTCGGTAGTACGCTTGAAGTTCGCCAGCAAGACTGGGCCGGCCCGGGAACTCCATGCAGGTCATGGCTATTGGTCCCAAAACAGCGCCTGGCAAATCCTCTCGAAGCCCAGTCCCCCAGTCGGATTGGAGGTCCGCTGGCCCGGTGGCAAGACCGCATCCCACCCCTTGCCCCCAATGGCGCACGAAGTCATCGTAAACATCGACGGGTCGCTTCAATTGCGTTAAATGGAGCCGGCGTGACTGTGAGAGCGGAGTCAAACGCGCGCCTCGCCGATTCCCAAGCAGAGATTCCTTCAAGGTTTTTTCGACGGAATCACCAAGTTGCGCATGAGGAGTCCCGAAACCCCATTTGTGCGCCATGCCACTTGCAGCGCCGACGGTATCTCAATCCCGGGCGGCCCCTGCGCGAACGAACCCAACACGAGGTCCAGGCTCCCATTTCCATCGACATCCCCTGCGTCCATCGTCAGCCAGCGCCCCAAGCGAGCCTCGGCAACAGTCTGTGCCGTGAACTGCATCGCGCCCTGTTGCTGCAGGTACACAAAGCCGGTTTCCTCTGGACGACTGTAATCCGCGAAGAAGGAAATCGCCGCCACGTCGACATCGCCGTCCCCGTCAAAATCGCGCGCCACAGCCTTGAAAGCGCCATTCAACGGATAGAACAAAGCCTCCGTGAATTGGTAATGCCCATTATTCAGGTAGATCCGAACACCATGATAATTCTTGAAAGGCGACGGGTATTCCCCGTTGTCACCATTGGTCAACAGAACATCAGGAAATCGATCGCCATTCATGTCGACAAGCTCGAATCCCGTCGAACCAAACGCGGGATGAAACCGGAGGAGTGGTCGCACGCTAAAGTCTCCATTCCCTTGATTCGTGAATAAGAACAAGCCCTCGTTGCCTTGGGCCATGAGAACGAAAAAATCCATGGAACCGTCACCGTTCACATCGAGGACTTCCGCCTTCAACGCACCGGGTGTATCGAGCAGCACATGTTCATCGAATTGCCCATTGGGCAACTGTTCAAACCAGGAAAGCCGGCCGAGGTAATTCCCAAAGGAACAGATCAGGAAATCATTGCGCCCATCTCCATTAAAGTCGCTGACCACCGTGCAGGTCGGCCGCTGCAATCCCGTAAGCACCTCTTTCGGTGCCCCCTCACTCCCAATGTCCGGCAGCACCACAAGCTTCCCCGAGGGCACATCCGAGGGAAACACCTCACCGATCAAGGTCGCAAAAGTCCGCCCTCCATCCAAACATAATCCCACGGTTGCACCCCGAACTGGCGTCTCCCCAAGCCAACGACCTCCAGACCCAAACCTCGAAAGCACTCCAAGGCCCGCGTCTCCCAAAAGAATCTCACGCTTAGCCCCATCCACCTTCACAAACGTGGTCAACGGCGGCGTCCGAACATTTCCGAGACGTTCCACCGAAAACCCAGGCAGGGTCATCCCGATTGGATCACGCGCCGGTGAAGGGTGGGCTGTCTCAGGCGCTTCCTGAGCGTAGTAATGGCGAATCGCGTTCCATTCCGTTTCTGTTAGCCAGGGTGCTGGTGGAAATAGATGGGACGCCTCCAATCGCGCGCCATCAGGACGCCCCGCGTAGCGAATCCGCGCCACCCCCAAATAAGGCGCCATCTTCCGCAGCGCTCCATTGATCCACGTCTTCTTGTCCAACAACGAAGGTTCCGGAAACAAATGGCAGGCAGAACAGTACTGCTGCGCCAATGCCGCGCCGCGCTGGACTTCGGTCAATCCCACGGATTCCGCCCCAGACCCAGCAGCCGTTTGACCCCTCAACTCATGGGCACTCGCGATGAGCAACGCGACGCACCATTCCCAAGGCATCCACCGCATCGGCCTCACCCAGTTTTGAAAGGAATTCATCATCGGGTATGACTCAAAGTCACGGTGACTTCCCGCGCGTGCACCGGGATGGACACCGTTTGACTCGTCCCACCGGGCCATCGAACCACCAACTCATTCGCGATCGCGTCCCCCAATCCCACTGACATCACCTGGACCGCGCCGTTCTGGGATCCATTGCCGTAACCTCCATGCCACTCGCGGGCTGGCCCATGCGCGTCCCTGCTTTTGACCCTGGCGACGGCGCCGATTCCGTCGGGGTTTCCGGCCGGCCCCATCAAACGGACACGCAGGCCGGGTGTACCGCGTCGGTTGCGGAACAGTCGCGTTGCCGCCCCGTTCTGTGCGACGACAAGATCCGCGCGTCCATCATGGTCAAAATCTGCGGTGGCAGCCCCCCGTTGTTCCCCGTAGATCAACAACCCAGAATCGTTGCCCCCGATGGGTTGGAATGCCCCCCGACCATCGCCTGAGAGAAGCAGTCCTCGACCGGCATCGAGCCTCGGCACACCAGGGCGGGTCGCGAAATAATTCTGGCTCAGGAACAGATCCTCGCGGCCGTCACCGTCGAAATCGGCGACCACCGGGGTGAAGGCCGGGGTGAGTTGTGCCACCCCAGGCAACGGGCGAGCCTCGAATTGATCACCCCGGTTCAGCAGCACCAATGATCTGAATTCAATCGCCTCAAATTGCTGGGGTCTGGCCGGATGCAAACGAGTCACGTCCTCTAGGGTCGCCTCGCTGTAAGCACGGTGAGTCGCGAACTTACCCTCCAGGAAAGACAAGCCATTCAACAATTGAGGCAAGGAACGCAGGGGTGTCACGGCTCCTAATCGTCGGTCATAGACGGTCTCGATCAATCCCAATGTGCCGTCTCCTGACCAATCGCCCGCCACCAATACGGCGGGACGTTCCATGGATGCGTGGTGCTCCGAATTCAATCCCCAATTGGCAGCGACCAAATCCATGCGGCCATCGCCATCAAAGTCCCCCGCCCCTAAACCTGTCCACCAACCGGTGAGCTGATTGAGCGGGATCGTTTTCGTCCCCGAATCTCCAGAGAAAGTCACTGTCGGATTCCACGCGCCCAGTTTCCCGGCCACGTTGCGGAACACCGTGATCGGCCCCCATTCATTGGCGATCACCAAATCGGAATACCCATCCGACTGAAGATCACACCAGATGGCCGAATTCACGGTACCCACGTGATGCAGACTTTTTGTCGAAACGAAGCCTGTAGGTTCGCGTTGAAGAAGCCAGGAATCGACCGGCTCGGGCCAGCGGCCCGGAGCAAAGGCGTTGCCCACGAAAAGATCCAGATCTCCATCCCCATCCCAATCGGCCAGCGCTACCGCCCCAATCATATTCGTCGAGGCATTCAACACCGGCACAGCGGGTTTCCCAGCTTCCAACACTCGAACTGCAGGTCCCATCGTTCGACCGTCCTCATAGTTCGATTCTGCCACAAACAAGCGGGTCCCAGAAGCCGCCAAGGCGACTTGATCGCGTGCGGTTAGGAAGTTGGTTGAGGCACCAAATCCCCCACGGCGATCATTCGGGAACACCGCGAGTGTGGATCCGGCACCACCCCCAATCGCTAGGTCTTCCCAACCATCGGAGTCCCAGTCCACCCAGGCGACACCAGGTCCCTTCTGACTCAATCGCCGGGTCAACAACCGTTGCCGCTCAAAATCCTCGTGTAGGATTTCGTGATGCGAATGATTCAGGATCGCCGTTTTGTCTTCGAACAAAGGCGCACTCGCCGACTCAGACAGTGGGACCGATGGCTTATCCAACGCCGAGTCTTCATCCAACTCATACAATCTCCAGGCTTGCACGCCCGCCATTTCTCGCCACGTGCCGTTGCGCCATCGGACTTTCAACGTCATGCCGGTCGTGTTCGTGCCGGTGGCAAACACCAATAACGGGTCCCCGCCTGAAAGGTACCGGCCACCGGAGATCACCTCCAAGCGTTGTTCAGGGACCGCCCCCCCCCGCAACGTCACCACGGCGCCGATCGCCTGTGTGTTCGGGCCCCGCCCCTTTATTCGAACCGCCAACCGTCCCGCCGGACAGTCATTCCGGTACAGCGCGGCGGGGCCATTCAAGTTGTTGACCGCAAAGTCCAAGTCTCCGTCGCCATCGAAGTCCGCCGTTGCCAATCCATGGTGAACTCCGAGTTGGTCCGTGCCCCATCGGAGGGTCGTTTCCTCAAAGGTGAGGTTTCCGCGATTGCGGAACGCCACGATCGGTGTGTTCAAGGGTTGGTAGACACTCAGGTTCGCCACGCGATCCGTGACGAACAATCGGCGGCGTTCGGCCGGATTCGTGATCTCGCCGTAGTTGCGCTCTCGCGATTCAACGATCGCCGCCGCATCCCGGTCTTGCACATCCCGCATATGGCCGGTCGTCACTAATAAATCGGGATAACCATCCAGATCCACGTCCAAAAACACCGGTTGCCATGCCCATTCAGAGGCCGCGAGTCCCGCGAATTCGGCGATCTCCGCATAGGTGCCGTCTCCGCGGGAGAGTTGCAGCGTGTTGCGTAGACTCTGCGGTCGTTCCTCGATTTGTCCGGGCAGGTTGTCGTAATCGGATTGCGCCGGCATCTGACGTTTCCTCCAAGCCACGTCCCGACTCAACATGTCCACAACAAATAGATCCGGGTGTCCATCCAGGTTGATGTCGGCGACATCCACTCCCATCGAACTGCCACTCGTCTGCCGAAGTGCCAGCGTCGGGGCCGCCCGAAATCGCCCACGGCCATCGTTGATCCAAAGCCGGTCAGGCGTCCAATAGTCATTGCAGATGTAGAGGTCGGGTGCTCCATCCCCATTGAGGTCTCGAAATGTCCCTGCAAGTCCCCAGTCCAAAGGAGGCCCTTTTAACAATTTCCCCGATTCATCCAAGAATCGTCCGTCGGTCCAACTGGCCATCCGAAATCGTCCCCTGCCATCATTGAGCCAAAGTTCATCCGGCTCGCCATACTCAAAGATTTTGCCCGTGCTGCTGACCCCCAAACGGTTGGTGTAGTTGTCCGGCACGGTCAGGACTCCGCCGACCATTCGCAATTGCACCTGACCCGCGCCGCGGTCGCGGATGTCATCGGTCCGGTTGTTGATCACATATAAATCCAATGTGCCATTGCCATCCACATCCGCCAAGGTCATCGAGAGACTGCCCCGTTTCCCTATGATGCCTGCGGACGTTGTGATGTCCGTGAAATGTCCGCGGCCATCATTGCTCCAACAATGCACCCCGGCTCCGTTGGCACTGATCATCAAATCCAACGTGCCATCCCCTGTGATGTCGGCCAACACCACGCCGCGCGCCATCAGGTTGGTCGCCACCGCGCCCGACCCGGCGGTCACATTCGTGAATCGCCAGGCTCCCAGATTCCGAAACAATGAAAGCCGTCCCTCGATTCCGACCAAAGCGAGATCCGCCAGGCCGTCCCCATCAAAATCGCCGGCGGCCACGCCGGAGCCATTGTAGAAGGTACGGTTCTGCGCTCCATCCGCCGCCCGCAGCTTGTTGGTAAACACCACCGAGGTCGATTCCGGTGGGAGCAACGTGAAGCCAGACCAGGGCAGTTTCAAGAAAAGTGGTTTGGCCGGATTGGTTGAAGGATGGACCCGCGGAAGAACAATAGGCAGGCGGGATATTGAGAACTCGGCTGATTTTTCACAATGGCCACGCTTGAAAGTAAGCGCATGGCTTCTT
>SXGS01497193.1_pt1 | contig 42132 bp, 29 predicted proteins | sample 3174681 | NCBI WGS metagenome assembly SXGS01 (sample SAMN11356861, study PRJNA531348) | freshwater metagenome | isolation source: freshwater sample F1-80 | place: China: Fuxian Lake, Yuxi | collected 2017-12-25 | reverse complement strand
GCGAGGATTGGGTTGCGCTTGGCTTTGCAATCAGTTCGAAAACTCAACCCAATCCTCGCATAGCGGCTGCGGGTTAAACGACGAAATGGCTAGGGCGAAAAGCCATGCCTTGCACACAAAATGGCGCTGTCCAACTAACTAAGCAATTGAGCGGACAACGTAGAGCAATTGAGGACAATTGCTCTACTCTCTTTTCCTCGCTTCGCGAAGGATATCGATTACCGATTGGATATCGGGTGGTATGGGGCTGTCGAGCACTACTCGAGCGTGAGTGATTGGATGCTTAAAGGCCAGGTGACGCGAATGTAGTGCTTGTCGATTCAAAACAACGCAATCACTGCCCGCCTCCGGCGGCAGCCCGCGAGCTTGCCGGCGCATCAACTCCCCTCGCGTGACTTGGGAATGGCCTCCGTAAAGTCGGTCGCACAATACTGGACAGCGCAAGTGCGCTAGATGCACGCGAATTTGATGGGTGCGACCTGTTTTGGGAACCAGGCGTACCGCAGTGAAGCCATCGAAGCGTTCCACGACCTCGTACATGGTCTCTGCGTCGCGCGTGCTCGAATGATCATGACGAATCGCCATCTTGTCGCGCTGGTAGGGATGCTGGCCGATGGGTTGTCGTATGACGTCTCGGTCGAAGTCGATTTTACCGATCACGATGGCAAAATATTCCTTCTCAATCGTACGCGATTCGAACTGAGCCGCCAGCGCCAAGTGGACGACGTTTGTCTTGGCAATCACAATCACACCGCTGGTATCGCGATCCAATCGATGAACCACGCCTGGTCGAGTTGGACCACCGACATCGCTGAGCTGATTGAAATGGTAGGCCAAAGCGCTGGTGAGCGTCCCACTCCAATGTCCTTTGGCTGGATGAACGACCATTGCCGGAGGTTTGTCGATCGCGATTAAGTGCTCATCTTCGTAGAGTATGGTCAACGGAATCGCTTCGGGGCGCGGACCATCCGTTGGCGGCGGAGGCAAGTCAACGACGACGATTTGCCCAGCTCGAACATGAAAACTAGGTTTGACTTTTTCCCCTTCAACCGACGCTCCACCGTTTTGAACGACTTTGCGCAAGAAGACGCGGCTATAACTGTTTAGATGCGCGGCAAGCAATGCATCGACGCGCTGCCCTTGCTCGTCCAATGTGACTTCGTGGCGAAACAGTGTTGTCGACGACTCATCCACAGTAGACGATCTGTTTACTCACCAGTTCAGTCATTATTTTACTGGCGATGGTGGATTGGGCGACGATTCAACTGCCGGTCCGGCTGCAGCCGGTGGAACTGCTGCAGCCGGTGGAACTGCTGCAGCCGGTGGAACTGCTGCTGCCGGTGGAACTGCTGCTGCCGGTGGTACTGCTGCTGCCGGTGGTACTGTGGCCGCGGGAGATGCAGGCGAGTTTGCAGCCGGAGCCGGTGAACTTGTCGGAGCTGAGTGCGGCGCAGGAATGCCTGGAACAGGAGGCAGAGCTGCCGGAGTTGGCGCGGCGGCTGGCGTCGTAGAGATAGCAGGAACTGGCGGCAACTCTAGCCCTAAACCGCTTGTCCCTTTGGTCTGACTGTCGGCGGCCGGAGTCGTTTCGCTCGGTGTTTCACCTTTGATATTGACGCTTCCGCCACTGGAAACACCCGATCCAACTTTGTCGGGAAAATCCAAATCGGGTGATGAGGGAGGAATTGCCAAATTGCCTGGGATTGTCGGTGGTGTATCTGGCGCTGGTTTGAGCGAAGCAAACCAACTGTAGAAACTCTTGCTGGATTCGGATCGCAACCAATCAATGCGTTCCCGCGCCAGCTTGGCAACTGCCGGAGGAGCAAATGATTTTTCCACTATTTCGTATTGCTTGATCGCGTCGTCTAACTTGCCAAGCGACTCGTAACATTGTGCTAGACCGATGGATGCCTTGTATCGTAACTCTTCTTCGTAGGTGGCGTCGAGCACTGCTTTGTACGAGGAAATGGCTTCTCCGATCATCTGTTCGCCATTCGAACGATTGGTATACAGTGAGTCGATGCCGCGAGCCTGTTGGCTGTCTGCCATGGCTAGTCTCGCCCAAGGTGCGGCAGTGCTACTGGGGTATAAATCGACGACTGAGTTAAATGCCTCGCCATTGCCTTCACCTGACATCAAATAATATTCGGTCCAGGCATCCGAGTTTGCTTTATGGGTCCAACTGGAGTACGCACCATATGCGAGAGCGACAACCAAGATCAGCGCGAGCCCACCCAGTACCAGTCCACCAATCGGCTTGCCCGTCTCAATCACTGACCCAAGCCGCTCGGCCAAAACGTTCGTTTCTAGCTCGTGCCTGCGTTCACTCTTCATCTTCGCCGTTCCATTCGTTACTTAATCAATTCGTTCAATCGCTTTACAAAGCCAGACCTGCGCCAGAGTTTGTCAAAGCCAAGATTTAGGGTCAAGGCAGTAGCGGAAGTCGTCAAGAATTCGTCCGTTTACTGAGTACGTCGAAACTCTTGACGAGTTCCGCTACCCTAAAATGAAGCTCTGGCAAACCATTTGGCTGGCCTGATTTCTGAGGCAATCCGCAGGCCAACCAAAACAGAGTATATCGGCGTTTGCCAAGTTGCTCAATATCGAGAACACCTACGTGCCTGGGCCTTCCATCAGAAAATGCTACGATAACTAATGGCCTTTATCTCCGAACCTCCGCCTTACTCATGGGGCTTAGTTCAGACGATCGAATACCTCTTATGAATTCAGTCTCCCGACCTCATCTCGCCGCGGAACTTGTTTCTATCATTACCTCCCATGACGTGCAGGTACGCAATACCTCGCTCGATTCGTGCTGCCAGTCGGCTACTCGCGAAGACTTGTTCAGCGCTTGTGATGAATTGGATCGCTTTCGACGCAGCAGCGACAACCTTTACCAACGGGTGCGAGCATTATTCTTTCTGTATGCGATCCATCGATTTCATTTGCCGCCGCAACTGGTCGGTCGAGAGTGTGGAGTTATTCCGTTTCAAGGCTACGAAAGTTTGTTGCGGCGGCGGTTTCACGAAGCAATCGATTGCTTTTTGACGCAGCAGGAATCCGACGGGCCGAGCATTACGTTGTCCAGCGCGCTGGCTGCCGCGTATCATCGATTGGCGTTTCAGACCTTGGCGGACCAAGTGCGGCAAAGCGTGCGAACGGTACGAGGTAATCAGTGGATGTTTCGCACTGGCCATCCGCAAGACTTACCTCTACGCGTGCGCCGGGAATTGCTTACCGCAGGTCCCGACGGCACGTTTCCGGTGCTGAGCGAAAAAACCAGCGTGCGCATGGACTTTTCCCATTCTGGTTGGAGCGATATTTTCTTTCTCGGCATGGATTTCCCCGAAGGCGCGCGAGTCATAAATGCGTCGATCGACTTGGCGGTGCGTGGCAGGCACTCGGCCCCACTACCACCAATTGATACCGCGCTGCGAGTGATCGATCAACCGATACTGCGACTGGTCAGCATCGATTTAGAAGCCAGTACCGAAATTCGACGACTGAGCGAGGTTTACGATTTTGCTCGTGACTATCTCGGGCTGCTCAAGGCGGCCATCATCGCTGGTGGCTTGGTGCCACCGGGGATGGAAGGTTGCGATGTGGGCGTGGAAACTGTGTTGCAGCAGCTTGTTGGTCCAGGCTTGGGCCTCGAAATCGTCTCCCGCGTTAACGACATTCCCAAAGGCTCACGGTTGGCTGTGTCGACAAACTTACTCGGTTCATTGATAGCATTGTGCATGCGCGCAACAGGTCAAGTTTCGCAGCTCACCGGAACTCTCACCGAAGACGACCGCCGGATTGTCGCGGCCCGTGCGATCCTTGGCGAGTGGATTGGCGGTTCGGGTGGCGGATGGCAGGACTCTGGTGGGATTTGGCCGGGCATCAAGCGAATCGCCGGCAGTATCGCAGAGGAAAGTGATCCCGAATTTGGGATCAGCCGCGGACGTCTGCTGCCGACGCATCACGTTTTTTCGAGTCAGGAAATCTCGCCGCTGACGCGCCAGATGCTGCAAAATAGCCTAGTGCTGGTGCATGGTGGCATGGCACAAAACGTCGGTCCCATTTTGGAGATGGTCACTGAGAAGTATTTGTTACGCAGCGACCGAGAGTGGACCGCTCGCCAGGAGGCCATCGGCATTCTCGATCGCATCACCGAGGCGCTGGCTGCCGGAGATATTCGCGGATTGGGACACGCGACCGACCATAATTTTGCTAAGCCATTGCAGGAAATAATTCCGTGGTGTTCCAATCGATATACGGAATCGCTGATCGAGCAATGTCGAGCCAAGTTTGCCAATGATTTCTGGGGATTTTGGATGCTGGGCGGGATGGCAGGTGGCGGGATGGGATTTATTTTTGCTCCACCACAAAAGGCCGCAGCCAGCCAATGGCTTGAGCAAACGATGCTGGCGACAAAAAGGCGGATGGAGACATCGCTGCCGTTCGCAATGGACCCGGTTGTCTACGACTTCACCATCAACGATCACGGTACGCGAGCTGAATTGCGCACCGATAGTCAGATGCCCAGCGGCTACTACTCACTGGTCGTGCCGGGCTGGCTGCGGCGCGACATCCAGGGCCTGACTCCGCAGACTCGAAACGAATTGGAGCGCATCGGTCGGATGTGCCGAGGACCCGATGGCGGTCCATTGGCTGGTCAGTTGCTCGATCGAATCTTGCCGGGTTCCGCCAAACAGGAATCCGCTGCGGACAACCTCGATTCACTGTTAAAAGAGAATGGATTCGATCGGATCGCCCATCAACAAATTCGAGAAGACATCATCGGCGGTCGATTGGGATTATCGCAAAATCGTTTACCGCCGACGGCTTTGATTGAAGATGTTTCGGTCACCGAATTGCTCGATGCACGGCGCGGTGTCCCCAAGTCACTGACGCAAGCTGCTGAGAACTGCATCGCAGCCGGTCAGATTGCTGTGGTGACGTTGGCGGCTGGTGTCGGTAGTCGCTGGACACAAGGCGCCGGAGTCGTCAAAGCGTTGCATCCGTTTTGCAAGTTCCAAGGCACTCATCGCACGTTTCTTGAGCTGCATCTGGCGAAGAGCCGTCGGACAGGCAAGCAGTATGGCAAGTATCCCGCGCACGTCTTCACGACCGGTTACCTTACCGATCGCCCGATTCGACAATCAATGTCGTCGGTAGAGTACGCTGGCCAAGCTATCGTATCGCCGGGCAGAAGCGTCGGCCTGCGCATGATTCCAACCACGCGAGATCTGTTATTCGCATGGGAAGAGATGGCTCAACAAGTTCTCGACCAACAACAAGAAAAAGTCCGCCAAAGCGCGCGGGCAGCCTTGCTGGATTGGGCGCGCGCTGCGGGAGAAGCCAGCGATTACACGGACAACTTGCCGATGCAGTGCATGCATCCGGTGGGCCATTGGTACGAAGTGCCCAATCTGCTGCGCAATGGCGTGCTGAAACAACTGCTCGCCGAACAACCGAAGCTGCGTTACTTGCTACTGCATAACGTCGATACTTTGGGCGCGTCGATCGATCCAGAAGTGCTCGGCCTGCATATCGCATCGGGCGCGTGCCTGTCGTTCGAAGTTATTACGCGCCGGATCGAAGACCGAGGTGGTGGACTGGCCAAAGTCGACGGGCGCATGCGTTTAGTCGAGGGCCTCGCCATGCCTAGCGAGCGCGACGAGTTCAAGCTCTCATTTTATAACTCGATGACAACCTGGATCGACATCGATCGGTTGTTGACCGCGTTCGGTCTGCGCCGCGATATGCTTGACAATGCTTCAGTTGTCGATGAAGCCATCCGGCAGCTCGGCAGGCGCATGCCAACATACGTTACGCTAAAGGACGTCAAGAAACGGTGGGGCAATGGCCAGGAGGATATCTTTCCAGTATCTCAATTCGAAAAACTGTGGGGCGATATGACGGCAATTCCCGAAATCGATTGCCAATTCATCTCCGTCCCCACGGTGCGCGGTCAGCAATTAAAAGAACAAGCTCAACTCGACGGCTGGCTCCGCGACGGTTCCGCCGCGAAAATCGAAGCCCTACTCGATTGGAATTAACGGGTTGCGTGTTCCAGTCAATTGTTTGTCAAGCGGTACGAGGCACTTCGAATGGCTGGCAATAGACGCGCGTCAGCATCTCATTGGCTGGTGCATCATTTTCAAAACGCTCCTCGGAGCCGGTGAACTTCAACGAGTGACCGACTCGATATGAAATATTTGCGAGATGGCACAGCGTCGTCGACAAATGACCTTCGTGAATATCGCAGTGCATGTCCTCGTTCTTCCCTGATCGCACGGCCTCCAAGAAATTCGCCCAGAAATCCACGTGGCTGGAGATAGGGCTTTCATGTGGTCACGATTGTGCGTCGTTGCGATTCACGCCGATGGCCGTAAAAATACCAGAGCTGGACATACGCTGACAGTTTTTAACAAACAGAATGGTCGCTGGCTGCTTGCGCGAGACGCGAATTTATTGGCACCGGTGCTCGGAATTGAATGAATCTCGATGGTTTGGCCCCATCCGCTCGATTAGTTATCTGTAGGTTCAACTTTGAAATTAGCGACAATTCTGTTGATGCGTTCGAGTTCGCCTGCTAGATTGGCCATTGAGAGTAAAACGATTGTCCAATCGTTTCGTCGCAATTAGACGTGTTGCTGAGCAGACGCGTTTGCTGAGCAATTGAGGACAATTGCTCTACTCTCCTCTGCTTTACACTCCTGCCTCGAAAATCTTGTGATAGTAAATGAAGACTGCGCGCTGCGGATCTGCGATAACAGTTAGTGTTGGTGGGTGCCCGGGCTTGCCAGCTTGCTTAGGCATGATCGTATTCGCGATCGGATCAACACAAATATACCCGGTCGTCGCGAATGACCAGGTCGCATCGGTGCCGAGTTTTCGCAACGACGTAATTCCAATCTTGACGAAAGCTTCGTGTAACTCGGGGGCCTGCCATGCGAAGGCTGGAAACGGTCAGAACGGATTTCGCCTGTCGCTGCTGGGATTTGAACCGCAAGAGGATTTTGAACACATCGTCAAAGAAGGACACGGGCGACGCATTTTTTTTGCTGCGCCTGACCAGAGTCTGCTGCTGCTGAAAGCAACCAATACCGTGCCGCATGGCGGTGGCAAACGCATGGAAGTCGACTCCGCGTCGTACACAACTTTGAAACGTTGGATTGAATCGGGGGCGGCTAGCAATTTGGCCTCTGATCCACAGTTGACTGCCATGGATGTTCAACCAAGCCATGGCATTCTTCAGGTGGGTTCCCAGCAACAGTTAACCGTCACTGCAAAATACTCCAACGGGACCCAGCGCGATGTCACGCACTTTTCATTGTACGAGCCGAACGATAAAGCGATGGCCACGGCCAGCGATGAAGGAATAGTTTCCATCCACGATGTTCCCGGTAACGTGGCGGTTATGGTTCGTTATCAGGGGCTGGTTTCGGTCTTCAGCGTTTCCGTACCACTGGGCGCACCGGTCGATAAACTGCCCGCAGAGAAGAACTTCATCGACCAACTCGTTTTCGCTAACTTGAGACGAATCGGTGTACCACCATCGGACCTCTGCGATGACTCTACGTTTTTGCGCCGGGTGACGCTCGACATTGGCGGACGTTTGCCGACCGTGGAAGAAACCAGCGATTTCTTGCACAGCGGCGATCCCAAAAAGCGCGAGCAGTTGGTTGAGAGTCTGTTGAGCGGCCCTGATTACGCGGATTACTTTGCAAACAAATGGGCAGCGCTATTAAAGAATCGCCGCGATGAAACGAGCGACATCACTGCAAACTTTGCTTTCCATTCGTGGTTGCGCGATGGGATGTTGGCAAACAAACCGTATGACCAAATGGTCCGCGAGATCTTGGCGGCCACGGGGACCATCGTCGCTAATCCGCCGGTCGCATGGTACAAGCGCGTTAAGGAACCGCAACAGCAGATTGAGGATATCGCTCAGTTGTTCCTCGGCGTGCGCATGCAGTGCGCGCAGTGCCATCATCATCCGTTCGAACGCTGGAGCCAAACCGATTACTACAGCTTGACAGCGTTCTTTAGTCAAGTTGGCCGCAAACCCACTTCGACTCGCGGAGAGGACGTAATATTTCACAAGCGTGGCCTTGCCCAAACTGAGAACAAGAAAACTCGGCAGCCCGTTCGGCCCGCTGCGCTTGGGTCTCCAGCTCCCGATATTTCGGCCGACGAAGATCCTCGCTTGCGCTTGGCGGATTGGATGAGCGACAAGTCGAATCCGTTTTTCGCCAAAGCGCTGGTGAACCGATACTGGAAGCATTTCTTCCGACGCGGGTTAGTCGAGCCCGAAGACGATATGCGAGATTCCAATCCGCCCACCAACCCCGAATTGCTCGACGCGCTGGCCAAGCACTTTGTCACTAGCAATTTTGACTTGAAAGATCTTGTTCGCACAATCACGTTGTCGACAACTTACCAGCTCAGCTCTGCACCTAACGACTATAACGTTGTCGACCGTCAGAACTACTCACATTATTATCCCAAGCATTTAACCGCCGAAGTTTTTCTCGATTCGATCGATCAATTTACCGGAGCGCGAACCGAGTTTCCTGGGTTACCCGTGGGCACGCGCGCGGTTTCACTACCGGATAACAGTTACAACAACTCCACCAAGTTCTTAAAGGTCTTTGGGCGGCCGGAAGGCGCCAGCGTCTGCGAGTGCGAGCGAGTGCAATCATCCAGCTTGGCGCAGAGTTTGTTCCTGATGAATTCTGCCGAGATCAAGGCCAAGCTGGCGACCGGTGAGGGACGCGCCGATCGATTGTCGAAATCCAACAGTGCGGACGCCGAGAATATCCGCGAGTTGTATCTGGCGGCCTACTCGCGCGAGCCGAAAATAGACGAGTTGCAGTTGGCAGAGGCCTACGTGAAAAAGCTGCGTCTGGACGCGCAAGGCGCTCCTCTCGAGGAACAGCAGTCCAAACGTTTGGCATATGAAGATTTGATTTGGGCGTTGATGAATACCAAAGAATTCCTTTTTAATCACTGATGCAACATGAGAACACTCTGTTCGCTGTTGGGTACGAACGTCGCACTGTTGACGGTTGCAACATGCGCGCTCGGGCAGACGGTTGGGCTACCGACACCTCGATTGTTGACCGTGACGCCGATGGGTGGCCAGGCGGGTACCGAATTCGAAATCACGGTAACTGGCGAGAACGTCGAAGATTCTCAAGAATTGCTCTTCTCCACGCCTCACATTGCGGCTAAACCCAAGCTCGGTGCCGATGGTAAAGCAGTACCGAACAAGTTTGTCGTCGCAATCGCTGCAGACGCTCCGACCAGCATTCACGACGCACGCATGATGACGCGTTTGGGAGTCTCGTCAGCACGCGCCTTCTCGGTCAGTAAATTGACCGAGGTAACGCGCACTCAACCTAATACTACGCTCGCATCAGCGCTGCCCTTAGCCATCGGTTCGGTCTGCAACGCCACAATTACCAGTCGAGCCGTGGATTACTATGCGTTCGAAGCCAAGGCAGGCCAGCGCGTCGCCATTGACTGTGCGGCGGTGGGTATCGATTCCAAGTTAGTTCCAGTGTTGATCGTGGCCGACTCCAAAGGACGCGATTTAGTTGCCAACCGCGTGGACGGATTCATTGAGTTTACACCGCCCGCGACCGGCAGCTACATCATTAAAGTACACGGACTAACTTTTCAGGGTGGCTCAGAGTACTTTTATCGATTGGCACTATCGGAATCGCCCAGCGGACAGCCTGCACCTCGGCAAGCTGCCACGCGACGCGTAAGTTCATTCTCCTGGACTGCGGCCGACGCGAGCTTGCCGATATTGGATGAAGGCGAGCCCAGTAACGACCGAGCGGGAACCAAGAAAATTTCGCTCCCCTGCCGAATTGACGGTGCGTTTGCCAAGGCCGCGGATGTTGATACCTTCGAGTTTCAAGCTACCAAGGGTGAGGTCTGGTGGATCGAAGTGGCCTCCGAGCGGCTGGGGTTGTCGACTGATCCATTCCTGCTGGTGCAACAAGTTGTTCGTGACGGCGACCAGGAAAAACTAGTAGATGTTGCCGAGCTAAACGACATTCCCAGTCCCATGAAAATTTCCAGTAATGGCTACTCCTATGATGGCCCGGTTTACGATGCTGGTTCAGCCGACGTGCTGGGTAAAATCGAAATCAAGGAAGATGGCACGTACCGATTGCAATTGCGCGATTTGTTCGGCGGAACTCGCAACGATCCGCGCAATATCTATACGCTGGTGATACGCCGCGCTGCGCCAGATTTTTCGCTAGTTGCTTGGGCAATTCACATGGAGTTGCGCAATGGCGATCGCGCGGCTCTTTCCAAACCAATCGCTTTGCGTGGTGGAACGACGGTAGCCTTTGAAGTTGTGGCCATTCGCAAAGATGGTTTCGATGGAGACATTGAGCTGGCGATGGAAGGCTTGCCTCGCGGTATCAATGCGTGTGGTTTGCGTATTCCGGCCGGCAAGAACCGAGGTATCTTGTTGATCTCGTCCGAGCAAGATGCCGCAAGCGTTCATGCGACTGCCAAAATTGTCGGTTCGGCGTTGATCAACAAAGAGTATCGTGCGCGAACATGCTTCCTCGCATCTACGGTATGGCCGGTTCGGGATGCTAGCCAAGAGATCCCCAATCCACGATTGCTGGCCGATGTGCCCGTATCGGTCAGCGGGTCTGAAGCGGCACCTTTGACCATTTTGGCGAAGGAGAACAAGCTGTGGGAAGCCACCGAGGGAGATACGCTGAAGATTCCGTTGAAGTTGAATTGGCGTTGCGAATTCTCCGGCGCTGTTCGTCTGAAGACACTTGGTGACAGCTTCGAAGGGACGAAGATTATTGACGTGCCGCTGAGTGCGCCGGAAGTCGAAGCGGTTATCGATCTGGCGGCCATGAAGATCAAGCCTGGCGATCACGCGATCGCTTTTTATGGCGGCGCAGTCGCCAAGTATCGGCACAAACTGCACGAATTGAACGCTGCCCAAGAGCATCTCAAGCTTGTCACCGAGCGCTTGGCTGCCGCGACGGAAACTTCCAAACACTTGGCGGACGAGGCCGCTGCCGCGACATCCGATAAACGCCAAGAACTGGCGGCCGCCGCACTTCAAGCCGCGGAAGCTCTAAAGACCGCCGAGAACGAAAAATTGGCGGCTAACCAACGGGTGCAAGCCGCAACTGATGTTGCTCAACCCAAAGACTTAGTCGACATCGTCGTCTCCGAACCCATTCGCCTGCGAGTCAACCCACGTTCAAAATAACCCAATGATTTGTTTGCCCACCACGACTTTAACTAGATCCCTACTGGCCAAACGGCTTCAGTGTATGTGGGTCGCAATTCTTTTCGGCGTCTTTCCTCGGGCACAGGGCGCGGAAGTGGACTTTTATGTCGATGTGCTGCCAATTCTGAAAGCGAGTTGTATTGCTTGCCACAATAAGACGACGACCAAGGGTGATTTAAACCTGGAAACGCCCACGTTGATGATCCAAGGTGGCGACTCCGGACCGGGCGTAGTTGCTGGGCAGCCAGCGTCCAGTTTGATCTACACTGCTGCGGCACAGTCAAGCGAATTGATTATGCCGCCGGCCAATAACAAATCCGGAGCACATCGGTTGACGACTGGTGAATTGAGCATCTTGCGAACTTGGATTGAGCAAGGAGCGAAAGAGTCTCAGCGACGAGATCGCCCGGTGAGCTTAATTCCTCTGCCCCCGGGAACGCAGCCGATCTACGCGGTGGCGATTACTCCTGGAGGTCGATTCGCAGCCTGTGGTCGCGGAAACCAGATTCATGTCTATGATTTGGCCAAACGGGAATTCGCTACCAGCTTGAACGATTCTTCAATCAGCCTACCGACAAATGCTGCTCAGACGTCATCGCATCGTTCGGTCGTGCATTGTCTCGCCTTCAGTCCCGACGGATCGCGACTGGCATCGGGCAGCTATCGCGAGGTGAAAATTTGGCGACGGTCAGAAGCTGTTCGGTCGCGACTAATTGCTGTGCCTGACACCGATCTGCGACCAAGTACGACCGCCGATGGCGTATTGGCGACTTCGAAATCCAACACCTGGATGCTGCGTACCCAATCGGACGGTTCGTTGGAAATTGCCGAGCAATCCACAGGCAAATTGCTTCATAAACTGCAAACCGACCTACAAACGCAACAGTCGAGTGCGAAGTTGGATTATGTGCTTGCCAAGAGCGGAGTCGAGGCTGCTTATCAGAAAAGCGAAATAGCTCGGATCGAAGCTCAAAACAAGTCGCTCGATGAACTGTTATCTAAGGCAAACGAAACGCTGGCGAGCGTCAAGAAAACGCTTCCCGAGAAACAAGCCAATCTCAAATCAGCGGATGAAGCAGTGTCGCTTGCTAAGAAGACTGTAGAGGATCTCAGTCAAGTGTCTGCCGGCACCAGCGCCGGAGCCGGTGACGAAGCGTTGGCGAAGCAGAAGAAAGAATCGCAAGAAAAACTCGCTACCGCACAAACCGCGTACGATGCAGCTCGGGCGATGGTCATGGAACTCGAGAATCACCTCAAGGATGCCGAAGGCGAAGTGGATCGGATCGCGAACGTCAAGGCCAAGAATGCACTCGCACTAACTTCTGCGAACGAATCGATCACACAAATAAAACTGGTCGAAGAGCGAGTCGGCGCCGATCTCAAATCGATTCGCGAGGCAACTGGCAAAGATCGGGTGAGGTTCATCGCAGGCACGTTTGTCGATCGTGATTCGGTCGTGGCTACGGTCAGCCGCGAAGGAATTGTCAGCGCTTGGGCTGCGCGCACCGGTTCGCCGCTGATGCAAAAGTCGTTACTCGACGTTTCGGATGCCGTTTTGACCTGGTCGCACATCGAAGCAGGCTCAGGTTCCAGTTTCACGGTTCAATCCGATGAAGGCGCGCAAGTTCTGGTTGAATTCAGTGAAGTCTGGCAACTGGAACGAACGATAGGAAGTGTCAATTCTTCCGAACCATTTCCAGATCGAGTCAATGCGGTCAGTTTCAGTCCCGACGGTCGATTGCTGGCAGTGGGCAGCGGGGAACCTTCGCGTTCGGGCGACATCACGCTGTGGAATACGGCCAACGGAGAACTGGTCAAGCACTGGTCTGATCATCACCGCGATAGCATCCTGAGTCTCGATTTCACCAGCGATGGAAAACTGCTTGCCTCTGGCGCAGCAGACCGAATCGCGAGAGTTACCGAAATCGGGTCGGGGCAGGTTATCCACGTTTTCGAAGGTCACACGCACCATGTGATGTCCGTGGCATTTCGCGTGGACGATCGTGTTCTTGCCACCGCAGGCGCCGACAACGTCGTTGTCGTTTGGGATATGCATACGGGTGAACGAAAAAAGAAGATTGAAGGTTGGGCCAAGGAAATCACCGCATTACAATTCATCGGTGGGACCAATCAAATTGTCTGCTCTTCGGGTGACAATCTGATCCGAATCGTTAAAGACGAAGGCGGGGAGGTGCGATCGATACCAAAGTTGCCCGAATTCATGCAATGCGTTACCGCATCTACGTACGGCGGTATCATGATTGCCGGAGGCGACGATGGTGTGTTACGAACTTGGGATGTGGCAGGCAATGAACAGGCCACATTCCCGCCCCACGAGACTGGCGTAAGCACTCCGAACTGATCAAGAGTTTGAATAATACAAATGGATAGAGAAACAAAGATGGCAAACAACCAAATCATGAACACTTTCGCAAAGTGCGCTGGCCCAATCGGGCGGCGTGAATTCATGAGCCTTGGCTTGACGGGTTTCACGACTTTGGGCTTGCCGGGTCTACTCCGGTTGCGCGCCGCAACGGCGCCAGCCAGCCAGTCCAAGAATACGTCGGTGATTATGGTTTGGTTGCCCGGTGGATGTTCGCACATCGATACCTATGATCCCAAACCTGAGAGCACCAGCGAGTACCGAGGACCATTCAAGACCATCCCAACTGCGATCCCGGGCCTGCAAATCAGCGAGTTATTACCGATGCAGGCAAAGATCGCTGACAAGTTCTTGGTGTTACGTTCCATGCACCAACGCGCCGGAGGGCATCCTGCCGGTTCGATGCAGTTGTTGTCCGGCGATCCCGATGAACGGGACAAACCCAAACCCAAACTGCCCGATTGGATGTCGGTCGCGCACTACTTGCGATCGCACAGCGAAAAGCGCATTAATCCGCTGCCAAACTATGTCGGCGTCAACCCGCCGCTGGAGTACAACGGACCGGCGTATCTCGGTGATGCTTATTCACCATTCGCCGTGAATAATGATCCCAATCGCCCAGACTTTGAGGTCCCCAATATCGGCTTGTCGAATCGATCCGAGACGGCACGATTAAGCGACCGTGTATTCTTACGCCAAAGCCTTGATCGACTGGAACGGCGCTTTGACAAGGAAGGTGAACTAGGTGCATTGGATGAATTTGAATCGCAAGCTGCGACGCTGCTGACGAACTCTCGCACACGCGACGCATTCGATCTCACTAAGGAAGATGATCGCACGCGTGATCGGTATGGTCGCAATCGTTGGGGACAGCAGTTGTTGCTTGCGCGTCGATTGGCTGAGGCGGGAGTCGAGATCGTAACCAGCCAACTCAACGGCCAGTTGTGTGGTCGAGTTGGAAATTGGGACGACCATGCTGTCAACCACCATGTTTTTGATGGGCTGAGATTCCGCGCGCAAGCCTACGATCAAGCAGTTTCGGCGTTGATCGAGGATATCTATCAGCGAGGATTGGACAAGCGAATTCTGGTGGTCGTGACCGGAGAATTCGGTCGCACACCTAAGATTAATTTTGATCGTAGTACCGGTGCTGGCAACGCCAGCGCGGCGACTGGCACATTGCAACCCGGACGCGATCATTGGCCCAGAGCGTTCAGTAACATCTGGGCTGGCGGAGGACTGAGAACAGGTGGTTTCATCGGAGCGACCGACAAACGCGGTGAAGATGTCGTCGAACGTGGTTGCGGTCCCGGAGACTTTCTATCGACGATCTATCATCATTTGGGAATTGACGCATCCAAGGTCGTAATCGACGACTTCAACGGCCGGCCGACTGCGATCGTCAGCGAAGGTCGGCCGATTCCTGAATTGACAGCTTAGGCGCTGTGTTCGCAACACGCGCCGATCTTTTGACTTTCACAGAATCACGAATATGTTGCTACTTTGGACACTGGTTCGGCTGTTGCCCAGAACCTTGCATACTTGGATCTGGGTCGTTTTTCTACTGAGCAATTTACAAGCGATTGCGCAAACCAATACGTCGAGCAACGGTATCACCAAGGCTAGGCTCCAATCGACCAATCAACAGCAGCTTGCCGCGGATATTCGTCAGCTCGAGTTGCAACATGGTCAACCGCTAGAACTTGGAATTTGGTTGGGCACCAGTGGCGGGCGAGCGCTGATGACTCGCGATGCAGACCGTATTCGACCGACTGCCAGCGCGATTAAAACGGCGTTTCTCGTAGAACTGTTCGCTCGCTATCACCAGGCGCTCGACGCGGTGCCAGCAGGACTCGACGAGATTTTGTCTGACCAGCATCCAGCGGTGGCTCATTTTTCGCCCGAACAACGCGCCGAGATTCGGCAAGGCTTGTCCATGGCAACGGTTAGGCAAATCGGCATGATCATGATGGGCTCGAAGAAGGCATCCAATCTCGTTTACAATGCGGCCGCCAATGTCACGACCGCGCTGCTTGGCGGTCCGGCGGAATTGACTCAGCGAATTCATGCGCGTTCGCCCGCTTTTAAGAATCTCCACGTGCGGCGCTATATGCTGGCACCGCGCAACGTGACTGGCGATAACACTTCGACAACTGTTGCCATGGCATCTGTGTTACAACAACTTGCCTCAGCAACTTTACCGCAAATGCCCGGTCGCTCCCTGCAGGAATCCGCGAGTGCACTTTTGACCGCCGACGAGCGATATGGGTTGCGCGGGAAACATTTTTTCAAGGATGGCGCGCTCGACACAGATCCACTTACGCGCGTTCAGGCGGGTTGGTGCTACCCAGCCGGTTCCTCGGAAGCCGTCGTATATGTCGTGATGGTTGAGCAAGCCGATCCAGGCGACCGGCCTCGCGAACAAGTCGCAAATCGGCTCAGTCAGTTCTCGCGCGAAGTTACTCGGTTGGTGCTCGCCACGGTACAGCTCACAGCAGGCAATGACCTCGCCACCGACAATGAAACCGCCCAAGCGAACAATCGTTCTCGTTTGCCGACGAACCGAATTACCGTCGAGGAAGCGCTGGATGGTTGGTTGGCGCTATTCGATGGCGCGACTACTTACGGTTTTGCGGACGCGCAACTGTCAGCGGCTGAACCGGAAACCGTCATCAGTGGTGGCGCGACGACCACCGAGTTCACAGATTTTGAGTTGCGTGTAGGTGTAACCCAAGCCGGCGAATTGGTACTGCCCGACCGAACTGTGATGTTGCAACCGGGCACCCACACTCTAACATCACGAGGCAAGCGAGGACCGATTCGACTCAACCAAGGATTCGCTGTCTCGCGTCTAAACCTCAAACCTCTTGAGCTCAAGTCATTGTTCAATGGTCGCGACTATTCCGGTTGGGAACGGAGAGGAAGAATTCCCACTGCAAGCAAACCGGGCGCGGTGTGGTCCATCTCCGATCGTGCCATGCGAGTCGTTGGCGGCCCAGAGGCTCTTGAGTACGCGCCGCTGAATGGCCCGCACATGTTCGCAGATTTTCTACTTCAATTGGAAGGCTGCACCAGGCGAGCAGGTACGAATGGCGGGCTGTTTATTCGCAACGAGCCGGGGCGCACCATGATGGGCTATGAAATTCAGTTGCACCATTCCTGGTACGATCCGAAAGGTGCGCGGCACGGATACACTACCGGCGGGATCGATGATCGTTTACAGGCGCGCGCTGCAGTTGCCGTCGATCACCTACCGTTTCGCTTGACGGTAGTCGCTCTGGGGCCGCATTTGGCGACTTGGGTCAATGGCTACCAGACTGCAGATTGGATCGATACGCGGCCACCCCACACTAACCCGCGAAGTGGTTTGCGATTGGAATCCGGAACGTTGCAAATTCAGGCCCACGATCCCGAGACTGACTTGGAGATCCGTCAGGTGCTACTGCGTCCCTATTAGCAGGACGATGAAAGTAATTTTCAGCTAACGAACTTTCTGCTGTCGAACATGCGATTCCACCCACGGCATTTTGTGGAGAAAAAGAGCTTATTCACGAGGAATCGCCAGGCATTGGGCCACTAAGTGATCGCAGCACGTTATGATTTGAAAAAGTTTTTAAGGTTCCAGTTTGGTGATGCCCCGATAAACTCGGGGTTTTTGTTTTGGTGTTGTATGCGGATCGTAATGCTGGACAGCGCAGAGGAAGTCAGTCGACGGGCGGCGGAGTTGATCGCTGAGACTGTGCAGCGCAATCCCGATTGTGTGCTTGGTTTGGCGACAGGCGGTACGCCGCTGGGAACGTACGGCGAATTGATCCGCATGTATCGCGAAGGTGCGGTTAGTTTCTCGCGCGTTACGACGTTTAATCTGGATGAGTACGTTGGCCTGAGTGCCGACCACCCACAGTCTTATCGGTATTTCATGGGGGTTAACTTATTTCAGCATGTGGATCTAGATTCTAACCGTTGTCATGTACCTGACGGTTTGGCTGAGGACTATGACAGTTACTGCACGAGCTATGAAGATCTGCTCCGCAAATCCGGCGGCATCGATTTGCAGTTGTTGGGCATTGGCACCGATGGGCATATCGGTTTCAACGAACCGGGTTCTTCGCTAGGCAGTCGCACGCGATTGAAGGGGCTCACCGAACAAACCGTACGCGACAACGCGCGGTTCTTCGACTCGATTGAGCAAGTGCCGAGATTGGCTGTCACCATGGGCGTCGGCACGATCCTGGAAGCTCGGCGTATCTTGTTGATCGCGACGGGATCGAATAAGGCTGGTGCGGTTCGTTCCTTTATCGAAGGACCAATAACGTCGCAGATTACCGCTTCCGCTTTGCAGCTTCACCCGGCGACGACCGTTCTGCTCGACCGCGCGGCGGCAGATTGGTTGCAGCGCAAGGAGTATTACCAGCACGTAGAACGCTTGCAGCGCGAAATCGAGTTGCGTGCCAGAGAACCCGAAAACGCGTCCAGCCCAAAGGGAAGGCGCCGCAAAGGCTCAACACAGAAATAGAAATCGCCCATTTGCATAATGGGATAGTCATCAAGCCAGGATATCGAGAATTGGCTTGCCGAAATCAATTTCCAAACGTTTGCGACCGGGAATCTCCATGCGCCGCGATTCCAGTCCCAACTGATGCAGAATGGTGGCGTGGATATCAGTTACGTAGTGACGATTCTCGACGGCATGAAAACCAATTTCATCGGTCGCACCGTGGACTTGACCGCCACGGATTCCGCCACCAGCCATCCACACCGAGAATCCGTATATGTGATGGTCCCGACCGTCCGCACCTTGCGTCCCCGGCGTTCTACCAAACTCACTGGCGAAAAGGACGATCGTCGAGTCAAGCAATCCCCGTTGCCGCAGATCGCGCAACAGACCCGCGACAGGCTTGTCGACCTCCAGAAAATTCTTGGAATGGTTCTTCAGCAACCCGCTGTGCGCATCCCATACTCCAGCGCCGCCAGCCCCGTGCTGGACTTGAATAAACCGTACGCCGCGTTCGACAAATCGACGAACTGCTAACATTTGCATACCAAATTCGCGAGTTGCCGGATCGTCCAGTCCATATAACTTGTGAGTTGCTTCCGTTTCGGAATTCAAATCGAGCACTTCGGGTACGGACGACTGCATGCGAAATGCCAGCTCGTACGCTTTGATGCGCGCCGCCAAAGCGGGATCGTCTGGATACTCGACACCTTTTAGTCGGTTGAATTGACCAACTAAATCAAAACCGATTTGTTGTTCCTCCGAAGATATCGCTCCTGTCGGCTTGCCATAATCGAGCGGATTGCTCGGATCGACTCGAATGGGAATCGCATCGTGTGCCGGTCCCAAATAATGCCCGTCTTTGGCATTCCAATATTCCCGTCGTCCCATCGAGATGAACTGAGGGAAATTGTCATTCAATGACCCGAGCCCGTAATGCACCCAGGCGCCCAAAGTTGGATATTCGCCGTCCAGCATATGTCGCCCGGAATGAAACTGAGTCTGCGCGCCATGATTGTCGTCGGTCGTCCACATCGAGCGCAAGACACACAAGTCGTCGGCGCAGCTTCCCATGTGAGGCACCCAATCGCTCATCTCGATACCGCTATCACCATACTGGCGAGAGCCGACTTGAAGTGGATAGAGCTTATCGCGCTGCTGTCCGTTAGCGTCGTTGATCACTGTGACGCGAGCCAATTTGAGCTTCTCAGGATTCTGCGCATCGGCAAACGGAGTCTCGCGAATCGTCTTGCCAGCGTACTTGGTCAACATGGGTTTTGGGTCAAAACTCTCCATGTGTGAGACGCCGCCATTCATGAACAGCCACACGACGCTCTTTGCGCGAGGAGTAAAATGTGGCTTGCCATCGGGCGGTTGCCAAATAACCTCATCGCTGCCGCGCACAATTCCATCCCGAGCGAGCATGCTCCCCAACGCCAATCCCGCGCAGCCCATGCCTGCATCCGCGAAAAAATGGCGACGCGTTACCGCGTGAGCTGTTTTACATTGCTTGCAGTTGGATCTCATGCTGGACACCTTCCAAAAACCCGATTGCTTGAAAAGGAGCAGTTACCATTCAACCACCCGCACCAGACGAATTCAGAAAAATACGCTTAGTATCGCTCGAGAAATAAGTGTCAGGTACCTTTTGCGAGAAACTCGCCCTTCGGGTGCTGCGCACAAAAGGTACCTGACACTTATTTCTCGGCTATTCCTTACCGGATCGTGACATAATCATTGTGATTGAACAGCGCTCGCACGAGCTGTTGTCGAGCGAACGACTGTGGATTCTCGCGATTTCTAGCTTGTGCCGCTGAGGTCAATTTCTCTAATGCGCTCACCGCAAGCTGTAATTCGGCGTCGTTGGGCTGGACCGAAATTACAGCTCGAAATGCCAAACGTGCAAACACATCATTCGAATGAGCGTGCGAAATTCGTTCGATTCTTGCAGCGACTTTAGCGGCCATATCGGTTGCAAACTGACTGTTTTCCAAAGCCAAGGCCTGCTGCGGTACGATACTCTCGGCACGGCGGTAGCATTCCAACACGCTGGCGTCGTCGTATGTCGACAAGAACGAGTTGTGCTCGTTATGCGAATGCACGTAATACAGACTGCGTCGGCGCGATGCCACGTCTGCTGCTGGAATCGAAGGGCCACCCATCGTCGTGTCCAATTCGTCGGCCAGATAGAGCAGTCCGTCGCGCACGATCTGAGCCTCCATGCGTCGAGGATTGGCTCGCCAATAGTATCGATTTTCCGAATCCTTGATCAAATTCTCAGCAGTTGCGTGCAAGGTCGACGACGATAACTGATAGGCGCCAGACAATACGATTAGGCGATGCAGATGTTTCATGCTCCAATCGTTCTCAACCAACTCCGTGGCCAACCAATCCACTAGTTCGGGATGTACCGGCGGAGTCCCTTTGCGTCCAAAATCAAATACGGTAGGTACCAAAGGAGTTCCAAAATGCCTCGCCCAAATGTGATTTACGGCGACTCGAGCAACCAATGGGTTTTGAGAGTCTGTCAACCAATTGGCAAACGCTGTGCGCCGCCCGGTGCTGGTCCTCGGAAATGGTTTGCGGCGAGAGTCCTCAGTTTCTAAATTGGATTCCAGCGTTTTTAACGAGCCTAGCAGCGGCGTATAATTGCCGTCTGTCAGTTCCACTGCTTTCTTGGCTGCTTCGATCGCCGAATTTGCTTTTTCTAACCGCTTTTTCGCCAGCATTTTTTTCGCACCAGCTTGATCAAATTCCGCTTGCGCGATTTTCAGCTCTTGTTCGGCGGCAAGCAATGCAGCCGCACGCTCGCACTTGGCGGCAGTTGTAGCCAGCTCTCCGGCATTGGCAGCGCCACTTGCCCGAGCTGCGTCGGCGGCGGCGCGGGCTTTTACGGCAGTCCATTGATGCTCGGCAAATACAACGGCCATTTCCGCTTTGGTTCGACTTTGCGATTTGTCTGACTCTGTGTCACTTTTTTCAACGCTTCCAGCATCGTTGATCTTTCGTAGCGCCGCTTGTGCATCATCGAGAGCTTGCTGGGCAGCGCTAAGGTGATTGTGAGCTACAAACGGACGCAAGCCCGGATCGCAGGCATCGACCGGCAATTCAATCGGCTGAATTTGTAGTTCTTTGAAAGCCAGAAACTTTGGAATGGCCGGCTCGATGACTCGATTTTTGTCAGGGTTGCGATCGTCCCCGCGCATGTGAACGTACGTGCCCGCGTCCAGATTGCAGTCGAACGCACGAGGTATTCCGTCTCGCTCCAAGTCGACTTCGCCTTCGACCATGTCCGTGCGCACTTGATAGGGTTCGAAAATCGCTCGCAGGCGATAGTATTCGACGTGTTCCAAAGGATCGTATTTGTGATCGTGGCACTTCCCGCAATTGAACGTCAATCCCAACATGGATTTCGAAGTATGTTCGATCAGTTCGTCCAACCAGCTTGTCCGGTTGAATTTGAAATACTGGCGAGCCAAAAATCCGGTGGCCCTCAGTTTTTCTAAGTCGTTGGGGTATAGTTCATCAGCCGCTAACATCTCGCGCAACATTTGGTCGTACCCTTTGTCCGCATTCAACGACTCGATGATCCAATCGCGGAAATGCCAAATGTGCTTTTGAGAATTGCGAACTTCCGCGCCCAGTCCCCACCAATCGCTGTAGCGCCAGATGTCCATCCAATGTCTTCCCCAGCGCTCTCCGTAGTGTGGACTGTCAAGTAAGCGATCGACCACAGTTTCCAAAGCGCGCGGCGATGGGTCGGCCGCAAATGCCTCCAATTCTTCAATGTTTGGCGGCAGTCCGATCAAATCCAAATATACGCGACGCAACAATACGTCCTTGGACACTTGTGCAACCGGTCGTACGCCTACCGCTTGTCGCGCACGTTCAAGAAAGACATCGATTGGGTTGTGATAACTCATGTCACTGAGCGTGGGCACGGCAGGCCGCAATGGTGACTTGAAGGCCCAGTGTTCTCGAGGGTCCGTTTCGGCAACTTCGTTCGCGGGCGCCGGAGCTCCTGCGGCAATCCAGTCTCGAATCACGGAAATCTGCTCGGACGTTAGTGGCTCGCCCTCGGGCGGCATGCGCATCTCTTGATCGGTCGAAGTAATTCGAGCTAACAACAAACTGCTATCGACCTTGTCCACCGCAATTGCCGCTCCGGAATCGCCACCCTGTTTGATGAATGCAGCCGTATCCAATCTCAATCCGGCTTCGCGTTTGAGAACAGCATGGCATGCAAAGCAGCGTTGTTGGAGTACTGGACGCACCTTGGCGGCGTAATGGTTCGCATCAATTGCCAAACCACAGCGTCCGATCGCCAACCAAACCAACATGGCCAAAAGCACGCTCATAGCAACGCGGGCCTGCAGACTAGAAGTGTCGTGTATCACCTGATCGTTCATGGGACACTGTTCATCCATTTATCGTCGATTCATTTAGCCAAGCAACTGAACATGGCTTATCCGGGTTTCAACACTCAGTTTGGCCGCAGCGTTGTTTAACCGCAGCCATAGGGTCCGTAGGCAAGGATTGCGATGATTTCTCGTGTTGAATGTCAAACTTGCCCCAATCCTCGCCTACTACTGCGGGTTAAACAACACTGCGCCGAGTCTGTTACAACTTCCGTATCACCAATCACCATGCCCAAATATCACCATAATATAGACTCTATCGGTATCGAACTGAAGATCCAACGGTCGGTTCGTCGCACCGACCACTATCAATTCTGCAACGAAAACTACAATCGACATCGCTTGTATTGACAACTGATGCCGTGACTTTTAACTTTGGGCCATGACCAAGCACTCCGAACGCCAACGCGATTTTTCTCCGGGATTTGATTCACTTGAGCAAGAAGTATTTCTCAATTTGTGGAGAACATACGATTGCTTGAAATCCGTGGAGGATGAATTGTTTGATCGCTATGCGTTGTCTGCGCAGCAATATAATGCATTGCGACTGCTACGATCGGTGCACCCAGGTGCCATTCCATCGCAAGCACTAGGTCGAAAACTGATCTCCAGGGGTCCCGATACCACGCGCATGCTCGACCGACTGGAGCGACGAGGATTGATCTCGCGCCAGCGCCGCGACGAAAATCGACGGGTGGTGGAAGTCACGATCACAACGTCCGGATTGTCGATGCTGGTCGAGCTGCACGAACTAGTCAAATCAATGCACCGGAGCCAACTTGGCCACCTCTCAAGTACAACGCAAAAGGAGCTCGCGCGACTTCTTCGGCTGGCTCGCAAGCCTCACGATGATGCTACTTGTGATTGGTTAGATGAGTAGCAATGCTGCGGGCGCCATTAATAATCGCCCTGCTGTTACCTTCAATTGTCGCCTGCAGTGCGCGGCCATCTCGTGGCAATGTCGATCTAAAGGTATATTCGTTTCCATTACTCGGCAACACGAATACCGTTCTTGAACTTCGCCGTAAATTCCATCATTGCAACAAAGTAACCGATTATGAAAGCTATTGCCGTTCGTCCGGGAAAGAGTGGGAGTGTGCACTTGCGAGATATTCCCGATCCGAACATTAACTCGATTATTGATGGGCGCGGAGTACGTGTCAAAGTACTGAAGGTGGGTGTGGATGCGACCGATCGCGAGATCAATGACGCACTCTATGGTAACTCGCCGCCGGGTGACGACTATTTGGTATTGGGCCATGAGTGTTTTGGAATAGTCCAAGAGATTGGGCCCAACGTCCGCAATGTAAAGGTCGGCGATTACGTAACTGCGACGGTTCGGCGCCCGGGAGGTTCCATATACGACCAAATTGGTACCTATGACATGACCAGCGAGGAAACATACTTCGAACGCGGTATCAATTTGCTGCATGGATACTTAACTGAGCAATTCGTCGATGGTGAAAACTACATCGTGCGTGTTCCGAAAGGACTGAAACACTTGCACGTATTGATGGAACCGATGAGCTGTGCAGCCAAGGCGATTCAGCAAGCGTTCGAGTGCCAGCGCAGAATGAAAGTCTGGCAACCGCGGCGCGCCTTTGTGCTCGGCGCAGGGCAGATTGGTTTGCTTTCAACGCTGGTGCTGAAGCTCAAGGGACTCGAAGTATTCACGTTGGCGCGCGGTCTGGCACCGAATCTGAAAAGCGAAATCGTGGCTGGCCTCGAATCGAATTACGTCAGTACTCAACAAACCAGTTTGGTCGATTTGGCCAAGCGAGTCGGTAAAGCCGATTTGATTGTCGACGCAACTGGTAGCAGTCATATCGCATTCGAGGCGATGCAGGCACTCGGACACAACGGAGTTCTGGTTTGGACCAGTATCACTGGCGGCATTCGGCAGACCGAGGTTCCGTCGGACAAGATCAATCTCGAATGGGTGCTTGGAAACAAGCTATTGCTAGGCTCTGTGAACGCCAATCGGGAACATTTCGAAGCCGGTATTCGCGACCTGGCCTTGGGCGAAGTTATGTTTCCTGGCGTGCTTGAGCGCATCCTAACCAATCCTGTCCACGGTTTGGACAATTATCAAGAAATGATGCGTCTGCTGGTTGAAGATAATTCTGCGCTCAAAGTCTATGTCAACGTGGCTAGCGAATGAAACGACGAAACACGGTTTGGAAACACTGCACCACCGGATTATTGCTCTGCTTGGTGGTGGGCATGTTATCGGCCAGCGGTTGCATGGACGACTTTCGCTCGGGTTCACAAAAACGTACCGAGACAGTGGCTGCCAAGGAACTTGAGCCCAACGAAAATTGGAGCGACATTTCCCGCTCGGTACTGGCGGGCACTACATCCGTCGTTCAATTGTCACAAACCCCGATCGACGACCAGCAGTTGCAATCGATCGCGAGTGCCAGATCAGTTGAAACTCTGATCCTAGACTCCGGCAAAATCTCGGATGCGTCCATGACAACGATCGGTTCGCTGATTTCTCTGACGCATCTACGTGTGCGCGAGTCGGCCATCACAGATGCTGGGATCGAGAAATTGGTTGCTGGAGGACTGAGTAGGCTGCGCATCTTTAACTTACCCCAATCATCAATTACCGCCCAGGGCATCCGCCACCTTTTGCGTCTGCCTGAATTGCGCCAGTTGCGATTGGGAGGTCGACAAATTGACGACCACGCTATGGTTGAAATTGCCAAGCTTCCCAAGCTAGAATCATTGCACTTGATTGGCCCCAGCTTGACCGACGCGGCCTTAGAGATGGTGGCCGTCATGCCCGAAATCAGTTCGCTCTACTTGGATGACTGCCACTTGAGCGACGATGCTTGGCGCAAGCTGTTCGCCGCCAAGCCAAACTTGCATGTGCACATCGATCAACAGCATCACGACCGCGACCCTGCCAAACACGGCCACAAGTGATTTTGCAAGTCTTAATTCGATCCAAGTCCTCGATCGATCAAGTGGCGTTCCTCGCGTTCTTCGTTCACAAATTCGTGTCGAAACTCTTGAACATCCTTACTGATTTGTTTCGCCTCGTCATCGTTCCCACTCCACCGCCGAAGCCGGTCAATGATCGATGAGAGTTGAATTGCAAGTCGTTCTTGCCATGATTCTACAGCTCGCACGGAAGTATACAGACTTGGGCAGCGGACCACTGCGTCTTCCAACACGCCTTCTCCAGCGATGCGCACGATATGATCGTCCAGTCCAGCTTTTAATTGATCGATTTTCGCAATACACTCCTTCCACAAGGCGCGATTGCCCAGATCCTCGCGCCACTGGTCCACTGCGACCTGGACGTCGGAGATGCAATGCTCAACTCGCACTTGCGAACAGTTTAAATGGCTGCGCGACGAAGCCGCGTGAAGGGACTGGTGAAACATCTCGTTTCTCCTAGTAACGGTTATGTCAATGCGGCAACTAGTTGGGGACTCTCCAATGTAGTCTTCGCCTTCTTGGCAACTGGGGCGAGTTTTTCAACCAGCACTGGACAATGTGCCAAACGAACGACTCTCTCCGCGACTGACCCCAAGAACAAACGACTGATACCAGTGCGACCATGCGAACCAATCACAATCAGCTCTGCGCCAATTTCTTCCGCCCGATCGACAGTAACCTGACCAGGGTCTCCGATTCTCACTTCCACGTGCATCTGCGCATGCTCCGGAGCCGCTAACGCATCTCGTAAGTTCTCCAGCGCATGTTCAATTCGATGAGCATCGTCAATGGTGGCCCATACGACTCCGGGCTCGGTCGGTACTAAGTAAGGTAACACGTGCAACACATGCACGAGTCGAGCACTTTCCACGATACTTAACGCACGTTTCAACGCCGCACGAGAATGTTCAGAAAAATCAAACGGAACCACGACTGCATTGTCAATTTTCCAGACCATTTTTCCCTCCCCCAATCACAAATCACTCATGAGATTCCGATATCAAAACTGACTTAGTATCGCTCGATAGATAAGCGTCATGTACCCTTTGCGAGGAATTCGCCCTTCGGGTGCTGCGCACAGAAGGTATCTGACACGTATCTGACAAGTATCTGACACTTATTTCTCAGGCATTCCTTAATCTCGTTCAGTATCAAAATCCATGCCAATCTCGGCGATTTGCCGTCAGCCGTAAGCGAGTGACGACGCGTGTTTGCTATTCGGCTCAACGCGATCCTCGTCTACGAGCCCTGTTAAACGCAATACCGTTCAACGAACGTGGGATAAGCTTCCAGCTTGTCAATATCTTGTGCAAGCAATGGTGAAACTCCGCTACAGGTTGACAAGCTGGGAGCTTATCCCACGTTCGTTGAACGGTATTGCTGTTAAACGAGGTTTAGAACAGAAATGGCATTTCTTTGATAATCAGCGAGTCATCGCCAGGTCAGAAATCATCGAAAGGGCAATTCTGCTCACCCTCGAACGTGCACCTGTGTGCATCGTGTCTCGATTCCGCACAGTGTCACGAGGGTTAAAAATCAGAGTGCCTTACCCGATTTGGGCACTCTTGGCTGCCCATGATTGGTTGCCTGTCGCGCCGCATCAGCCAATCAATAGAGAATCGCTGGACTGATCCAGTGGGCGGCGCATGACTCCAGCAAGAATCATCGCACTGAGGCTGGTTGAATGAACCAGCCAGCAACCATCGTTGACCACGACCGTTCGCAATGTCGCTGCTGAAACGATCAGTAAAACGAACAAGAACAACGACTCGACTGCGATGCCAGGATGATTGGGTTTATGCATATAAATCGTAGCAATGGCCCACATGGCTAGCAGCGGTACCAGGACGCTTGTCCACACTACAAATAGCTCGACCAGGGCCTCCATTGTCGATTCCTTTCGAAACAGGGGCAAGCGAACTTGCTAAGTTACGCGACGCATAATGCGCGCTTGAAAACGAGGCGCGACGGCACTGTTCGCCTTCGCCGAGAAGCAATAGGACGTGGCGCAGTCCAATGAGATTACTTATTAACAGTCCTAGAGAATCAAGGCAATAGGCGATTCTTGAATGCTTCTGTGCATTGAATCGCGGATTTAACGAAATAATGGCGAGCGGCGGTTGGGTTCTTAGCTGTACAAGCCCGATGCGCATGCGAGTGGCGGAATCGACGTACGCAAGCGAGTACCGCGAATTGAGGTTCTCGCTCGCGCGTCGGGCTTGCGCGGATGTCCCGTTAAATTTCTATCTGCGGCCCGCTTAGCCGGTTGGATACTCATCAGGCCAGGATCAGTTGTCGAAATTGGCCGTCAGAAAACCAGCACGGCTACTGCTGCGCGGTCGCTGGTCCCAACAGAGCTTGAGCCGCTTTGACGATTTTCTCGCCGCGAACGTGCATGGCTGCTACGTTGCCTTCGCGGTCGACCAAGATTACGAATGGAATGGCAGATATGCCGAACTTCTTTACGATCGGTGTTTCAAAGCCAAGTTCGGATGGGTTGCTGCTGCGCACCGTTTGCCACGGAAAATTCTTACTGCGGATAAAGTTTTCGACGTCTGGGAGATTCTTGTCGTCAAGATTAACGCCAACGACTTCGAAGCCTTGTTTATTGAGAGTATCGTAAGCGTTTTGAATATTGGGCATTTCGTTCAAACAAGGCACGCACCACGACGCCCAAAAGTCGACTAGCACTACTTTGCCGCGATAGGGTGCCCAATCAAATGCCTGGCCGGTGAATGTGCTAAAGCCGGACATGTCGAGCGGTTTACCCAGCATGTCCAATCGTTGGTGCTGCGTTTGAATATGCTTGGCAATCTGTTCCGCAAGCGGAGACGCATTGTATGCTTGGAGTTTTTCCTTAATCAACGCGGCTATTTGTTTGCTCGTGTCGGCGTTACCACTGTACTCGATGTTCACGAGATGATTAGCAAGTTGAACCAGAGTGTTGATCGACGGAAATTTCTCGATCAACTCATTCGACGACGCCACGACTTCCTTGCCGTCGGTAGATTGTCCCGAAAGCAACATTTGCAAAGAGCGGACAAAAGTTTGGAAGGTTGGCGATGTGTTCACTTCGATGGTCCAGGCCATCATGCTTAATTCTTGGTCCGGCGAGTCGCGGTAAACATCGGCCAGCTTCTTGCTCAATGCCGCGGCAGCTTCTTTGTAATTCATGCTCATCAAACGTTGAGCGCAGTTTTGCACCGCCATCAGCTCGGGGTAACCCTTGTCTTCCGGTCGGACAAACAGCTCATCGACGGCCTTTAAAATAGCAGTCGGGTCTTTTTCCTGTCCCTCCTGCAGAGCATTCAGACGAAAGCCCAACATTACCAATTTGCTTTGGTGTGCTAGATCAGCATCGGCTTCCTTCTCCAATTGGGACGCGAGAGCTTGCAGTTTCTTGGCAGCCTCGACATCTTGCAAACCTGTGAGGTTGGACAGGGCTTCGAGTTGGCACAACATACCGGCCTTTTGCTGGTCGGGGTTGGACTTCGAACTTGAGTGAAGGCTGATTGCGGCGTTGTACTTCATAGTACAGATATGTTTGGCCAGCTCCATGAACCGTTCTTTTTCAATCTGTCGATTTTGTGCTGCGATCGTCAAGTCGCGGATGGCTTCGTCGGCTTTGCCAAAATACTCAAGCAGTGCAACAGGTTCGTCAGAAGTATGAGGTGCAAGCGAAGTAAATGTGCGAGCTACTTCTGGTGGTTGGGAAACCGTTCCTGGAGCCGCCTGACCAGCATTCGGTCCAGTGGGCGAAGAAGCACTAACCAATGAGTCCGCGTCGACGATATCAGCGGCGACGGGATTCGGCGCGGCGGTCGCACTGGATTCACGCGTCGGTGTCGTCTGAGCGGGAGTATTCTGCTGCGCAAGATTTGCTGACGAACCCGAGATTGAGTTCTCGGCGGCCGTTGCCGGCGCCTCTGCGTCAGCAACTGCGAATTTAGACTTATCAGCGAGCAAATCATCGGGCTGAGATTTACTACAACCACTCATCGCAAACACAATGCTCGTCAGTGCAATTGTTGCCTGCCAAGAATAAAAACGATTGGTGGATGCTCGCTTGGATCGTACTATACCCTGGTGGGTGCTACGTTTAACCTGCATTTCCCGCTCTCCGTGTTTAGGACTTTGATTTAGTTGGTGAGGCTGTTGTTGCAGAATCGGCTTTCTTTGGGGAATCAGCGTTGGCGGGAGTTGGTTCCGCCACGGTTGGTTGTTCGAAAATTCTCTGCATCAGTCGGTCCAGCTCGGCCCCGCGAGCTTCCAGCGAAATCACGGCACCTTCCTTATTTAGTAGCATTACTGTCGGCAACGTGGCAACACCAAACTTCATGCGCAGCGTGGCCATCGGATTGCTATCACCATCGTGAATGACAGGCCAGGGTAGCTTCGATTTTTGCAGGTACTTTTTCAACTCGTCGAGATCCTCGTCCAAGCTAATTCCCACGATCGTCAATCCACGCGGCCCGTACTTTTCCAAATGTCCGCGCAGCCGAGGCACTTCACCCAGGCAGTGGTCGCACCAAGAGGCAAAGAAATCCACAATCACGAACTTGCCAGAAAATTTGTCCGTCGAAATTTCAGTTCCATCAAGGGCCTTGGCCTTGAGCTCCAGTTTATTACCGAGTAAATCCAAGCGGCGCACGTTTGCTAGCAAATTTTGACGCAGCGATTTCATTTCATCGCGCGCGTCGTCAGCCAGTAAATCAATCATAAGGTTGTAGGTTTCGCGGGCGGGCGTCTTGTTGGGCTGCATTTCCAAATAAGTGGCCACCAACAAACCCATCTGCAGATCCCTGATCGCCAATTCTTTGCGCGAGTTGAGGTATTGGACGAGATCTTTACGAGCTTTTTCGATTCCTTGCGGACCACTGGAAGTCATCAGCGTTACGGAACTGGTTAATTCGTCCAGCTTGGCGGCTTGCGATCGTGGGGAATTCGGGTCCTTCAATATTTGGACCAACATTTTTGAGGCATCTCGAATCGCTGTGTGTACGGCGGTCAACTCAGTCAGAGAACGCGGAGTTGCTTGCTTGGCCAGCTTAATAATTTCCTCAAGCTGTTTCTCGGTAGCGCCGGCTGGTATCGCCAAGATCGGCAATTCTGACGCCGAGATGGCCTGTGACGGTGCACTCGGCTGTGTTTCCTGGCCGGCTGCAACAGTACAACAACTAACGCACACAACAATACAGCTCAGTGTGGGACGCCAATATCGCAAGCCAACTGTTAGAGGGCAGTCCAGGTTTTTCGGTGTTTGCATGTCTTGTTCGCATCTGGGCAAAGAAGTACTGTTTCCCTGATATGTCGGTGCGGCATGAGTCCTATTGCCAATGACAAACTCCAAGATTCTACTCGTCCGGTTAACCGGTAGAAAGCCGCGGGTCGAGGTGCAGTTGCGGATATCGCTACGATTCGACAGGTTTTCTCCGAAAATCAAGCATTTCTAGGAGATGAAAGTGACTTCGGCGGCGCGTCAGAAGATTGGTATTCTCACCGGTGGAGGCGATTGTCCTGGTCTGAACGCAGTCATCCGCGCCAGCGTAAAAACGGCGATCCACCTGGGATACGAAGTCTTGGGGTTTTTGCGAGGATTCGAAGGACTGGTTGATCCGATTCAGACAATACCCTTGGACGTATCCAACACGTCGAATATTCTCGCGCTCGGCGGTACCATTCTTGGCTCGACGAACAAAGGGCGGTTTACCGCAAAAGTTGGTGTGGATCAAACGGCGACCATCAACCCCGAATTGTTGCGCCAAGTGTGCAGCAACCTCAAAAAATTGAACATCGACGGACTGATTTGCGTCGGAGGCGACGGTTCTCTGTCGATTGCGCAGCAGTTGTTCGAAGTTGGTGCGCCCGTCGTGGGTGTGCCAAAGACAATCGACAATGACCTGGGTTGTACGGCGTTCAGTTTCGGTTTTGATAGTGCAGTTGCCTGCGCCGCCGATGCGCTCGATCGCTTGCACACAACTGCCGCCAGTCACGAGCGCGTGATGGTGCTTGAAGTCATGGGGCGGCACGCGGGTTGGATCGCGCTGCATGCCGGAATCGCCGGCGGCGGTGACGTGATATTGATCCCCGAGATTCCTTGGACTTTCGAAAATGTATGCGCGAAAATCGCCCAACGAGCGCAGATGGGCAAACGATTTACGCTGGTCGTAGTCGCCGAAGGAGCTTGCTTGCCAGGTGGTGAACTGGTGACTGCGGATTCCACAGCGAGAGATCGTCAAGTTCGTTTGGGCGGCATCGGACAATTCGTTGCATCGGAGATTCAAAGGCGACTCGAGACAGAGACTCGTTGCGTCGTGCTGGGACATCTGCAGCGAGGAGGTTCACCCACGTACTTTGACCGAGTGCTGGCAACTCAGTACGGAGTCCACGCGGTGCGTCTGATCGAAGAATTGCGTTTCGGCCAAATGGTTTGCTACGATCCGCCTGATATCAAAAGCACCCCGATCACCGCGTCGGTCAGTCGCCTGTCGCGCGTCCCGCCGAGTGGATCAGCGGTGATTGCCGCACGTGGCTTGGGAGTCAGTTTCGGTGATACCCCTGGTTTTGAAAACCCATTTCCAGAATCTCAAGTAACCGCCCAGACCTTTGCCGAGCGCTTTCGAGCTTCCGCGACCGATTATTCGATGTTGCTGAATGACTACGACTAAGTAACGGAATGCAATATCCCGCTTAACGCCATATTGCTCAAGGCGAGCTTTTGATCGGAAAACTCATGACGAATAAACTCAACAGTCAGCCACCTCATGACAAGATTTACCACTTCTGCGACAAAGATTTGCTAGCGGGAAACTCAAAGGTATACTGACACCGGAACATTCAGGACGAGATGTTCTGCACTCTTGCGGTTCGGAAAGGACTCGAGTAGCGTTGCGTAGTGCGATCAGTTGCCCAGTAGAACGCAGATTCCTGATGGGACAATGATGCTGCTGCGATTCCACTGCAGTTCACCGGACTTTTGATCGATGGCAAATACTCCTAGGGTATGCGAATCTTGTCCAGCAACGACCAGCCATTTTCCGGTCGCATCGATATTGAAATTGCGTGGAGTCGCGCCTCGCATGAATTCTCGTTCGATGAGAGTCAGTTTGCCGGTTTGCTCGTCAACTCGAAAAGCGGAAATAGTATCGTGTCCGCGATTGGCGCTGTATACAAATCGGCCACTGGGATGAACACGGATTTCCGATGCGCTGATCGCTTGTTCTTTCGCCTTGTCAGCTTCGGGGACCGTGGGTACGGTATCGATGGGAGTTAGAAATCCTGCTTGCCTGTCAAATTCGAAGGTGGTGATGCTCAACGAGATTTCGTTTAACACAAAGACGAATCTGCCGTTATTGTGAAACTTCATGTGCCGAGGTCCGCTGCCTGGAGGAGTTGCGCCGAATCCGTTCGATTTCAGGCGCGAGGCGGCGGCATCAAACTGGTAGATCATGACCTTGTCCAGACCCAAGTCGGGCACGAACACAAAGCGATTATCGGGCGAGAAACCGGCCCAATGGGCGTGCGAAGCCGTTTGTCGGTCCGGGACAACTTGCGAAGCGCCCTGGTGATCGATCAACTGAGTTCGCTCGCGCAGCGTTCCATCCTCGTTCAAGGCAAATACTGCAACGGAACCGCCGCCGTATTGCGCAGTCACGATGCTGCGTCCGGTCGCATCGACGCTCAGGTGAGCCGCGCCACCATCGCCAACTTCGGCACTATTGAGAAACTGCAGCGTCGATTTCTTGCCTCCTTTTTCAATCGCGTAAGCGGCCACCGATGGCTTGCCGGCAACTGCGCAAACGGCGTACAGTTTGTTGCCACCAGGGTGCATCGCCAAGAACCCAGGACCATCTGCTTCCGCGGCCAAATCTGGCTCTGACAGCTTGCCGGTGGTCGTGTTGAGCGTCGAGTGATAGATGCCCTTGCTCAACGCGGACTTGGCTGTCCCGATCCAAACATCGATAACGTCTTGCCCAATCGTATCGCAACAAATTGAGATGGCGAAAACCAGCGCAAGAGTATTAACCATCATCAGACGAATTTGCGGGACAAGATTCATAGCTCGACTCATTTCAAATGCTAGGGAAGGTTGGCATATTAGGCGAGAGACGGATGGGGATTTACCAAGGCATGAGCGAACACAAGCCCGAAGCGCCGGCGATCGCGTGTCGGGCCTACGCATTCGATGGCGTGCCAGGATTGACGCACTCGCGATTGCACTTCGGGCTGGTAGTGGTAAGCCCCCATTTGCCGCTTGCCTTATTTCTCGACGGACACAAACACGGGACGGCTGGCATAGGTCGTTTTCATCACGAAGTTGATGGATACGTTAGCCATGACCACAATTTGTTGTTTGGATACTTGAGGTGCATTGTCGGCGCACTTGAGCACGATATGTCCCTTGGTAGCGCCGGCGGTTAACAGGGTGTTGCTGGCAGGCGTATCGACTGTGACGCCTTCTGGAAGCGAGTTGCCGTAGATTGTGTTCAGGTGCATATAGCTGACTTCGAGCAGGACATTCTTGTCGAATCCAGCGGCGCGCTCGATATTAATTTCCAAGCGGGTCGATTGACCGGGCTTGAGAACAATTTCATGTCCACTTAGCTCGACTTTGCTAATGTCACTTGTTACGCCAACCGACAGTGCGTGGTTATCGACAGGCCAATGACCTCGACCGCCACCGGGCTGATAGGTCTCTTGGTATACCAAAGCTGAAGATGAAATTTCGGCAGCAGCGTTGATGGGTGACCGCATGGTACCTTTAATCTTGATCGTCGAGAGAACAGGTTTAAGGTCAGGTGCGGCTTGAAACACGATGCAACCATCCTGAGCACCGGCGAGAATGCGACCGCACGAAGCGGTAACGCCAGCAGGCAACCCTTCGACGCCGAGCTGAATCTCTCCGTCGGCGCCACTGCGTCTTTCAGCGCGAACAAACACGACACCGGCCGTGCTCGGCGTCAGCAATGTCTTGTCGGTATCCGCAAACAACGAGAAACCAGGTTCGCTCTTAGATATCTTCAGAAAGTAGGTATATGACAGCCCGCCACGCAAATGCAAATCGCGCACTTCCAAGAAATAGTTACCATCTGCGGGAGCAACCCAGTTTTCGATCGCAGAATCCGCGTAATTACGCTTGCCGATGCGAATATCGTCACTGAGTTGCAGTTGGTTGCCTTTTGCATCCAGCAGTCGCAGATGGGAGTCTAGCAATGACTGTGCGCGACTAGCAAAAACTTCGAACGAAAATGCATTTCCTTTGTGAGCAGCGAACTGAAAATAATCGATATCCCCATTCGATTCCAATCGACCATTGATTCCGCCGGGAGCAACTACTGATTCGGACTTGTCGAGCGAGTCGTTGGGTAACAATGACTCCAATTGAGGCGCTGTTGGACTAACCACGATCGACATCGGACTCCGCGAGCTAACGTCGATTCCGACCGGCCACAATGTGGAACCAAAATCAATTTCTTTGGGCAAAGCGATTTGAGAACTCGCGTCTTCGGCCAGTCCGTAACCGATTAGTTGAACGGGCGTATTGGTTCCAGCCGCCAAACCGAACGGATAGATCGACGAAATGAAGGGACGATCGTTGATCTCGATGGCATAGCCCCAGTAGTTATTACCTTGATAACGAACGTCGCGAATCTCTAGCGTATATTCACCGCCTTGTTCAAACGTGTGGAAGATGAATGGATCGCCCCGAAAGCTGTTGTCCGAGGAAGCGATCGTGGACCCCATCGCGTTGCGAATGACAATGATCGGGTCGGAGTGCTGTTGCAGGTCATGGATGCGATCTTGCAGCCGCATGCACAGCACGTGAAACGCCAGCGATTTGCCTTGTTCGATCGCAAAGCGAAAACGATCGACGTCTTCGGCTTTTTCGATGCGCCCGCACAGAACCGACGGCAGCGTAACGCGTTGTCCATCGGTTGGCTGTTCTGGAGTCTCTTCAATGATCGGGTCACGAACGATTACCAACTGTCCAACTGTGCTGACGCCGTTGGGAGTTGCGATGCGAAAATCGCGCACTCCGGAAATCGCGTCGTTATCGACATTGAAACGCACTCGTAAGGATTCGCTGGAACTCGATTTCGATTTCTCATCCACTTGAGAGTTTGGCGGAACCACTTCTCCATGAACTCCGGTGCCGGAAACAAAGATCTCGTAGGCACTCTGCATGCTATACCGCGACTTGACGATATGCTCGGACGATTGTCCAATTCTCGCGGCCACGGGCTCTACCGACATCAGCATCGGATAGGACGTTTGCGCGATCGTTCGAGACGACAACACCAACAGCACGCTCCACATGGTAATACGGGACGCTGTAATTAACCGAGTCAACATCGATCCTCGTGTCACGTTTGTGGCTCCATTCAATGAACGAACAAGAATTGCTTGGAGTTGATCAAAGCCCACAGCAGATCCTGGTAACACTCGGCTGGATTGGGCGATTCTTTCAACAAGTCTTGACTGGCGGCGAGTTCCTCGCTGGACGGATCTCGGCACAGGGAGGCCAAATAAAGTTGCCTTACAATCTCGTCGTGCGATCGATTCTCGGCCAGCAACTTGGCGATGCGGCCGTTCTTGTCGGCGATTTTCGTGGCCAGCGTATCACCGTTGATCGTGTGCAACGCTTGGGACAAACTCGCGTCTGGAGAGCGTTCGCATTCGCACACACTCGCTCGCCGCGGCTTGGCGAAGGTCGTCAAAAAGTAGTGCGGGTATTCTGCATCTGGCAAATCGATCGCGCGCGTGCCCAGCGGGAGGTTATTAAACTTCGTTTGCACGCCAGTTGCTTGATCGATTGCATCCAACAGCGGTTCGGCACTTAATCGCTTGACCGCAAAATGGCTATGAAAGCGACGGTCGGCGACATTGTCCACCGTGGGTTGCGAACTGAGTTCATACAGTCGGCTGGTCATGATCGTGTACATCAAATGCTTGAGATTGAACTGGTGTTCGACAAAGTCGCGCGACAATTGATCCAGCAGCGAACCATTGCTGGCTGGATTGGTACTGCGCATATCGTCGATGGGTTCAACCAGTCCGTGCCCGAGAAGATAGCCGACGTACCGATTAACGACCGATTTCGCAAAGAATTCGTTTTCATGAGAGGTCAACCATTGCGCGAAAGGTATCCGGCGATCAAGAGGATCATCAATGATTTTTCCGCCAAGGGGAGTTGGTTGCATTTGCTGGCCAGTGCGGGGATGAGATACATCGCCCGTGGGACGGACCATGACCACGGTTTCGCGACCGAACAGTCCAAAGTCCTCGCTGTTCTTGGTGCCAACTCGCGAAAAGAACGCTGCCATACCGTAGTAATCCGCTTGGCTGTACTTCTCGAACGGATGATGGTGGCACTTCGCGCATTCCAGCCGCACTCCGAGAAACAGCTGCGAGGTAGCTTCGGTCAGCGTCGACGAATCACCGTTCACCCTAAAGAAATTCGCTGGTCCATTCGAGTAGATCGATCCCTTGGCAGTCACCAGTTCGCGCACGAATTGATCAAACGGTCGATTTTCTCGGAACGCATTTTTGATCCAATTGTGCATCGACCACATGCCCTGTTCGCCGACCGATTTGCTGTTGTTCCGAATGAGGTCCGACCATTTCAGGGTCCAAAATGCGGCATATTGATCGTTGTAAATATCTTGCGCGGGATCGCCTGTCATCCCGAGCAATCGCTGCACCAGCCGTTGACGTTTATTGGCATCTGAAGACCCGATGAACGATTGCACGAGTTCTGGCGTTGGCAAAGTTCCAATCGCATCCAGGAAGGCTCGTCTGATAAACGTGGCATCATCGCAGACGCCAGATGGTTCTAATCCCAAGTCACGGAACTTGGCGGCGGCCAATTCGTCGATGAAGTTGTTGTTTTTCCAGCCAGCTAATTTTGCGGGCTGGCCGTAGGGGATGACAAAGGTACAGATAGCGGCTTGACCGTCGTACCGAACCATCACGCCGGTCTGCCCCATGCCGGTCGCGCGGACCAAGCCTGAACCGGTAGCGCTTAGAATCCCCGTATCGATCGCGTCATACAGCGCTAGCGCCGAAACATCGCGCTGGGTTCCATCGTCGTAGTGAGCGATGGCTCGCAACTGTTGCTTCATGCCCATTTGGCCAACGCGGGCGGCAGGGTAGACCTCCAGTTTTTCGACTTGAACTTCTCGCTTGTTAGGCCGAGTAGCACCTTGGGATATCCAGTCGCGCACGATGCGATATTCGACGGAATCATGATCCAGTTTCTTGCCACCACCGTGGGCAACATCCATCGCTGGTTTGCTGAGCAACAAACTAGCTTCGGGTCGGCCAAAATTCATGCGACGACCGCGACTGCTTCGCGCGATCGCTTCGAAATCGGCGGGCGGATCGTACCCGAAGACCGATAGTTTAAATCCGCCTTTACCGTGCTGCGATGCATGGCATGCAGCAGCGGCACAGCCGGCCTTGTTCAATATGGGGCGTACATCCTTGATGAAATCGACAGACGTGCCGCTCGCATTTTCCACGGTTACTGGAATCGTCTGCGTTCTGCCACCCACCGAAATACTCAACGTCGTCGTTCCGTCACCCACTGCCACGAATCGCCCAGCCGCGTCGCTGGCAATTACTAACGGATCGCTGGAAGCAAAACTAGCTTGGTTGGTCACATCTTCAAGTCGATCGCTTGAAACTCCCGGCGTCAGTTTTTCAGTGACGACGATTTGAACTCGATCATGTTTGCCGTATAAGCGAATTTCGGACGGTGCTACCGTGAACTCACTGGCTGGCACGCTCGCGTAGCTTGCCATTGAGAACACAAACGCAAGTGACCAAATTAGCAATCGCATCAGGTTGATCTCCGTAAATATCTTGCTTGGAGAGCTAAACATGGGCAGGCAACTGGCACGGGCAGGCAACTAAAGGCAATCGATCTCATTTCTGGGGATGCCAGCGATCACCAAAGTTGGAACCGAAACAAATCGTGGGGTGGGACGGATAGTATAAAGCATAATAGATTCAATTGCGACTTTGCATCAGCCGATTTGATTTGTTAGAATCGGTAAGGGCCGCTCGAGAAATTAAGTGTCAGGTACCTTTTGCGAGGAACTCGCCCTTCGGGTGCTTCGCACAAAAGGTACCTGGCACTTATTTCTCGGCTATTCCTAAGTTGATTTGCCTACCGTCCCCTGCATGAAATCGATATCCCGCCATACCCCTCCAATTTTTGCCTTCCAAGGAGTGCATTTCCGTGTTTGACGTACAACCTCAAAGTCATCGGACCTGTGAAGGAATTAGTCGGCGGCATCTTCTGAAGGTCGGAGCATTAGCGGGGTTCGGAGTATCGTTGCCCACTTTATTGAAGGCCAAACGACTGGCCGCGAGCGAAGGCAAATCGCACAAAGATGTTAACTGTATCCTGATTTGGACCCAAGGTGGGACTAGCCATCACGATACGTTTGATCCCAAACCCACAGCGCCGGTGAGTGTGCGCGGCGAGTTTAATGCCATCAGTACCGCTACCTCGGGCGTGCAATTCATGGACGTGGTTCCGCGCATGGCTAAGGAGCAAAAGCGTTTTGGGCTGTTGCGCGGTTGGAATCCCGAAAATGGCAGCCACGGGACAGCGGATCAATTCGTTATGTCGGGGCGCAAGTTTTCGCAAGCGATCCACTATCCATGCTATGGTTCGGTGGTCAGCTACCACAAAGGCTTTAAGACTGCGATGCCGCCGTTTGTGCAACTGGGTGATCGGTTGGACAAGCGTTTTGGCGGCGGCTCGCCGGGTGTTCTGGGACTGGAACACGGTGCGTTTGAAGTCTTGGCCGATCCGAGCGCTGGAAATTTCAACGTGCGCGATATTACGCCGCCAGCGGGCGTGACCCAAGCGCGAGTCGATCGTCGCCGAACGATCTTGGCGCGCGTCGACCGGCTTCAAAGAAAATTGGATTTGCAGCCTGCTGCCTATGATGCGCTGGACGAGCATTACAAGACCGCGCTAAACATGATCACTGCTCCCGAAACCAAGCGCGCCTTTGCGTTGGACCAAGAGCAAGACAAACTACGGGACGCGTACGGCCGACATCGCTTTGGTCAAAGCTGTCTGCTGGCCAGGCGATTGATTGAGTCGGGAGTGCGATTCGTGACCGTGACCGACGGCGGTTGGGATACTCACCAAAATAATTTCAAGAGCCTCAAGGAGAGTCGCTTACCACCCATTGATCAAGGGCTGCCTCAGCTTCTGATCGATCTCGAAGAGCGCGGCCTGCTCGACAACACGCTTGTTTGTTGGTTTACAGATTTTGGTCGCACACCCATGATTAATTCTGCCAGCGGTCGCGATCATTGGGCCACCGCGGGCTTTGCCATAATGGCCGGCGCCGGAGTGCCTGGAGGGCATGTTCTGGGCGCAACCGACGTCGAAGGTGGAATGGTGGTGCGCGACGAATACAAAACACCTGATATCGCGACCACGATCTACATGAAACTTGGCATTCCGCACGACTTGATCGTACAGAGTCCAGACGACCGACCAATCCGGCTGGTGGAAGGCAAGCCCATCAAGGAGTGGATGTAATCGACGGGCGCATACGTTAATGCTCTTCGTTTTTTCTGCCGACAGGCTGTCCCTACGGGACAAAATACATCATGTTGACGCTGTTCTACCGACATTTCGTCCCTACGGGACTTTTGCGAAACGGTCGTCCCTCTTATTTTCGTTGACTGAGTTCCAGTTCGAATTCCCTCAAGGCCACGCTAGACCCGGAAGTCCACGAGCGCCTTAGGTACTTTGGTATCCACTCAACCAGAGGCAGATTGGGAAAAATCGGACTCTCGCTGCGTTCGACGTAACGGTGGCCATCGAAAACGTAGATAAATAACTGGCCGTCGCCATAGATCCACAATTCGCCGATGCGGGTCGGCGCATAGTCCTCTGGTCGAGTCGCCGAAGTTTCATCGACCTCAATTGCCAAATCGGGCGGAGGATCTTCGGCAAGATCGATCCGTTCCTTCCCCAGAATTGCGTGCCGATTGGCGATGTAAAAGCACGCGTCCGGCTCCAATCCAACTTCGCCAAATCGCTTGAGCGTCACGGGATCGAATCCCTGCCAGTCCATTCCAAAGTGTCGCAACAAGGCTTGAGCGATAGCGGAAAGTGATTGGGAGAGGTTGGCATGCTTTGGCAGAGGAGCCATTAATCGGATCTCCCGTGTGTGGGCATTGTACTTCACTCTCACCGCCGCTTTGCCGTGACGGGAATGGAGAATGGATTCGTAATCGTCCCAAGTCTGGTGACGTAGAACTACTTCACCACCAGGCGACAACTCAACACCGCGGCTGGAGATCGTCAACTCAACCATCGTTTCACTCCAAATACAACGCGATGAACGCATTGACCGACAAACATGAATTTAAGATTATAGTACTCCTACAGGCGCTCGGCGAAGCCTCGAATAACCAACCCGACCAACACGCCGACCAGGAAATAAATTCTGCTGATGCAATGATAGCACAAAGAAATAGCTCTGCACGCAACGACCGATCCACTTCAACCAGTGCCAATGTTGGATTTTTGACGCACGAGCCCTATTGCTCAACGCTCAGCGTTTCCGATTGAGCGACGCGTCGTACTTGTACCAGCCTGAGACCTCGATCGCGAAGCTTGCTGAGGTACACAAAACGCATTGCAGGTTTATCCAGATCGGTTACCGGCAATTCGTCTAGCAGCGTTCGCAATTCCGCGATCGATGTCTCTTTGTGCAATCGATCGGCGCGCAGGCCAAGCCACACGGTAACGGCCGTAAACAACAACAAAGACGTTCGCAAGCTTAGGCCAACGATGCGATGTTGTTTACGCGAACTCGGTATTGGAAAGTCCCGATGGTCTGTTTTGGTAAAACAACGTTGGCGGCGCGATGTCTTTGTCCCGTAGGGACAGCGTGATGGTAGAGGTGATGTAGCGACGCGATTGGTTTTCGATCCAATAAACAACGGGCCGGGCTGCCTGGTTCTCCTCCGCGCAGCAACTGCTGGAGTCTATTCTTTTGCAGGCAGGATTGATGCCAACGTTCCGTATCCTGGAACAGTGCGCAGCGTTGGTCGGGGCAACGTGTTATCGTGGCTGAGAATTCGATGCTCACCTACGAAATAGGTGTGAAATCCGTCGACAACTAAGTTGTAGGTCTCCCGCTCGATTGGATCATGGATTACGTCGCGAATTTCCGATGTGCTGGATGCGCTCCGCAGGATCATTCCCTTTTCCAAATCGCGCGTGCGTAGCCATCCGCGTCCGCTGATCCACCACGGATGCCCACCGGTCGCTTGAATTTCACCGCTATCGAGCACAATTCTCAGCGTCGATTTTGGTGGCCGAACAGTAGTTTGGATGACTGCCTTAAGCGCCAGACCTTTCAACATGTTTGTTTTCGTTTTTTTAGGAGTTTAGCAACGGAGACGTGGCTCCCATTTTTGCATCGTTTTCGTGGGGGTTGTTTTTTCTTAGGACCACGTACGCTTTTGCTATAATTCTTGACGTCTACATTCTTGGCTGTTTGGCGCAAGAAACTGGCGATGCCGCGGTGAGTGTTGGGGGTTTGTTCATTCCACTCGTCATGGT
>SXGS01499108.1_pt1 | contig 42212 bp, 33 predicted proteins | sample 3174681 | NCBI WGS metagenome assembly SXGS01 (sample SAMN11356861, study PRJNA531348) | freshwater metagenome | isolation source: freshwater sample F1-80 | place: China: Fuxian Lake, Yuxi | collected 2017-12-25 | reverse complement strand
CGCCGCGCGCTACGTGGCGAAGAACGTGGTGGCCGCGGGCCTAGCCAGGCGCTGCGAGATCCAAGTCAGCTACGCCATCGGCGTGGCCAAGCCCACCTCGATCCGGGTCGACACCTTCGGCACCGGCAGCGTCGACGACGCCACGCTGACGGCGGTCGTCGAGGCCACCTTCGACCTGCGCCCGGCGGCCATCATCTCGCACTTCAAGCTGCGCCGTCCGATCTACGAACGCACCGCCTACCACGGCCACTTCGGTCGCTCCGAGTTCCCGTGGGAGAAGACGGACTACGCCGCGAAGCTGAAGAAGGCCGTAGCCGCTCGCAAGCAGTCCGCCAAGGCGAAGTGAGGGTCGACGGCGCCATGCGCCGCGCGACCGGCCTTGTGACGGCCCTTGCACCCACCTTCGCACCGGCCCGCTCCGAACGCTCGGGGCGGGTCGGTTGCTTGGTGGCCCGCCTTCGCGTCTTCAGCCCGTGGCCCCGGCCGATGCGGCGGCCGAGGTGACTACCGAGCGTGCTTGGGGTAGAACCTAGGCCATGCACTCGCCCTCGAAGTCGCGCCGCGGCGGATTCACGCTCATCGAGCTGCTCGCCGTCATCTTGATCATCTCGATCCTGATGATGTTCCTCCTGCCGCGCATCCCGGAAGCCATCGACCGTTCGAAGGTCACCGCCTGCAAGAAGAACCTGCAGGAGATCTACAGCGGATTGATGATCCACCAAGACAAGCATGGTCGCGTGCCGGACAAGAGCGGCGCCCAGTTCTTCGCGACCTTGATCAGCAAGGGCGTGTGGGAGAACACCGAGGCCACCGCGCAGAAGCTGACCTGTCCGGGGGTCGACCTGGGTTCGCTCGCGATCGGGTCGATGGAGCCCTCCGAGTGGTTCGCCGACATCGACTCCGTCGACGGCACGTACTCCTCGTACGCCGGGCGCGACATGAAGAACAGTCCGCTCAAGAAGTTCCCCGGCTCCGGCAAGGAGCCGCTCGTCGCCGACGACAACGACGGCAGCGAGGAGGAAGGCAACCACCGCACCACGACGGTCGTCTTGTACGCCGACGGCAACGTGGGCACGCACGAGTTGTACGAGTTGCAGGAGAAGGGCGACATCGACAAGGAGACGCTGGTGCTCAAGGTCGGCCCCGACTCGCCGCTCGAGGAGCTGCGCAAGCTGTCGCTGGACTGAGCCGGTCGCTGGATCGAGCCGCGCGTCCGCGAGTTCCGCCGCCCGCGCCCTCTGCGCCGCCGACCGCGGCGCGGGGGGCGCGGCTCCATTGGGGGCGCGTTCGGGGTCGGTTCCATCCCGGCGCCAGCGCGCTACAGCGTCCGCGGGGGGGCGGTCGATATGCTGCAATCCGCCCCGCATGGATCCCAAGGCCTGCATCCTGGCGTTGCGCCCGCACCAGTGGGTGAAGAACGTCTTCGTCTTCGCGGCGCTGCTCTTCGCGCGGGGCTCGAGCGGCACTCTGCTCGCCGAACGATCGGACGACGTCGTGCGCGTGCTGTGGACCTTCGCGGCCTTTTGCCTGGGCGCGAGCTCCATCTACCTCGTCAACGACGTGCTGGATCGCGAGTCCGATCGCGCCCATCCCGAGAAGCGCCATCGACCGATCGCCTCGGGGCGCGTGTCGCTGGGGCTGGCGTGGACGATGTCCGTCGGATGCGCCATCGGCGCGCTGGCGGCGGCGTTCCAGGCCCATGGCTCGCCTGTGCGCGTCTGGCCGCTGGTGCTGGGCTACATGGCGCTCAACCTCGCCTATTCGATCAAGCTGAAGCACGTCGTGCTGGTCGATGTGTTCTGCATCGCCACCGGCTTCCTGCTGCGCGTCATGGCCGGCGCCTTGGCCGTGCCGGCGCCCATCTCGCATTGGCTGCTGTTGTGCACCTTGTTCCTCGCCTTGTTCCTCGCCTTGTGCAAGCGTCGCGCGGAGCTGGCCCTGCTCGGCGAGGGCGGAGGCGCGCACCGCGCGATCCTGCGCGAGTACGACCTCGGCTTCCTCGACCAGATGACGACGGTGTTGGCGGCCTGCACCATCGTCACCTACACGATGTACACCGTCGCGGAAGAGACAGCCGTCAAGTTCGGCGCGGGGAACCTGCTCGTGTGCACCGTGCCGTTCGTGGTCTTCGGGCTCGCGCGGTACATGCTGCTCGTGCAGACGAACAAGGGCGGCGGCAGTCCGACGCGGGTCTTGCTCGGTGGCGACGCGCTGTTCGCGGCGAACGCGCTCCTGTGGCTCGCGACCGTGGTCTGGATCGCCGCGCGGTCCCACCCGGCGGCGGGCTGAGTCCGCCTGGCGGGCGCCGATCGGGCTCGCCCTATCGCCTCCGGAGCGCGGCGCGCTAACCTGTGGCGGAGGAGCCGCCATGACCGCATCACGCCTGCAGTTGTCGTCCGCCGTGTCCCGCCTCGGCACCGAGTCCGCCTTCGAGGTCGTCAACCGCGTCCTGGCGCTCGAGAAGCAGGGCCAGAACATCGTCAAGTTGCACATTGGCGCGCCGGACTTCCGCACGCCGGAATTCATCGTCGAGGCCGGCCGCAAGGCGCTCGCCGACGGGTTCCACGGCTACACGCCGGCCAAGGGGTTGCCCCAGGTGCGCGAGGTGGTCGCCGACTACTGCAAGCGCTTCCACGGTGGCGATGTGCACCCCGACCAGGTCGTGATCGTGCCCGGCGGCAAGCCGACGATGTTCTACGCCATGCTGCTCTTCGGCGAACCGGGCGCGGAGATCATCCATCCGAACCCGGGCTTCCCGATCTACGAGTCGGCCATCAGGTGGACTGGCGCGACGCCGGTGCCGCTCGAGCTGAAGGAGGAGCGCGGGTTCGCCTTCTCGGCCGACGAGCTGTTGTCGAAGATCACGCCGAAGACGCGCTTGATCATCGTCAACTCGCCCGCCAACCCCACCGGAGGCGTGACGCCGAAGGTGGAGATGGACAAGCTCGTCGCGGGGCTCGAGAAGCACCCGCATGTCGCGATCATGTCCGACGAGATCTACTCGCGGCTGCTCTACGACGGCGGACAGCATGTCAGCATCCTGTCCTACCCCTCGATCGCCGACCGCGCGATCCTGCTCGACGGTTGGAGCAAGACCTACGCGATGACGGGCTGGCGCATGGGCTTCGGAGTGTGGCCGAGGCAACTCGTCGACCACGCCGAGCGCATCCAGATCAACTGCAACTCGTGCACCAACGCCGCGGCGCAGATCGCCGGCATGGAGGCGCTGCGCGGACCGCAGGATGCGGTCGACGCCATGCGTCGCGCGTTCGAGTCGCGGCGCAAGGTGATCGTCGAGGAGCTCAACAAGATCCCGGGCTTCCGCTGCGTGATGCCCAAGGGCGCCTTCTACGCCTTCCCGAACACGAGCGGCACGGGCATCCCTTCGCGCGAGCTCGAGCGGAAGCTGCTCGTCGAGGCCAAGGTCAGCTGCCTCTCGGGCACCAGCTTCGGCGCGCTGGGCGAGGGCTACCTGCGTTTCAGCTACGCCAACAGCGAAGAGCAGATCCGTGAAGGCCTGCGCCGCGTGCGCGAGTGCCTGGCCACGGTGGTGCGCTGACGAGGATGCGCGGTCGCGATCCGGCGGCGCGCCGGAGCGACCGCGTGGGCGAAGCGCGCTGGACGCCGGTCGAGCCCCGAGTCGTCGCTGGTCAGACCCCGAGTCGTCGCTGGTCGAGCCTCAAGTCGGAGCGCGCCATGCGCGCCGGCCACAGCAGGGCGTCGTCGAGTCGGAGCTGGCCTGCCACGACCTCGGTCATCGACGGCGGGGAGGAGGACCGCGAGGGCCATGCGCAGAAGGTTCGCGATCCCCGCCGCGCGACCTTGGACGGCGAACGCCTCGGTCACCGCAGGTCCGGCACCTCGGGCGCGCAGCCCGTGCAAGGCGCGCAAGGCCGCCGTGGGCGATCCAGCGGCGCGGCCGCGGCGCCGTGGCCGCGTGCTTGGAACTACCCCGCGGGGCGTCGCGACAGTAGGCTCTGCGCGCGCGCTCCATGACGGTGCGCGGGGACGCGAACAGGAGCGAAGATGGCGGGCATCTACAAGGCGTACGACATCCGCGGCGTGGTCGGGAAGGACCTGACGCCGGAGATCGCTTGCAGGATCGGCGACGCGTTCGCCCGTCTGCTGCAGGCCAAGCGCCTGGTCGTCGGGCGCGACATGCGCACGCATTCGCCGGAGATCTGCGCCGCCGTGGTGGAGGGCATGCGCGATGCGGGGGCCGATGTCGTCGACATCGGCCTCGCCTCCACGCCCATGGCCTACCACGCCATCGCCACCATCGAGAGCGACGGCGGACTCGTGGTGACGGCCAGCCACAATCCCGGCGAGTACAACGGATTCAAGTTGTGCGGCAAGGGCGCGCGGCCGATCAGCGCCGCCAACGGCATCCTCGACATCGAGCGCATGGTCGCGGCGCCGCGGGGACCGAAGGGCGCGCGTCGCGGCACGCTCGAGACGCGCGAGACGCTCGCCGACTACGCCGAGCACGTGGCGCGCTTCGCCGATCTCGCGCGGCCGGTGAAGGTCGCGATCGATTGCGCCAACGGCATGGAGGCGCACACGCTGCCGGCGATCCTGCCGAAGACCCCGGCGGTGCGCGCCGCGCTGCTCTACGACACGCTCGACGGCACGTTCCCCAACCACGAGGCCAATCCGCTCAAGGAGGAGAACCTCGATCCGGTGCGCGAGCTCGTCAAGCGCTGCGGTGGCGAACTCGGAGTGGGCTTCGACGGCGACGCGGATCGCTGCTGCTTCGTCGACGAGTCGGGTCGCACGGTGGCGAACGACTTGATGACGGCCCTGCTCGCGCCGCAGTTCCTCGCGCGCAAGCCCGGCGCGCCGGTCGTCTACGACCTGCGCTCCTCGTGGGTCGTGAAGGAGGAGGTGCGCAAGCACGGCGGCGCGCCCGTGCGCGATCGCGTCGGACACTCGTTCATCAAGGCCACGATGCGCAAGAACGGCGCCGTGTTCGGCGGCGAGCTTTCGGGCCACTACTACTTCGCCGACAACCATGTCTGCGACTCGGGCGTCATCGCCATGTTGTCGGCGCTCAACCTCGTCTCGCGCTCGCAGGAGCCGCTTTCGCGCCTCGTGCAAGGCTTGCGCCGCTACCACTCGACGGGCGAGATCAACTTCCATGTCGCCGACAAGGACGCGGCCATCGCGGGCCTGAAGGCGCGCTACGCGGACGGACGCCAAGACGAGCTCGACGGCATCACCGTCGAGTACGGCGATCTCGGCGACCCGCAGTGGTGGTGGTTCAACGTGCGCGCCAGCAACACCGAGCCGCTGTTGCGCTTGAACCTCGAGGCGAGCCACGCCGACCTGCGCGACAAGAGGCGCGAGGAACTCGTCGCCATGCTGGGGGAACCCGAGGCATGAAGATCGGCGCGATCCTGTGCGCGGCGTTGCTCTGCGCGCCGTGTCCTTCCTGCGGCGACGTGTCGGAGCGCGAGGCGGTGGAAGCCGGCTTGTGCATCGTGCAGGGCAGCGTGGTCGATGCGCGCGATGGTGCGCCGCTCGGCGGCGTGCGTGTCGATTACCTCGGTGACGCTCGCGAGGGCGTCCATGCCACGACCGACGACGAGGGGCGCTTCGCCCTAGACGGCTTGCCGGCGGGCGCTGGTGGCGAGTTGCGCGCCACCCTGGAAGGACGCAGCACCTCGATCGAGTTGCAGCCATTGCGTGCCGGCCACCTGAATGTGGTGCTGCATCTCTAGCCGCTGACGCCGCCTCGCGTTTGCCGGCCTCCAAGGACTGAATTGACGAATTGCAGATTCCATGTCCGGGCCGCCAGGTCGGCGAAAGGCGCGTTCTGCGTGCAGGCGGTCGCGGCGACGCTTGCTTCCCGACCCCCGAGCAGCCGATAGAAAAGGGCTTCAATCATGTGCCATCTCAAACGACTGGCGTTCGCGTGCCTCGCGCTGTGCGTCGCGATCTGCGCCTTGGCGGGCGATCTCCGCGCGCAGGAGGAAGGTGCTTGGCGGCAACTTCTGCAGCGCGACGCGACCTTCAGCTTCACCGATCGCTCGGCGAGCATGGCCCGCGCGGCACTCGAGGATCCGCGCAGCTCGAGCTCCCGTCGCGCCGCGGCATGGGTGGCCATCGGCTGCGCCGGCGCCGTGGCCGATCGAGCCAAGGCCGAGCAAGCGGCGTTGAACGCGGCCGACCCCGAGCGCCTCGGCGCCATCTTCTGCCTCGGCAGCCTCGCCGCCGGCGGCTTGCCCACCTTGCGCGGCATCGCCGCCAAGGACGATCCGGCTTCCGGTTGCGCGTGGCTCGCACTGCTCTTGGCGGGCGATGCCGAGGCGCGTCGCGCGCTCGAGGAACAGGCGGCCGATCCGCGCGCGCACAGCCAGAAACTGGCGGAGGAACTGCTGCTGTGGCGCTACGACCCCGGCTCCAGCCGCGAGAGCGCGCCGGTGCGCGCGTGGCTTTCGTTGCGCGCCGAGGCGGCGCGTCGCTTCGGCTTGCACTCCGGAGAGACCTGGAGCGTGCGCGCGCTGCGCGAACTCGTGGCCGACCAAGACTGGGTGCGCGAGGTCGTCCTGGGCGCCGCCCCGCGCGTGCGCGCCCCGGGCGTGAAGGACTACATGCTGCGCGGCCTCCTCGAGCAGCGCGGGCCCGCGCGTCTGGAAGCAGCGGTGGTCGTGATGCCCGTCGAGCTCTCGCAGCTGGTCGCCAACGGCTTGTGGTCCCCGCGCGATGGCGGCGAGTGGGTGATCCTGCTCGACGCCGTGGCGGCGCACCGCAAGGAGACGCTGGTGCCCGAAGTCCTGCGCGCGGCGCGCCGCACGGCGCTCGCTCCGCGCGCCATGGAGCTGCTCGCCTTCGGCGGCGATCCAGATTCCTCCTTCGAGGCCTTCGAGGCTTCCAAGCTGCGCTCGGACGCCAAGCAGGCCTTGTGCGCCGCCATCGGCGCCGCGGGGTCCGCGCCCGCGTTGCGCCGCTTCGACGAGTTGCGTTCGGATCCCGATCCGCTGGTGCGCGCAGCGTGGCTCGTGGCCGCCATGCGGCTCGGCCAGGTCAAGCCGCGCACCGAAGTCGAGCGCGCCCTCGAGGACGCGGGCGACGAGCTGCACGCGCCGGTCGTGTCGGCCTTGTGCCGCAACGCGCGCGACAGCCTGTGCGCCTCGATGCTCGAGTCGCGACTCGCCGCCGCGCGCGGCAAGGAGAAGCGCCAGATCGCGTTGGCCCTCGCCATCGAAGGTCGCTACGCGGGCCGCACCACGGTGCGCGAGATGCTGCAGCAGGATCCGCCGCCCGCCGGGCGTGCCGGGGCCGAGCTCGTCGTCGCCCTGCGTCGGGGCGCGTCCTCGGAGGACCTGCAGGTCTTCGAGTCCTTGTTTCCGCGAGGCGACGACCGCGCGCTCGATCTCGAACTCGCCATCGCGTTGGGCCAACTAGCCTCGCCGACCGTGGTGCCCGTGCTGCGCGAGGCGCTGTGGCGCGGCTCGCACGACATCTCGATCCTCGCCGCCGGCGAGTTGGCCGAGGTCCACGGTCTGCACTTCCTGCACGACGAACTCGCTTCGCCTCCCGCCGACGCGGACGCAGGCGACATGCGGCGGCTGGGCTTCGCCATCGGCACGTGGGGGGGCATCGACGCCGTCGAGCGCGTCTCGCGGCTGCGTCGCTCCAATCCGGGCGACCCCGCCCTGCAAGGAGCCGTGCTGGGCGCGCTGGCGGCGCGCACGCGCTAGCCGTCCTCGCCGCGCGACGGCTTGGTAGATTTGGACAGGCGCAGGCGTCGTCGCCCGCGCCGTCGAGCAAACCGCCTGCGACCCCATTCCTCGAGAACCAGCAGATGATCGATCGCAAGGTGTGCCTCGTCGGCGTGCCCATGGACCTTGGTGGCGGACGCCGCGGGGTGGACATGGGGCCGTCCGCCATCCGCATCGCCGGGCTGGAGGAGGGCGTGCGTTCCCTGGGCCTCGAGTTCGAGGACAGCGGCAACATCCCCGTGGCCGAGCCGGCCTCGCGCACGCCGCGGAACCCGAAGGCGCGCTTCCTCGACGAGATCGCCGAGTGTTGCGGACGCTTGCGCGACAAGGTGGGCGGGATCCTCGCGCGCGGGGCCTTTCCCGTCGTCGTCGGAGGCGACCACTCCATCGCCTGCGGCACCATCGCCGGCATCAGTTCGCACTACCATCAGGAGGGCCGGAAGATCGGCCTGATCTGGTTCGACGCGCATGGCGACATGAACACGCCCGAGAGCACGGAGTCGGGCAACGTGCACGGCATGCCGCTCGCCGCCTGCATCGGCCGCGGCGCGCCGGAACTCGTGCGCCTCGGGGCGCGCGTCCCGATGGTGGACGTGCAGAAGGCCGTGCTGATCGGCGTGCGCACCATCGATCCGCGCGAGAAGCAGGAGATCAAGGCCTCGGGCATCCATGTCTTCACCCTGAAGGACATCGACATGCACGGCGTCCACAAGGTGATGAAGATGGCGATCGAGATCGCGGGCGCCGGCACGGCGGGCTTCCACCTGTCCTTCGACATGGACGGCACGGATCCCAGCGTCGCCCCGGGCGTGGGCACGCCCGTCTACGGCGGGACGACGCTGCGCGAGAGCCACCTGATCATGGAGCACGCCGCCGAGAGCGGGAAGCTGCTCGGGCTCGAGCTGACGGAGATCAACCCGATCCTCGACAACCAGAACGCCACGGCCAAGGTCGCGGTGGAGCTGGCGCTGTCCGCGCTGGGCAAGGCGGTCTTGTGATCGAGTGGCTGGGATCGCTGCGCCGCAACCGGCGCTTGCTGCTCGGTCTGGTCGGGCGCGACCTGCAGGCGCGCTACGTGGGATCGGCGATGGGCTTCTTCTGGTCCATCGTGTTCCCGTTCCTCAACCTGCTGGTCTACATGTTCGTCTTCCGCATGGTGCTGGGCGTGCGCTTCAGCGACGCCGCCAGCCCGGGGCAGACGGCGTTGTGGATGCTGTGCGGCATCACCATCTGGCAGGCCTTCGGCGAGACCATCTCGCGTTCCACCAACGCGCTGGTCGACAACCAGAACCTGATCCAGAAGGTGGTCTTCCCGAGCGAGATCCTGCCTGCCTACCTGGCGCTGTCCGCGCTGGTGAACATGGCGATCGGCGTGGCGATCGTGCTGCTGGGCGTGGCGTGGTTCGTGTGGATCTCGCCCGAGGACGGCGCGAGCTCGACGGAGGCGGCGCAACGCGCGCTCGCCTCCGGCGATCCGTCGCACGCGCTGCGCTTCGGGCCGACGCTGCTGCTCGTGCCGTTCCTGGCGCTGCTCCAAGCGGCCTTCACCATCGGGCTCGGCACCTTGCTGGCGGCCTTCAACCTGTTCCTGCGCGACGTCTACCACCTCATCGGGGTGTTCGTCACCGTCTGGATGTTCGCCACGCCGATCTTCTACCCGCCGGAGCTGGTGGAGAAGAAGGGCTACGGCTGGATGCTCGACTGGAACCCGATGTACTGGATCATCGACGCTTGGCGCGGTGCGCTCTTGTTCGGCGAATGGCCGGACTGGGCGGGCATCCTGCGCTTCGCGCTGGTCGCCTTGGCCGCGCTCTTCCTCGGCACGGCCTTCTTCATGCGCCAGAAGCCGCGCTTCCCCGACCTCCTCTGAAGACAGATGAAGCAGGGAACCACCACCATCACGGGCGCCGATTCGAGCCGCGAAGGCGGAGCGGGTGGTTCGGCCGTGTCGTGTCGCGGCGTGTCGAAGGCCTACAGGCTCTACGACAAGCCTTGGCATCGCATGGCGGAACTGCTGCTGCCCTCGGGCAAGCTGCATCGCGAGTACTGGGCGCTGCGCAACGTCTACCTCGACATCCCGCACGGCGCGACCGTGGGCATCATCGGCGAAAACGGCGCGGGCAAGTCGACCTTGCTCAAGGTGTTGACGGGCATCACGCGTCCCACCGAAGGCACCGTGGCGGTCCATGGCCGCGTGTCCTCGCTGCTGGAGCTCGGCGCCGGCTTCCATCCCGAGTTCAGCGGGCGCGAGAACATCCGCCTGGCCTGCTCCATCCTCGGCATGTCCGAGGCGGAGATCGCCGAGCGCTTCGACAAGATCGTCGAGTTCAGCGAGCTGGCCGACTTCATCGATCGACCGGTCAAGACCTACAGCTCGGGCATGTACGTCCGCCTGGGCTTCGCGGTGGCTTCGAGCGTCGATCCCGACATCTTGATCATCGACGAGGCGCTGTCGGTGGGCGACGAGCACTTCAAGGGCAAGTGCATCAACCGCCTGAACGAGTTCCGCGAGCAGGGCAAGACCACCATCTTCGTCAGCCACGACATGGGCGCGGTGAAGACGATGTGCCAGTGGGTCGTGCTGCTCGACCGCGGCGAGGTGCTCGAGCAAGGGAGCGCCGAGAAGGTCGCCGACGAGTACCTGAAGCGCGCCAAGGCGCGCGGCAACGAGCGCTTGTCGGCCATCAACCGCGGCGCGAGCCAGTACCCGCGCTGGGGCACGGGCGAGATGCTGACCGAGGAGATCGAGATGCTCGACGCCCAGGGAGCGGCGGGCCACGTCTTCAAGACCGGCGAGCCCTTCCGCGTGCGCATCAACTGGACTGCGCACCGCGACGCGAGGAACCCCGTGTTCGGCCTCGGCATCTACCGCTCCGACGGCACCTACGTTAACGGCGCGAACCACCATTGGCGCCGGACGCCGATCGTGATCGACGAAGTGCAGGCGGGCGAACGAGGAGTCGTCGAAATGCGCTTCGACGCCATGCCGCTGCTGGCGGGCCAGTACTACCTGACCACCTTCCTCTACGACCACTCCAAGGCCGCGCCCACGGCCATCGACCACCGCGAGCATGCAGTGGTCTTCGAGGTGGTCGACGCCGAGCGTTTGCAGCACGGCATGCTGTTCCTGCCGTCGCGTTGGAGCGTCGAGCGCCGCCGTGGTGGCGAACTCCTGCGAGCGGAGAGCGAGGCGTGAAGGACGACGAGGTCCTCTCGCTGCCGTTCGACCAGTACCAGCGCTATCGGCTGGTCGCCGACATCGTGCGCCTGGTCGAGGCCGACGGGCGCAAGCGCGCGATCCTGGACGTGGGGGGGCGCACGGGGCTCTTGCGCAAGTTCCTGCCCGACCACTCGGTGGCATTGGTCGACGTCGAGCCCAGCGACATCCCGGACGTGGTGTTGGGGGATGGATGCAGGCTGCCCTTCGCCGACAAGAGCTTCGACGTGGTGGCCGCCTTCGACACGCTCGAGCACGTGCCCAAGGATGGACGCGACGCCTTCGTCGACGAATGTGCCCGCGTGGCGCGCGAGCACGTGGTGCTGGTCGGTCCGTACGCCCATCCCGCGGTCGACGAGGCGGAGGAACTGCTGCTGCGCTTCCTCGAGGACCAACTCGGCGAGAAGCATCGCTACCTGCGCGAGCACCGCGCCAACAGCCTGCCTTCGATGGAGGCCGTCGTGGACCGGTTGCGTGGCCGCGGCGCCAAGGTCGCGACCATCGCGCACGGCAACGTGGAACGCTGGCTGGGGCTGATGTGCCTGTCGTTGTACATGGACCACGAGCCGCACCTGCGGCCGCTGGCGACGCGCATGCACCGCTTTTGGAACGAGGCGTTGCACGAGTCGGACACGGGCGAGCCGGCCTACCGGCACGCCGTGGTGGCGAGCTTCGTGGGCGAGCCGCCGCGCGTGGCCTACGCCGCCAAGTCCGACGCGCTGCCATCCAAGGTGCTGGCGGGCGCGCGCGTGCTCTCGACCAAGCTCGTCGAGTTCGACGTGGCGCGCCGCGACTGGCGCGAGGAGCGCGCGCGCTTGCGCGAAGTCGCCAGCACGCTCGAGCAGGATCTCGCCGGGCACAAGCGCGCCCTCGAGGAGTCCTCGCGCAAGGAGAGGGAGGCGCTGGAGGTCGTCGCCACCTTGCGCGCCGATCTCGCCGGCCACGTGGAGTCCCTCGGCGAGCAGGCGGCCTTGCTCGCCGCGCAGCGCACCGCGGCGGAACGCATGCAGGCCGAGCTGGAGGCCGACCTCGCGCGCCACAAGGCCGAGGTCTCCGAGCGCGAGGGGCGCCTCGCCGAGCACGCGCAGGTCGAGCTCGCCTTGCAGGACGAGCTGCGCCAGACGCGCGAGGCCTTGGTCGTGGTCGAGGCGGATCTCGCGGGGCACCGCGAGGTCGTCGCGGCCCTGCGCTCCGAGGAGTCGGCCTTGCGCGTCGCGCTGGAGGCGGGCGAGGCCGAGCTCGAGGCGGTGCGGGCGCGCGCGGACGAACTCGAGCGCTCCGTCCAGGAGCACCAGCTCGTGCTCTCCGATCGCGAGCGCCAGCTCGCCGAGTGGCCGCGGGTCGTGGCCGCGAAGGACGCGCTGCTCGCCGCCGAACTCCAAGCGCGCGCCGAGCTGGAGCGGGATCTCGCCGGTCATCGTGCGCTGGTAGCGGAGTTGCGCGCGGACCTCGAGGGCCACGAGGCGCTGGTGCGCGACTTGCGCTCCGAATGGCGCGGCTTGCAGGACAAGCTGCGCGCCGAGGCAGGGCTGCTGGTCGCCGAACGCGCCGCCAGCGCCGCTTTGCGCCATGCGCTCGAAGGCGAGCGTCTCCAACTTGCCGCCGCGTTGGAGCGCGAGCAGGAGTTGGAACGCCTGCTCGGCGAGCACCGCGCCGTGGTGCGCGACCTATCCACCGACCTCGAGGGCCATCGGGCCGCCCTGTCCGTCGCGCGCGCCACGATCCTCGACAAGGACGGGGAGCTGGAACACCGTGCCGCGGTGCTCCGGCGCGAGCAGGCGGAGCACGAGTCGACGCGCGTGGAGCTGGCCCACGAACGCGTCGTGCGCGCGGACTTGGAGGCGCAGGTGGAACGCGCCCGGCAGGCTATCGCCTCGCAGGACGCGAAGATCGGCGAGCTGCGCGCGCATCTGTCGAATCGCTGGAAGAGCTTCAAGCGCGCGCTCTGGCTCAAGCGGCCGCTGCCCTGAGCGACGCGCGTCCCGTCCCTCGCCGCCCTCCCGGACGGGGGACGAACGATCCTGCTCCAGCTGCCGCCCCTGGCGGCGAAGCGTGCTCCCACGACACGCGGGGATGTGCTAGACCTTGGGCCCGCCATGAGTCTCCCGCCCATCGACCTCCTGCGCCTCGCCTCGCGCGTGGGGGGCTGGCTCGATCCCGCAGCCGAGGACGCCGACGTGGCCTTGTCGTGCCGCGTGCGCTTGGCGCGCAACCTCGACGGCCTGCCATTCGTGCACAAGTTGCCGCCGCAGCAGGCCCAGGAGGTCTGCGCCCAGTTGCGCGAGATCCTGCTCGAGTTGCGCCTGGAGGGAGAGACCCAATGGGCCGGCATGGAGGCCGTGTCGCCGCTCCTGCGACTGGTGTTGCGCGAGCGCCATCTCGTCTCGCGCGACCTCGCGCCCGGCGACGAGGGCGAGACCGGGTTGCCGGGACGCGCGGTGGCGTTCGCGCCCTCGGAACGGTTGTCGGTCATGGTCAACGAGGAGGACCACCTGCGCCTGCAGGCCATGGGCCGCGGCCTCGAGCTCGAGGATTGCCTGCGTCGCGCGCAGGAGCTCGATCGCGCCCTCGAAGGCGCGGTGTCCTTCGCGTTCACGCGCGAGTTGGGCTACTTGACCGGTTGCCCGACCAACGTGGGCACGGGCATGCGCGCTTCGGTGATGCTGCACTTGCCCGCTCTCGCATTGTGCAAGAGCGAATTGGAGAAGGTCTTCACCGCCGCCGCTCGTACAGGGCTCGCCGTGCGCGGACTGCACGGCGAAGGCTCGCGCGCCGCGGGCGACTTCTTCCAGGTGTCCAACCAAGTCACGCTGGGCCAAGGCGAGGAGCAGCTCATCTCCGACCTCGGTTCGATCGTCGTCGCCGTGGTCGACTTCGAGCGGCAGGTGCGACGCACGCTGCTCGCGGAACAGCGCGCCGCGCTCGTGGACCGCGTCTCGCGCGCCATGGGCCTCCTGCGCACCGCGCGTTCGATGCAGACCGAGGTCGCGTTGGCGCACATGTCGACCCTGCGACTCGGCGTCGCGCTCGGGCTCGTCGACAAGCCCGACGCGGCGCTGCTGAACGAACTTTCCCTGCAGGTCCACAAGGGCCACCTGCAGGTGCTGGTGCAGGGCGAAGGCGAGCTGCTCGACCCCAGCGAGCGCGACCGCGCGCGCGCGCAGCACTTGCGTCGGCGGCTGGCGCAGCGCTGATTCGCATCGCTGGCCCGCGGAACATTCTTCCGCAGGCCAGCGCCGCGCGCGCTTAAAGAAGCGCCGCGCCGGCTGTCGATCTCCTCGGGGATGATCCCCATCCTGTGCCTCGCCCTCGCCGCGCAGGGCCCGCGCATCGAAGGCGCGCGCGGCCGCGTGCTGCTCTTCGACGCCGAGTCGGGCGCGCGGCGCATCGCCGGGCACGTGCTCCATGCCGCCGAGGATGGAGTGCTGGAGACCGGCGCCGCCTCCAGCGTGCGCCTCTCGATCCAGGGCCGCATGGCGTTGACCCTCGAGGGGCCGGCGTCGCTCGAGTGGCGCGCCGAGCGCCAGCACTTGTTGCGCGTCGCCAAGGCGCGCTGGGACTGGCGCGGTTCGCGGGCGGAACTGGGCCTGCCGCGAGGTTGGTCCTTGCGCGGAGGACCAGGGGCCTACGAACTCGAGGCGGAGCCGTCAGGCTATCTCCTGCGCAACCTCGCTGGTGCGCCCATCGAGGTGCTGGACGGCGACGTCGGCGTGCTCGTCGTGCCCGCGGGCGGCAGCGCGCGGTTCTCACCGCCGCAGGTCGAGGTCGCGCGGCCGGCGGCTTGGGATTCGCATGCGTGGCCGTGGCAGGCCTCCGCGGTCGGCACGCCGCCCGAACCGCGCCATTGGTGGCCGGCGGCATTCGCGTGCGCCGACGTGCTGCCGGCGCGCATGCGGACCAGCGCCGAATCGAGCGTCGTCGAATCGAGCGTGCACCCCGCGTCCATGCCGCGCCTGCAACCCGCGCCGCATTCCGGCGAGCCGCAGGACGCCGAGCCGCATGTCGACGCATCGCATGTCGACGCATCTCATGTCGGCGAACCGCGGCACGCCGAGCGCGGTGGTTGGCCCGATTGGCTGCGCGCGCGCGTGCAGGCGTTGCATGACGCCCTCTTCGACCGGATCTTCGCCTTGCGCTCGTGGTTGGCGCGTTGGCATGCGCTGCACGCCTTCGGCGTGGCCTTCGATCCGCTGGCTCCCTTCGAAGTGCGCATCGAGGATGATCGCCTCGAGCTGCGCCTGTCACCGCGTGCCGGGCGCGCCGAGCGGGTGCGTGGCACGAGCACCTACTTGATGCAGCCCGGATCCGCCATCGTGCTGGCCCGCGGTGGACGACTGTTGTCGCACGCCGGGGACGTGGAAGTCCGCGCACGCGCACGCTGAAGTCGAGTCCAAGGCGCGCGCGAGCGCGCGATTCGCGCCCCGACGCCACCCTTCCACGGCGCCAAACTTCCACCGCGCCAAACTCCCACGACGCGCGAGGCGCCGCAGGTCCATCCCCGCGACGCCTCGTCGGACTCTTCCAGTTCGGTGCCTTCGAAGGCGCACCAGTCCGTGTTCAGGTCCAGGCGCGTTGCGTGGCGACGAGGGCCTGCAGGATCTCGACCGCCGTGGCGCCGGCGCGTTCGCATTCGACGTGCAGCTTGGGGTCGCGCGCGGGTTCGCCGACTCGCGCGCACTTCAGGCCCGCGCGCCAGCCTGCGGCGAGCTCGTCCTCGAGGCCGGAGACGATCCAGCTCGAGCGCAGTTCGACGCCGTCTTCCTGCTGGGCATGGTAGAAGGTGCCGGTGTTGGGGAAGCGGAAGACCGAGTCGTTGCGGCGCGCGCCCTTGCCGTCCGGCGCGTCGATGCAGCCGTAGTGGCGCTTGAGCGGGATGCCCCAGCCCTTGAGGTGCGCGACGAGCTCGGTCTCGAAGGCGTTCCACGCCTGCTCGGAGACCTTGCCCTTGGCGACCGCGTCTTCGTTGCCGCAGACGTAGATGGTCCAACCGCACTGGCCCGCCGCGAACAGGGCGTCGAGCACGCCGGGCTCGAAGCGCGCGGCGTCGATGGTGCGGGGACTGGAGCCCTTCACTGGCACCAAGAGTCCGGCGAGTCGGCTGATGAAGAGGCCGCGGGTCGGCAGTCCGGTGCCGGAGAGCGGGGCGAGGCGTCGAGTGCGCAAGGTCATGGCGTTCGTCCTGGTGCAGGTGTCCGAGTACGCCATTCGTCTTCGGCCGCCCCTCGTGGTCCTTGAGCACCATGTCGCGCTTTCTTCGCGCTCCGGAAAGGACTTCCGGGATCAAGCAAGGCGGCGGCCGCGCGAGGTGCTTCCCCGCGCGGCCGCCGCCTTGCACATGGGCTCCCGCGCTGGGAGCGCCGCGTTCAGCGCTTCTTGGCCTTGTCGTCCGACTTGGGCTTGCCCTTGCCGTAGATCTCCTCGCGCAGCACCGCCATGTCCTCGCGATAGCGCGCGATGGCGGTCTTCACTTCCGGATCGAGCTTCTTGAAGGCCGCGACGATGCGCACGCCGTCGAGGCGCTCTTCGACGCGCTGGATCGCGACTTGTCCTTCGCAGTAGCCGCGCTGGTACATGGGCAGGGGGAAGCGCACGCGCCACTCCGTGCCGATCGCCAGCATCTGGCCCATCTCGAAGGGCGTCAGGCCCGTGCTGCCGCCGTTCCAGGTGAACTCCAGCCCGTCCATCGAGACGTCGATCATGCGACCGACGAAGCTCGCCGGCAGCGTCTCGCCCTTCTTGGGCTTCTTGAGGAAGAGCTCGATGCGCTTGGGATCGACCGAGGAGAAGGTGATCGTGGCGTGATCGTGGTCGTCGCCCGCGGCTTCGGCCTTGGCCGCCTTGGCGTTGGCGCCGCGCACGGTCGCGACGGCCTCCTCGACGCTCTGGGTCACCGACAGGATGCGGTTGATGCCCACGCGCTCGAAGATGTCGCGGCAGAAGGTGCTGGGACGCGCGACCGCGAGCTTGCCGCCATGGCCGCCCAGCGCGCGATTGGCCTTCACCAAGCTGCCCAGCGCGGTCGAGTTGATGAAGCGCACGAATTGGAGGTCGACGACGACCTTGGAAAGCCCGACCTTCTTGAGGTTCTCGAGCTCGTCCTCGAAGGTCTTGACCGCGTAGTAGTCGAACTCGCCCTTCAGGTAGAGGACGGCGTAGTCGTCGAAGGCTTCCGGAGTGATCTGCATGACTCGTCGAAGGTGGGGTTGGAGGGTGGCGACGGGAGAAGTAGACTTGAACCCATGTTCTGGCGCAAGAAGGACCAAGGTTCGGGCTCCTCGGGCGCATCCGGTTCGAATGCAGGGCGGCCCTCGGCGCCCAAGCAGGCGTCCGCGTCCGCGCGTTCGACGCCGCAAGGGGCCGCCGAGGCTCTCGACATGCGTTCGAGCTTCCTGCTCGGCAGCGACCTGTCGGATCGCCAACGGCTCGACGCGTTGTTCGAGGCGATCACGCGCGTCACCGATACGCGCTCGTTGTCCTCCGCCGGTTCCGGCGCGGCGTTGGAGGACTTGCTGGCCTACCTCGTGGACCGCGCGGTGGAGTTCGCGCGCGCCGAGCGCGGCTTCATCATCTTGCCCGAAGGTGCAAGCGCCGACGGCTCGCCGGCGAGGCTTGTCGCGCTGGTCGGGCGCGCTCGCGGCGGATCGCTGCCACCGGGCACGCGCTTCCCCAACGGCCTCGTGCGCAAGCTGCTCGCCGACGGAGAGGCGGTGTGCACGCAGATCGACCCGGACAACGAAGCCTTGGACATCGGCAGCTCGATCCTCGACATGAAGCTGCGGGCCGTGATGGCGGTGCGCCTCGAGTCCTTGCGCACCGTGGATGGCAAGTCCGTGCCCGGAGTCCTGTACGTGGACACGCGCCAGATGTCGCGCGCGTTCTCCCCGGGCGACCTGCGCTTCTTCCAGACGCTGTCGGCGTTCGTCGCCGTGGCGGTGCGCAACGCCGAGTTCCGCGCGGCGCTGGTGCAGAAGGCGCAGCAGGACCGCGAGTTCGAGATCGTCAAGCGCATCCGCGACGATCTCAACCCGGAGCCGATCGAGGACCATCCGGCGTGGGAGGTCGCTGCCTGGGCCGAAGCGGAGCAGACCGCTTCGGGCGACTTCTACGACTGGTCCGCGCTGCCTGGCGGACGCCTCGCCGTGCAGTGCGGCGATGTCGCGGGCCACGGAGTGGGCTCGGCGCTGATCATGGCCTCGGCCGCCAGCGCCACGCGCGCCCATGTGCGCTACAGCGCCGATCCGGCCGACGTCATCGGGCGCGTCGCGCGCGACCTGCAGACCCATGTGCGCACCAAGCACCTGACCACCTTCCTGGCGCTGTTCGATGCGCAAGGCGGCATGCGCGCCATCAACGCCGGCCACACGCCGCCCATGCACTGGCGCAAGGACGGCTCGATCGAGTTGCTGCCCGACGAGCACAATCTCGCCATCGGCTTCGATCCCGACCATCCATGGCAAGCCCTGCCCGAGCGCCGCTTCGAGCCGGGCGAGATGCTCGTGCTCGTGAGCGACGGCTTGACGGAAGCGCGCGCGCCGGGCGCGGACGAACTGCTGGGCGAAGAGGGTTTGTCGCGCTTGGTGGCCCAGGTCGCCCCGCGCGCCTCGAGCGCGACCGACATGGTGCGACTGGTGCGCGAGGCCTGGCTCGCCTACACAGGCGGCTCCTTGTACGACGACACGACGCTGGTCGTCGTGCGCCGGCGCGAGTAGCGGCGCTTGGGATCCGGCCGAGCCCCTGGCCGTCAAGCGAGCGCAAGCATGGACCTCGACCTCGAACGCCGCGTGCGCTTCGGACCGGACTTCACTCGCCGGCTGGGCTTGGCCTTGGCGTCCGCCTCGCCCGGCGGTCGCGCCTTCGGCGGCAAGGGGCGCGGAGAAGGAGCAGGACACGAGCTGGAGGCCTTGCGTGCTTGGCGCTCTGGCGACGATCCGCGGCGTCTCGATTGGGCGGCCAGCGCGCGCTCTGGCGAGCCGATCGCGCGCGTCGTGCGCGGCGAGTCGTCGCCCGAACGACTGGTGCTGCTCGACGCTTCCATGTCGATGGCCGCCGGGCGCCCGAGCAAGCTGCAACTCGCGGCCGAAGTGGCGGCCTTCGCCTGCGCGCAAGCCCTGCACGCCGGTGGGCGCGTGCATCTCGTCGCCTGCGCCGCGCGCACGCGCGACATGCGCCTCTGCGGGCGCCATGACTTGCCGCGGGCGTTGGCCTTCCTCGCCTCGCTCGAGGCCGATGGTCGACTCGCGCCGGCCGAACTGGCCCAGCGCCTGGCCGAGCCCGGTGAAGCCTGGGTGCTCGGTGATTGGACCACCATCCACCCTTCGTGCCTGTGCGCATCGCGTCCACGCGGCGGCTTGCGCGCGCTGCTGGTGCTGGCGCCCGAGGAGCGGGATCCCAGTCCCGCGATGGGAGTGCTCTGGGTCGATCCGGAGACGGGCGAGCGTCGCGCCGCGCGCGTCGATTCCGCCGCCAAGTTCGAGTACCAGTCGAGCCTCGGCCGTGAACTCGAGCTGCGGGCGCTGTCCTTCGCGCGGGCGCATTCGCTCTTCGTGGCATGCGGCAGCGACGATCCGTTCGAGCGCGCGGCGCGCCGCCTGGAGCGCGCATGAGCTTCGCCGCGCCCGCGCTCTTGTGGTTGCTCGTCGCGCCCGCCGCGTTGTTCCTGCTGCAGTCGCTGGTCCAAGGCGAACGGGCGACGGCCACGCTCGAGTTGTGGCGCGGTCTGCGCGCGCGAGCGGCGAGCGGAGTTCCGCGGCCGCGCCTCGACTGGTCGCGCGCGTGGCTGCCAGCGTCGCTCGCGCTGGTCGTGCTGGCGCTGGCCGGCCCGCGCGTCGGATCGTCGGCGACCAGATGGCAGGTGCATGTCGATGCGCGCCCGCAGATGCTGCTCGTGGAGGGCGAGTCGACGCGCCTCGAGTTGGCGCTCGTGGCTTGCGAGGCGTGGCTCGCGGCGCGCGGCGAGGACGCGGACTGGCGCATCGAAGGGCGAGTCGTCGGCTCTGGCGCGCGCTTCGATCGTGGCGCCTTGCCGACGCGCCTGCGCCATGATGGTCGCTTCGAGGCGCCCGATGTGCTCGGCGCCTTGTGGGTGGTCGATCGCTTGCCGGCGACTCCGTCCTTGGCTGGAGCCTTCGTCGCCGCGCGCACTCCCCGAGCAGGACTCGTCGAACGCCGCGACGATGGCGGTCGCGTGCGCGATCGCATCTGGGATGGCGCCGACGCGGTCCTGGGACCGGCGACGGGCCCGGCCTCGCGCGTCGTGCACGACCCCGACTTGCCGCGGGTGCTCGTCGAGTTCGTGCACGCCTGGGCCGCGGACCGCGGACTCGTGGCGCGCGCGCGGGACACGGAGGACGCGGAAGAGGGCGACGAGACGGTGTTGGAGGTGCGCCTGGCGCCCAACGGCCAGCGCCGCGCGTTGGAGTTCGAGGACGAGGGCGCCTCCTTCGCTGGCGTGGCGCGCACCACCCTGGCGGACCTGCCTCTCGCTCGACGCGAGCACGAGCGCGAGGGCTTGGTGCTGTGCGCCGCCGAGACAGGCGTGGTCTGGCTGGCCTTCGAGGAGCTGCGCCTCTCGGGCTCGCTGGAGGCCTTCGGCGCGCGCCTCGCCCGTGCCTTCGACGAAGCGCGCGTTGCGTGCGTCGGTTGCGTGCCCATCGAGGGGCGCGCTGGAGCCGGCGAGGCCTTCGTGTTGCAGCCCTCGCGCATCCCCGCGGGCGACGACCTCGAATTGCAGTGGCTGTGCCTGCTCGCCGCGCTCGCCTGCCTGTGGCCGGCTTGGCGTCGCGGCTAGCGCGGCGCATCCCGCTCGCGCACCGGGACGCGGCGGTGTACACCATGGCCATGGACGCCTTCTCGCCTCGCCCAGAGGACAAGTTCACCTTCGGCCTGTGGACCGTCGGCAACACCGGCCGCGATCCCTTCGGCCACCCCACGCGCGCGGCCCAGGCGCCGACCCGCATCGTGCGCAAGCTCGCCGAGTGCGGCGCGTGGGGCGTGAACCTGCACGACGAGGATCTCGTGCCCTTCGGCTCTTCCGCCGTCGAACGCGACGCCATCGTCGGGGACTTCAAGCGCGCCTTGTCCGATCACGGCTTGCGCGTGCCGATGGCGACCACCAACCTCTTCTCGCAGCCGATCTTCAAGGATGGCGCCTTCACGTCCAACGACCCGCGCGTGCGCGCCTTCGCCTTGCAGAAGACGATGGCGGCGATCGAACTCGGCGTGGAGCTCGGCGCGCGGACCTACGTGTTCTGGGGCGGGCGCGAGGGCAGCGAGGCGGACGCCTGCCGCGATCCGCGCGTCGCGCTGCAGCGCATGAAGGATGCTCTCGACTTCTTGTGCGCGTGGTGCAAGGACCAAGGCCACGAACTGCGCTTCGCCCTCGAGGCCAAGCCCAACGAGCCGCGCGGCGACATCTACCTGCCCACCACGGGCCACATGCTGCACTTCATCGAGACCTTGGAGCACAAGGAGATGGTCGGCGTGAATCCCGAGGTGGCGCACGAGACCATGGCGGGACTGTCGTTCGCGCACGCGGTCGCTCAGGCCATGTGGTGCGGCAAGCTCTTCCACATCGACCTCAACGCGCAGCGAATCGGCCGCTACGACCAGGACTTGCGCTTCGGATCCGAGGACCTCAAGCAAGCCTTCCTGCTGGTGCGCTTGCTGGAAGGCACCAGCGGCACCCCGCGCTACGAGGGACCGCGCCACTTCGACAGCCACGCCTACCGTGGCGAGGACGACGCGGGCGTGTGGGAGTTCGCGCGCGGTTCGATGCGCACCTACAAGATGCTCATGCTGCGCGCACGGCAGTTCGACGCCGATCCGGAGGTCAAGGCGTGGATCGCGGAGGCGCGGGACGCGGCCCTCGATCCGCTCCTCCGTGGTCCGTACTCGAAGGAGCGCGCCAAGTCCCTGCGCGGGCTGTCCATCGACGCCGCGGCCATCGGCGCCGAGGGCCTGCACCACGAGCGCCTCGACCAGCGCATGATCGAGCACATGCTCGGCGTGCGCGACTGAGCCATGCGGCGCGCCGCCACGCTCGGGATCGATGTCGGCACGCAGGGCACGAAGGCCTTGGTCGTCGCTTGCGACGACGGCTCCGTGCTGGGACGAGGCGCGTGCGCCCACGCGCCGTTGCCGCCGTCCTCCGCGGGTCGCGCCGAGCAGGATCCACGCGAGTGGCTCGCGGCCGCGGAGGTGGCTGCACGCGCCGCGTTGGATGCGTGCGACGGACGCGTCGAGGTGGTCGGCATCGGCGTCAGCGGCCAGCAGCATGGCTGCGTGCTCGTCGACGAGCGCGACGAACCCGTGGGGCCGGCCAAGCTGTGGTGCGACACGGAGACCGTCGACGAGGCGGACGAGCTCGCGGCTCGCCTCGCCAGGCCCGTGCCTGTGGGCTGGACCGCTTCGAAGGCGCTGCACGCGATCCGTCGCCGTGGCGAGCAATGGCGGCGGGCCGATGCGCTGCTGTTGCCGCACGAGTGGATCAACGCGCGACTGTGCGGAGTGCGTGCGGCCGAGCCCGGCGACGCTTCCGGCACCGGTTGGCTCGATCCCGTAACGCGCCGTCGCGACGAGGCGATGCTGGCGGCCATCGGCGGCGGCATCGAACGCAGGCTTCCACCGCTCGTCGCCAGCGACACGCTCGTCGGGCGACTCCTGCCAGCGATGGCGCAGCGCCTCGGCCTGCCCGCTGGCGTGCCGATCGCGGCTGGTGGCGGCGACAACATGATGAGCGCCATCGGCGCGGGGGCGGCCGCGGAGGGCGTCCTCGTGGCGAGTCTCGGCACCTCGGCCACGGTGTACGCGCGCAGCGGCGCGCCGGTGCTCGACCCCAAGGCGCTCGTCTCGCCATTCTGCGATTCGAGCGGCGCGTGGTTGCCGCTCATGTGCCTCTTGAACTGCACGAGCGTGCTGGAGGAGTTGCGGCGCGGATACGGGCTGGAGCACGAAGAGCTGGCGCGCTTGGCGCTGGCGGCGCCCGCTGGAGGAGACGGATTGGTGTGCCTCCCTTGGTTGGCGGGAGAGCGGGTGCCGGCCTTGCCGCGCGCGAGCGGCATCTTCGCCGGATTGCGCGCCGGCATGCTGGGGCCCGGGCCCTTGGGGCGGGCGGTGGTCGAAGGGGTCGCGCATGGCCTGGCGCTATGCCTCGAGCGCCTGCGCCTGTTCGGCCTCGCGCCGACCGAGGTGCGCCTCGTGGGCGGCGCGTCGCGCTCGCCGTTGTGGACGAGGGTGCTCGCCGACGCGTTGGCGCTGCGCGTGGTGCCGTTGAAGGAGGCCGAGACGGCCGCGTTGGGGGCGGCGTTGCAGGCCCAGTGGGCCGTGCGCCGCGCTGGCGGAGAGGCCGTCGAGCTGGCCGCGCTCGCCGCGCGCGGCATCGCGTCGCTCGCGCCGATCGAGCCCGATGCGGCGGGCGTGGCCGCGCTTTCCAGCGCGCGTCGCCGCTTCCTCGAACTGCTCGAACGGGAGCATGGCGCCGGAGCGCGCCCCGACCGCCCCTGAGCGCCAATCCGGGCCAGCCGGCCCTTATGTCAAGCAAACCAGACAGTCAGGCGTCGCGTCGCGCGAGCGCCCGGCGTTCCAGCGCGAGCGCGATCCAACCGACCGCCACGGCGAACCACAAGGTGCACAAGCGCGCCGCCCAGGTCGCGGCGGCCGCGGCTCCGGTGGAGCCGGCGACGCCCAAGGCCGCGTAGCTGCGACGCAAGAGGGCCGTCATCGAAGCTTCGGTGACGCCGACCCCGCCGGGCGCGAGGAACGCCACCGCTCCGGCCAGCGCGCCCAGCGCGAAGATCGCCGTGCTCTCCGCCAACGCGATCGGTCCGAAGGTCGAGGCCAGCAGGTGGAAGCCAAGGCATTCCAGGAACCAGCCCGCTGCGGCCAGCAGCGTCGGTCCCGCCAGCCGCGCGGGCGAGAGCAGCGCACGCGACGCGGCGAGCGAGCTGCGCAGCGTGGCTACTGCTCCGGCGAGCGAAGCTCGTCGCGCCGCGCGCTCCAGCACCGCCTCCTGCAAGGGGCGGCACCACAGCGCCAGCAAGAGCAGCGCCACGAGCACCAGCGTGCTCCACGCGATCCAATCCGCTCCGTCGAGCACGCCCTGTCCGCACGCCGATAGCAGCACGAGGAAGCCCAGCAAGTCGGTGGCGCGCTCGGCCACGACGATGGGGGCCGTCTCCGCCACCGGCGCACCCGTGCGGCGCAGGAGCAACCAGCTCTTCAGCGCCTCGCCCAGCTTGCCGGGGGAGACTGTCAACGCCAGTCCAGCGAGATGGATGCGGAAAGAGGTCCCGATCGGCAGCGACAACCCGAGCCAACGCAGGTACAGCTGCCAACGCGCGAAGCGCACGAGATAGTTCGCGAAGCTGAGGGCGCAGGCGGCCGCGAGCAGGGACGCCGGCAAGCGCGCGAAGGCCGAGCGCAATCCATCGAAGTCGGCCCACAAGACCCACAGGGTGTAGGCCGCCACCGCGACGGCCAGCCCGAGGATCATGGAACGCGCGAGCTTCGCGGGACCGGCTGCGTGCGTCGCGGGGACTGGGGCCATGGCGTGGGCGGTTGGAGGCACCGCGGGAGCGTGGTACTCTGCCTCGCCCATGATCTGCTTGTCCATCCTGCAGGACGCGCTCGCGCAAGGCGCCGGCGCTCCGCAAGCAAGCATCCCGTGGCCGGCCTTGGCCGCCGCGGGGGCGATCGTGGCGGCCGGGGCGACCGTCGCGACTGCTCTCGTGGTGCAGGCGCGCGCCAAGCAGGCTGCGGCGCGCCTAGAGCGCCTGGAAGTGGCGTTGCTCGATGTCGCCAAGGCGCTCGCGGCCACCCGCGACCAGGCGCGCGAACTCGACCTGCGGCGCGTCGAGCACGCGTTGCTCGACCTGCGCGACCTCGCACGCCGCGTCGAGGATCGCATCGTGGTCGCCGACGAGTCGCGACGCCGCGAGGAACTGCTGCCCCAGCCGGGGCAGCTGGCGCCGCTTGGCGGCGGGCTCGCCGACCGCGTCGTGTCGCGCCTGCTCGCGCTCGGCTACGAGCGCATCACCTTCGTCACTCCGCCCGCGGAGCTGGACTCGGGCACCGGCGACCACGACATCGTCGTCGAAGCCCGCCGCGACGGCGCCGCCTGCAAGGGGCGCGTGCTGGTGCGCGGCGGCCGCATCCACGACATCCAGATCCAATCGGCCTACGCGGCCTTTCCCTGACAGACACGCAGCATCCCAATGCATCCGATCGTCGCCATCGAGAACCTCAAGCAGCACGTCGGCTCCACCGTCACCATGCGCGGCTGGCTCGCCGACAAGAGCTCCAAGGGCAAGCTGCACTTCCTCAAGTTCCGCGACGGCACCGGCTTCGTGCAGGCGGTCGTGTTCAAGGGCGACGTGGGCGAGGGCTTCTTCGACGAGGTGGGACGCCTCGGCCAGGAGTCGAGTCTGGTGCTGCACGGTGTCGTCAAGAGCGACGAGCGCGCGCCCGGCGGAGTCGAGGTCTCGGTGGTCGGTGGCGAGATCCTGCAGAAGGTCGAGGGCTTCCCGATCACGCCCAAGGAGCACGGACCGGACTTCCTGTTGTCGAACCGGCACTTGTGGCTGCGCAGTCGTCGCCAGTGGGCGATCCTGCGCATCCGCGATTGCGTGGCCAAGGCCATCCGCGACTTCTACGAACAGGAAGGCTTCATCTGCGTCGACTCGCCGATCTTCACGCCCGCGGCGTGCGAAGGCACGAGCACGCTGTTCGAAGTCGACTACTTCGACGAGGAGAAGGCCTACCTGACCCAGTCGGGCCAGCTGTACGCCGAGGCCTCCGCCATGGCCTTCGGCAAGGTCTACTGCTTCGGTCCGACCTTCCGCGCCGAGAAGAGCAAGACGCGCCGGCACTTGACCGAGTTCTGGATGCTCGAACCGGAGATCGCCTACGCGACCCTCGACGACGTGATGCAGCACGCCGAGGACCTCCTGTGCTTCGTCGTCAAGCGCGTGCTGGAGCGCCGCCGCGTCGAACTGGCGACGCTCGAGCGCGACGTCGCCAAGCTCGAGGCCATCGTGCCGCCCTTCCCGCGCCTGTCGTACGACGACGCCCACGCCTTGATCGAGAAGCACGCGCCGGGGCAGCACGAGCACGGCGACGACTTCGGCGCGCCGGACGAGACGATCATCTCGAACCAGTACCAGAAGCCTGTGATGGTGCACCGCTACCCGCACGAGGTGAAAGCCTTCTACATGAAGCGCGACCCGCACGACGCGAGGAAGGCGCTGTGCGTGGACGTGCTCGCGCCGGAAGGCATCGGCGAGATCATCGGCGGCAGCCAGCGCGAGGAGGATCTCGACGTGCTGCGCGGCCGCATCGCCTAGCACAAGCTGCCGGAGGAGGCCTTCAGCTGGTACCTCGACCTGCGCCGCTACGGCAGCGTGCCGCACGGCGGCTTCGGCCTTGGACTGGAACGCACCGTGGCGTGGATCTGCGGCATCGAGCACGTGCGCGAAGCCAGCGCGTATCCGCGCATGATGTATCGCATCTACCCCTGAGTGCGCGCGGAGCGATCGAGCTTGCGCGCCCTCCCACGCCAGTGGCGCCGCCGCGCGGCTCGCATCCCATGAACCTTTCGCGGACTCCCGTCCCGGCCCTGGCGCGGGGCTGCTCGCTGGATTCCGACGCATGAGCCTGCTGCGTCCGCTTGCCTGCGCCGCGGCGCTGTGCGCGCTCGTGCTCGCTCGTCCCGCGCACCTCGACGCTGCGTGGTCCGCCGCGGCCCTCGTGTGGGTCTACTTGGTCGCGGTCGTGGCGCTGCCGGGGTTGCTGCTGCGCCGGTGGCTCGCGCCCGACGACGACGTGCTGGAGTGGGCGACCTTCGGCCTTGTCGCGGGCCTCGTGCTGCACCTCGCGGCCGCGGAGCTGTGCCTGCGCCTCGGTGCGCCGACCATGGCTTGGCTGCCGTGCATGTTCGCGGGGGCCGCATGCTGGCGTCGCTCGCAGTGCGCGCCTGCGCCTGCGCCTTCGTCGTGGTGGTGGCTGGCGCTCGCGGCCGCGGCGTGCTTGCGCGCGCACCACCGCGATCCCTCGTCGCGCCCCGCGGACTACGATCCCGACCTCTTGTGGCACGCCGGCAACGCGGCCGAGTACTTGCGGGGTCCGATCATGCAGGATCCGCGCGTGGCGGGCTTGGCCTTCGACTACCACGTGCATGCCTACGCGCTGCCGGCCGTGGCCGCGCGTTCGCTGGGGCTGGAGATCGCGTCGTGCACCATGTCCCTGCTTTCGGCGCTCGTGCCCGTGCTGGTGGTGTTGGTGGGATGCGCGCTGGCGCGGCGCATCGCGGGCGCCAAGGCGGGCGTCGCCGCCGGCCTCGCCCTGCTCCTCGCTTGCGATCCAGCCCTCGCCCTGCGCGCGCTGGGGTTGCAGGCGGCGGAAGCTTGGCGTTCGAACGCGTTCTTCGAGGCGGGCTTGTGGAACAGCCCCACGACAGCCTTCGGGTTGCTGTTGTTCCTCGCGACCTTGGAGCGCGTGTGCGCCTTCCTGCGCGCGACTCGCGCCGGAAGCGTCGGCTGGTCGCTTGCCGCGCAAATCGTCGTCTCCGCGTGGGCCATGGCGGGGGCGAAGGGCAGCACCGCGCCCGTGCTGGTCGCCGGGCTCGCGGCCGCTGGTGCGTGGCTCGCGTGGCGCGCGCGTAGTTGGCGCCAGCCGCTGTTCGCCGTGGCGCTCCTCGCGCTCGCTGGATCCGCGCCGGTCTTCGCGCGACTCGTCGGCTCCCACGACGGTTACGCGCAATCGATGTTCCGCGTCGAACCCTTCGCGGCCTTCGTGGACGCAGCTTCCGTGCAAGCCGTCGGACTGGGCTCGCCAGCCGCGTGGCTGCTGTTCCCCGCCTGGCTCTTGCTGTTCGCGGGACCGAGCCTCGCATGGGCTGCGCGTGGCGCATGGCGCGAGGCGCGTGGCGCGGCGGAGGGAGCGGCGGAGGGAGCGGCATCGCCCGACGTCGGCTTCCGCGCGGCCTTGACGGGCTGCGTGCTGGCCGGTTTCGGCGCCGCGCTGCTGGTCTCGGCGGCCGGCTTGAGCCAGTTGTTCTTCGCCTACAACTCGATCGCTTGCCTCGCCGTGCTGGGCGCCAGCGCTTGCGCCTCCGCGGGCGCGGCCTTCGCGACGCTCGTCGCGGCACCGTTCTTCCTGTGCGGCGCCGTGCGACTGGCGACGCAGGTGCAGCACCATGCGCGGCCGCGGGCGCAGCCCGGCGTGGAAGCACTGCGCTGGCTCGACGATGTCGCCGCGTTGCGTCGCGACTCGCGCGAGGACGCCCTGTTGGTGGCTCGCAGCGAGACCTTGCTCCTGTCCGCCTATGCCGAGCGACGCGTCGCGCTCGAGACGCCGCGCTTCACGCCCATCTGGCACGCGGCGCGACGCGCGGGCCGGGACCCTCGCGCACCCTTCCTCGAGCTGGCTCAAGAGGCTGGTCGCGCGCTGTCCGGCGATGGAGAGGCCATGCAAGCGCTGTTGCGTCGCTCCGGTGCCAGCGAGGCATGGTTGGTCTCCGATGGGGCGCGACTCGTGGATGGGCGTCCTGTCTTCGCGGGTGGCTGCGCGGCGCGCAAGGCAGCCGGACCCTGAGGGGTGGCGGCTTGGCGTCGTGCGAGTGCGTGCCTTGCCCGGGGCTGCACCTGCGCATCTGCGCGGGTGCAGTGGATCCGCGCGTTTGGCGCGGCGGCGAGGCGTACGGACGCGGGCCTCGGCCACTAGAATCTGCGCGCCGCGTCGCGGGACGCGCCCGACCCCTCCAACGGAGCCGACGATGATCCGACTAGCCTTCACCGCGTTGTTCCTGTCCGTCGCCGCGTCCACGACGAACGGCCAAGAGCCCTACTGGACGCCGCGCCGCGTCGAGTCCATCAAGAACGTCGCCGGGGCCAGCGTCTCGCCCGACGGCGCCAAGATCGCCTACCTCCTCGCGGTGCCGCGCAACGCGGGCGTCGACGACGATGGCGCGCCGTGGACGGAGCTGCACGTGCTCGACGTGGAGTCGGGCGCTGCGCGTCCCTACATCGCCGGCAAGGTGAACATCGGCAAGCCGTCCTTCACGCCCGATGGCAAGGGCATCGCCTTCCTCGCCAAGCGCGAAGGCGACAAGCAGACGGCGTTGCACATCCTCCCGCTCGATGGCGGCGAGGCGAAGAAGGCCGTCGAGCTTGCGACGAGCATCGGTGAGTATTCGTTCAGCCCGAACGGCGACCGCGTGGCGCTGCTCGCCGCGGAGGAGCCCGCGCCGACCAGGAAGCAAGGCGAAGACAAGGGCTTCAAGCAGCAGGTCTACGAAGAGGATCTGCCCTATGCGCGCGTGCATGTCGCGCGCCTCGACGGTGGCGCCAAGCCCAAGGTGCTCGACTACGCCGAACACGTGCACCAGCTCGAGTGGAGCCCGCGCGACGAGCGCATCCTCGTGTCCTCGGCGCCGACGCCGCTCGTCGACGACGAATACACGCGCCAGCGGGTGCGCGTGCTCGACGCCGCCGATGGTCGCGTGCTCGCCAAGTTCGACAACCCCGGCAAGCTCGGCGACGCGGGTTGGAGCGCCGATGCGCGCCACGTTTGGCTCGTCGCCGGCGAGGACGTGCACGATCCTTCCGCGGGGCGCTTGTGGGTCGCCCCGGCGGAAGGCGGCGACTTCGTCGACGTGCTCGGCGCGGGCGCGGTGGCGGACTCGACCATCGCCAGTTGGAACGAGTCCGGCTTGGTGCACATGGTGACCGATGGCTGCCGGACGCTCGTGCGGCGAACGCAGTTCGCCGACGGCAAGGCGAGCGGCTCGATCGAGCTCGTGCCCTCCGGCGTGGCGGCGTGGACTTCCATCGCCACCTCGGACGATGGGGGAACCACGGCGCTCGTGGGCAGCAGCGCGCGCCATGCGCAGGAGCTCTACGTCTTGCGCGCCGATGGCAAGGGCGCCACGCGCGGCACGGACTCGAACCCGTGGCTGGCTGATGCTCCGCTGGCGCGCCAGGAGGTCGTTTCCTGGAAGGCGCGCGACGGCTTGGAGTTGCAAGGCATCCTGATCCGTCCCTTGCGCGAGAAGAAGATGGCCAACGCGCATCCGCTGGTGCTGTCGGTCCACGGCGGTCCCGAGGCGCACGAGATGGACGGCTGGTTGACCAACTACTCGCGTCCCGGGCAGATGCTGGCCGAGATGGGCATCGCCGTCTTCTACCCCAACTACCGCGGCAGCACCGGTCGCGGCGTGGCCTTCAGCAAGCTCGGCCAAGCCGACGCGGCCGGCAAGGAGTTCGACGACCTCGTGGACGCGGTCGACCACTTCGTCGGGGACGCGGGCGGTCGACTCGCGGATGCCAAGAAGGTCGGCGTGACGGGGGGAAGCTACGGAGGCTACGCCACCGCGTGGTGCTCGACGCGCCACAGCGAGCGCTTCGCCGCGGGCGTGATGTTCGTGGGCATCGGCGACAAGCTGTCGAAGACCGGCACCACCGACATTCCCAACGAGGAGTTCCTCGTGCACTCGCTCAAGCGTCCGTGGGAGGCGATCGATTTCTTCCTCGAGCGCAGTCCGGTGACCTACGCCGACAAGTGCCGCACGCCGCTGCTCATCATGCACGGCAAGGAGGACCCGCGGGTCGATCCGGGCCAGTCGCGCTCGATGTACCGCCACCTCAAGCTGCGCGGCCAAGCGCCGGTGCGGCTCGTGCTGTACCCCGGCGAAGGCCACGGCAACCGCAAGGCGTGCGCGCGCCTCGACTACGCCTTGCGCATGGTGCAGTGGTTCGAGCACTACCTCGTCGGGACCGGTGGCGACATGCCCGGTTGGCAGCTCGACTACGGCATCGAAGCCAAGAAGTCCGACGCCAAGTAGCGCCCCGGCGCGCCATGGCACGCTCCAGCGTGCGGCAGCGCGACGCTCGCGCGGTCGTCCAGCAAGCTGGGCGGCCGCGCGGCTTGTTGGTTCACGGCATCTTGCGCGGGGCCAGTTCCAGCACGGCCCCTTCGCGCACCTCGAGCCACTGCGGCTCGGCGCTCCAGTGCGCGCCGCGCGTCACCAGCGCCAGCGGACCTTCCGGCAGGGCCTCGACCAACCTGCCTTCGTCGCCGGGCAGCAGCAGATTCTCCATCGTGCCGTCGGCCAGGCGCACGCGCAGGCCGCGCTCGGATCCTGCGCGCAGCAGCTCGAAGCCCGCGCGATCGCGCACCGCGCGGCGCGCGGCCTGCGGATCCTCGGGGAGCACGCCGATCGGCGGTAGTTCGGTCGACGTCACGCGCAGGAAGACCATCACGCCGATCGTCGCGCGCCATGCCGTCTGCGACCGCCGGCCCGGCTCGAGCTTCAACGGCTGCGCCTCCTGCGACAGTACGCGCGCTTCCTCCGGATAGGCGAGTTCCGCCACCCAAGCGCCTGCGGGGGCGCGCTCGACGAGTCCATCGACGATGGGCAGGTCTTGCGCGTCCCACGCCCGCCCGCTCAAGGGGAAGCGCAGCACGAGGTGCGTGGGCGCCAGCGCGCGTCCACGCTGGTCGACGGCCTCGACCAGGACGCTCGCCGGAGCTTCGCGCGCGGGCCAGACGAGCTCCGCGTTCGCCATCGTCCCCGCGGCGAGCTCCAAGCGCTCCTCGAGATCGACGCGTCCGCGATGGCGCGCCGTCAACACATGCCTCCCGCCAACGGCCAGCTCGAACCACGCGCGTCCTGCTCTGTCGGTGGTGCGGACCAGTGCTTGCTCGCCATCCTCTGGTGTCAAGGTGGCCAGGGCGCCGACCACGGGCAGGCCCTCGTCGTCGCGCAGGCGCAAGGCCAGGCCGGATTGCGTGGCGCGCAGCACGATGGCATCCATGCCCGCTTCGAAAGTCGCCGGAGTGCCTGCCTCCCAAGCCACTTCGGGATCGGAGACCAGCGTCCAACTGCGCTCGCTGCGCAGGCCCGCGAACACGAAGCGCCCGCGTTCGTCCGTGGTGATGCGCGACCACGCGAGCCCCGCCGAGTCCTCCGTGGATTCCTCCAACGCCGCTTGCGCGCGAGAGAGTCCCGCGGGCAGCGCGCACAGCGTCAAGCCTGGGCACGGACGGCCGTCGGGCGCGAGCACGACACCCGCCAGCCGCGCGTCGCCTTGCAGCGTCAGCACTCGATCGTGCTCTTGGTTGGTGGCGAGCCTCTCGGGTTCGAGCAGGCAAGACCCCACGCCGTCGGCTCGCGCACGCACCCTGTAGACGGCCTCGGACACGAAGCCCAGCGCGGCGCGGCCGTGCTCGTCCGCCTCGCGCGTCGCGACGGTGGTCCAACGCTCCGCGCCGTCGGCCGCCGGCTTGCCGCGCACCTCCAAGGCGAGTCGCGCGGCCGGCACGACGCGTCCCTGCGCGTCCTGCACGCGCGCCAGCAGCGAGCCACCGCGCCGCAGTTCGACCACGAGTCCTTCGGCGCGGGCCGGCTGCGGCTCGATCAGTCGCACCGGCATGTGCAGCGGAGACCAACCCGCCTGGAGCACCTCGAGCTCGATCGTGCGGCCGGCCTCGAGCAACAGCGCTCCGCGCGCCTCCGAGATGCCAAGCGACAACACGAAGGCGCCGTCGGCGTTGCTCGTGGCGAGTCCCAGCGTGCGCCCGTCGAGCCGCGCGGCCAAGCGCGCACCCGATGCGGGAGCTCCGCCTTGCTGCACCTTGCCGGCGAGGCGCGGTCCCGCGTGCGTGGCAGGCGCGGCCGGCGACACGGGCGGTGGCTCGACCGGGGCCGCCGCGGCGGATTCACCGACGGGGATCTCGACCACGGGCGGCGTCACGGGATCGGCGCCCCGGTCGGAGGTTCGACCGAAGAACCACCACGCCGCCGCGCACAGCAAGGCGACCAGCGCCAAGACCAGCCACGAACGCTTCATCGGCTCGAGCGGCGGGACGCCGCGATGCCTCGTGGAATAGCGAGCATGTCGAACATCATCGCCCGACTCGCGTGCTTGTCAAAAGTCACGGACGCGGCCCCGATGTCGCACTCACGGCGTGTACACGCGCACGGAACGGCCATCCGAGATCCACAGGCGCGATCCGCGCTCCTCGAAGGCGATCCACTCCCAATCGTCCGCGCCTTCGGCGACGAAGTCGAGTCGGCCAGCCTCGCGCACGAAGACTCCTTCGGGCTCGATGCTCGCCGTCCTCGCGCCCACGCCGGCATCCAAGCCACGCGCTTCGTCGCCGCGCGCCAGCACGCGCACGCCGTCCGCGGCAGTTCCGGTTCGCGCGTGCGCGTCGACCACGCGGAAGCGCAGGTCGTCCACGAATTCGACCACGCGACCGTCGGACAGCTCGACCAGCAAGCGTCCTTCCTCGCGCCACGGTCCAGCGCGTGGCGTGGCGGGAAGCCTCGTGGAGCCCTTGTTCGCGCCGTCGCGCGCATCGACCAGCCAAGCCGCGCCGTCCTCGTCGACCAGCAGCAGCAGTTCGGGGTGGCGCGGCAGGGGCGAAGCGGCTCGTGCGAATCCCGCGAGGCTGTCGAGCCTGGTGCGCCAGACCGTGGAGCCTTGGCGATCGCAACGGATCACGCCCGCGGCGCGATCCACCAGAACATGGCCATCGTCCAACACGAGCGGAGGGGCCGAGACCCTGCCGAGGCCCGACAGTTCGAAGTCCGGCCTGCGCTGCAGGTGCAGACCACGGTCCTTGGGCGCGTCGACCTCCAACACCGTGTCGCGGCACCCAGGGCGCGAGACCACGAGCCGCAAGCGTTCGCCCTGCGCGCTGCGCGCGACGAGCGGCGCAGCCCCGCGCGAACCATCCGGCAGTTCGATCGTGGCGTCGGCGGGGAAGACCTCGAGGCGCCAAGGCAAGGGGCGCGCTTCGCCGGGGAATTCGGCCTCCAGCAGCGACAACGCGCGATCGTGCGCGCCTTCGAGCGCCCATCGCTCCGCTGTCGAGAGCGCGTCGCGCTTGCGGAAGGCCTCCGCGAACTCGTCGGGGGCCGATGCCCGCACGGCGCCTTCGAGGTCGAGCGCCGCGATGCCGTCGTAGTCGGCCGCGGCGCCGCTCCAATCGCCAGCGGCCTTCTTCAAGCGCGCGGACCCGATCAAGAGGTTCATCGACTCGATCCTGCGCAGGTGCTCGGCGCGCTCTTGCAAGCGCGCGCGTGCTTCGGTGCGCGCCACCAGGCGCTGGTCCACTTCGGCGAGTCTCGTGGCCAGACGGCTCCAGATCTCCTCCGCGCGAGCCGACAACAACGAGCGCAGCTCGGCCAGCAAGCCGCGCAGGTGCGCCTCGGTCGCGAGTTCCGCGTCGCCTTGGCCGGGCACGTCGGACAGGCCCACCATCATCTCGCCGATGCGCGCCTCCACGGCGCTCGCGATGTCCGCCACCAGCGGCAGCGCCTCGACGCCTGGCGCCTGCGGAGGAGGCGGCGGCAGGGCCAGTCCGCGTTCGACGCCAAGCACGAGGTCGCCGCTACCGCAGAGCACCGCGGCCTTGGTCCATTCCTTGATCCAGGAGCTGCAGTCGGCTTGCGCATCCTGGATCGCTCGCTCGGCCAGCGACTCGCGCCAAGAGTCGATGGCGGGATCGCCCTCCCGCGGGAAGTGCGCGGCGAGCAGGCGCAAGGCGCGTTCGGGCTGCGACTCCAGCGCGCGGATCTCGAGGATCCTGCGTTCGCGGTCGGCCGTCTCGCGCCAGCGCACGATTCCCATGGCGCCGAGGCACAGCACGACGCACAAGCCCGCCAGCGTGTGCTTGCGCACCAAGGCCTGGCGCATCGACATGGCGCGGGCGCGCGACAAGAGGCTGCGCGCCTCGGCGTGCTCGGGAGCCAGCTCGACCAACGCCTTGAGGCTCGGCAGCGCCTTCTGCGGCTTCTTCTGCTGCAGCAACTCGCGCGCGGTCTCCAGGATCCAAGGCGCGGCCTCGTGGCCCATGCCGGCATCGAGCATGAGCGCGCCGACTTCGAAGCGCGCCACCGAGTTGGCTGGCGTGCGCTGCGAAAGCACGCGCAGCACGGGCTCGGCCGCGAGTCGCTTGCGAGCGGCCAACAAGCGCTTGGCGAGCTCGCACAGCTCGCGCCACGCGGGCTCCTTCGTCGAGGCGGCCCAGCTCGCGGCTCGCAGGACGTGCATGGCGGCTTGCAGGTCCTCGGGGACGAGCTTGGCGTGGGCGCGCGCCCTCGACAGCGCTCCTCCCGGGGCAGCGGCCGCCGGATCGAGCTTGCGCAGGAAGGCCAGGCGCGCCTTGCTCGAGAGGGGCTTGAGCGCCGCCTCGAGGCGGCCTGCCTGCCACTCGTGGTCGAACTGCCGCGCCAGTTCCTCCGGCAAGGGACCAGGCTCGCTCGCCTCCAGCGCCGCTTCGATGCGCGCCGTCGCGCGCTCGAAGCGAGCGGACTGCAGCTCGTGCCGCGCCAGCGCCCACAAGTCGCGCTGGGAGGACAAGTACACATCGCCCTGCTGCAAGGCGTTCGCGATCCACAGTTGCGCCTGGCGCAGCGCCACGCCGAGCCGGTCGGCCAGTTCCGCCACGCTCGAGGCGCCATCGCAGGCTTGCACGACTCGCGCGTGCTCGCGCGAGTCGTCGCGGGAGAGGCCGCTTTGAAAGGGCACTTCGCCGCCGAACGGCAACCACTCCGCCGGCAGGCGGGCGCGATCGTCGGCGAGCCGCGCGTATTCGAGCAGCAGGCCTTCCAACGCGAAGGGAGCGCTGGAAGCGTCGTCGTCTCCATCGCGCTCGACGGTCCCCGGTTCGAAGCGGAAGTGCAGCACCTGGGCATCGAGCAGTCCGTAGAGGGCCTCGAGCCGCGCGGCACGCGCGACCTGCGGCGCCAGTCCCGCCGCCGCCGCTTCGTTCGCGTCTCCTGGCAGCGCGGCGCGCGCGCGCGACGACCACGCGAGTGGATCCTCGTCGGCGGCAGGCAGCAGGCGCACGGCACCGCGTTGCAGGAAGAGGCGCGCGCGCCGGCCCTCGCCATCGAGGTGCAGCACGCCGTCCTTGCCGCGCGACAAGCTCTGCAGCAGATCGGCCAAGCCGATGCCGCTCACGTCTCCTTGGAAGCTCATGTTCCCGCCGGGTCCCTCTTCGTGGGTATGTCGGCAGGCTCACTCGTCCAAGTTCAGGGCGATCGCCCGCAGCTCCTCGAGGTCGCGGGGGGAGTCGAGGTCGTCGTGGATGCGTGGCGAGTCCACCAGCGCCGACCACATGGGCGTGGCGCGTGCGCGCAGGCGCCACAGGGGCTCGTCGGGAGCGCACGAGGAAAGATCTTCCGCCAAGCCGCGGCCCAGCAGCACGGGGTGCCCGTGGCGCCCATCGTTGGTGCGCGGAGCCAACCAGCCGCGCGCCGGTTCGCCAGCCTCGTCCCAGGCGCGAAGCAGCGCGGCGAACACGCACGCGGGCACCAGCGGCACATCGACGGGAGCCAGCAGCAGATCGCGTCCGTTCGCCGCGTGCGCGGCCAGCTGCACGGATCCAGTGCGTCCCCTGGCTGGATCGGGATTGAGCACCACGCGCGCTCCGGGCGGCAGGTTCGCCGCGAGGCGCGGGCCAACCGTTTCCGTCGCGACCACGACCAACGCCTCGGCGTCGCAGGAAGCGCGCGCGGCGCGCCACAAGCGTCGCAGCGGCGTCGCACCGGCGAGATCGACCAGCGCCTTGCTCTCGCCTAGTCGGCGCGACAAGCCCGCGGCGAGCAGCACCAGCGTCGGCTTCACGCGCCGATCCAGCGGTCGTAGGCGGCCAAGGCCCGCGCTTCGTCCTCGGTGCCCTCGACCAGCGCGCGCGCGTCGGCGAACACGGTCAGTCGCAAGTCGTCGACCTCGAAGCGCAAGAGGCTCGGCGCGCTGGCGAGGATGCGCGTCGCGCCGGCGAGGCGCGCGGCCAGGGCGGGAAGATCGCAACGCCCCGCGCCGCCGCGCACCTGGACCGTGTTGCGGCCGCACAAGCGCGTCGCGCGCGGGCCGGCCGCGTCGGCGAGGTGCGGGAACTCGCGCCGCGCGCAGGCGCGGCAATCCGGGTCGCGCGGCAGCTCCAACTCGCGCACGCGCAAGTTCCACGCGTCGACTTCCACGAGCTTCGATGGCGTGCCCTCGGGGTCGACGAGCAGGCGCAACGCGCAAGCGGCTTGCAGCGCGGCGACCAGCGCCACCGCGGGTTGGATCACGCCGGCGGTCTCGCAGGTCGGCAAGGTTCCCGCGGGTGGAGGCGTGGGGAACGCGCAGGCGAGGCAGGCGCCTGTTCCCGGGCGCACCGGCAGCACCAGGCCGCTCGCGCCGACCACGCCGCCGTACACCCACGGCACGCCGCGCGCCACGCACCAGTCGTTCAGCAGGTAGCGCGTCTCCAGGTTGTCGGTGCCGTCGAGCACGAGGTCGACGCCCTCGCCGAGTTCGTCGAGCAGGCGCGCGTCGAGGTGCGCCACGCGCGGCACGAGCACGGTGCGCGCTCCGATGGGCGCCAACGATTCGACCGATGCCAGCGCCTTGGGCAGCGCGAGCCGCGCCTGGACCTCGGTGAAGAGCACTTGACGCGGCAAGTTGGTCTCCTCGACCGTGTCGCGATCGACCAGCCGCAACTCGCCGATTCCGGCGCGCACCAAGCTCTGGGCGATGTGTCCGCCGAGCGCCCCGCAACCCACGAGCAGGGCTCGCGCCGACTCGATGCGCCTTTGGCCGCGCGTCGAGATCGGGGCGAAGCGCACTTGCCGCGCGTGGCGGTCGGGCGCGCTCACCAAAGCCACCACGCCAAGAGGACCAGCAAGAGGAAGCACAGGCCCGCGACCGCGAGGGGCTTGAGCACCGCCGCGGCATCTCCGCGCGACGGTTCGTTGATCTCCACCCAGTTGAAGTAGCGACGCGTCATGCCCGCGAGGCTCGCTTGGCAGTGGGGGCAGCGCTCCAGTCCCGGCTGCTCGGGCACCACGCCGTCGCACTCCATGCAGTAGAAGTTGCGCGAGCCGCCGCCTTCCTTGACGCCGGGCGCCCGGGAGCGCCGACGGTAGTAGTCCATGGCCTCCGCATTGGCCCCATCGCGCGCGCGCGACCAGTGGGCGTCGCTGATGTTGCCGAAGCTCTTGCCTTCCGGCTCCTTTCCTTCGCGCGCCTGCTCCAACTGCATGCCTTCCAAGGCCCACCATAAACTGCCCGCGGCCCGTTTGCCGCCACCCCTTCGCCGCGCTTGACAGCAAGAGGGTCGAACTTCATGCTCTTTGGCCCTGCATGCCGCCCGCGGGTCGCACCACGGCGGCAGGCGGGGGGATGCGGACCACCACGCCGCGTCCTTCGGACCGATCTCCCTCGCGACGCTCGGGCTCGAGCGGACGCCGGAAGCACGGGGCCGAGCGGATCCAAGCGCATGAGCGACTCCGACGGAAGTTGGACTCCCTCGGGCGATGGATGCGGAGACATTCTGGACGGTGGCTATAGCTCAGCTGGTTAGAGCGGAGGTTTGTGGTACCTCAGGTCGCGGGTTCGAGTCCCGTTAGCCACCCCACCCCCTTGCGCTTGGTGCCGAGCGCGCCTCGCCCTCACAGCCCGTGGCTCGCTGGCGACAAGCGTCGCCTCGGTGCCTTCACCCGCCGAGTCGCATGCTGTTCCCCGCGAGCGCGAGGTCGCGCTCGAGCAGCTCTTCGAGGCCCGCGACGCTGGCGAGGTCGAGTCCCAGCGCGGCCAACTCGGCCTCCTCCAACTCGCACACCGCCTCTGGAGCGTCGCGCCGGTCGAGCATGTTGCGCGCCACTTGCTGTCCGAGGTGCACGCACCAAGCGAGCAACGCATCATGCCGCGCGGATTGCGGTCGATGATGGTGGCGCACCGCGTCGACCAGCGGCGGCGGGAAGCTGTAGCGCGCCAGCACCAACGCGCCGAGCGAAGCGTGGTCGACGCCCAACACTGCGCGTTCGGCGTCGTCGTCTTCCGCGCCAGTGGCGGCGAGGTTGGCGAGATCCTCGCGCGCTTCGAGCAGCTCGGGCGCCAGCAGCAGACGGCCGATGTCCGCCAGCAGCGCGGCCGTGTAGGCGCGCTCGGGGCTGGCTTCTCCATGGATGCGCGCGAGCAGGCTCGCCGCCACGGCCGAGGCGTAGGCGCGCTCCCACGCGGCGCGACGCTCGGCCGGGGCGAGCGGCGCGAGCTCGAACCAGCGGGAAGCGCAGGTGGTCAGGACCAAATCGACGAGCTTGGCGACGCCCAAGGTCGCGCCTGCCTCCTCGAGCGAGCCCACGTGCTCGGCGCGACTGTAGACCGCCGAGTTCGAGAGCTTGAGCAGGCGCGCGGTGATGACCGGATCGAGTCGCACGACATCGACGATGTCCCTCGCTGCGGTCGCCTCCTCGCGCGAGAGGAGCAAGACCTTGTGCGCCACTTCCGGAAGGGGCGCGAGGCTCGTCGCCCGCGCCAACAGCGTCCTCAAGTCGATCAGGCCCATGCTTGTGCTCCTCCTTCGAGGGATCGGTTCGCCGGGCTCCGAGACTGAATGAAACGTCGTTCCACGGCCCGCGTGCGGTCTGCGACCCCTTGGGAGGCCGTCGCCGGGGCGCGTTGGCGGGCCACGCGTCGCGAGAAGCGAGCCCGCGGGATAACCTTTCCTCGGGGCCTCGGCCGCCACAGGTCGGACTCCCACCCACCAAGCCTTCCAGGGTCATCCCATGCTGCGCTCCACCCTCGCCACCCTCCTGCTCTCCGCTCTCGCGCAAGCCCAGTCGAACTACGACTTCACGATCAACGGCAGCCAGTCGAACTTCTCGTGGACCGGCACGTCGAGCCTAGGCGCCATCGTGGGCAATCCGAGCAACCAGTTCCGGCTGGAGGGTGGCCTGCTGGTCGCCACCGGCGCGAGCGCGGGCGTCCCGAACCTCGTCGGCTTCGTGAGCGGCAATGCGCTGGTCACGCCCGACATCCGCGGGCGCATCAACAACCCGCTGCCGTTCCTGCCGCCGCTGGCGACGATCGAGATCGCGGGCCTGACCTTGTCGCCCGCGGCTCCGCCCGTCGCCGTCGCCGCCGGCGGCGCCTACTCGGGCTCCGTCACGCTGACCGCGACCTCGGGCACGCTGACCGTGTCGCCGCTGGGCGGGACGCCGACGACCTCGAGCCTCGTCGGGGCCACTTCCGTCCCGCAACCGACGAACGGCACCTTCGTGCGCAACGGGGTGCTGCTGCAATTGTCGGCGCCCATCAACTCGAGCTTCGCCTTCTCCGATCCGGCCTCCGGCACGAGCGGCTCCATCACGGTGGTCGGCACGCTGCGCGCCGAGTACTCGCTGACCAAGGCCTACTGCTTCGGCGACGGCGTCGCCGCGGCTTGTCCCTGCGGCAACAACAGCACCACGGCTTCGGCTTCGGGATGCCTCAACTCCACCGGCCAAGGTGGACGCCTGGTCGGCGCCGGACTAGCCAGCACGGCGGCCGACAGCCTGTCGTTGTCCGTGTCGAATCTGCCCGCCACGACCACGGTGCTCTTGTTCCAAGGCACGACGGGCAGCGCCGCCGCATTCGGCGACGGCTTGCGTTGCGCGGCGGGCACCATCTTGCGCCTCGGCACGCGCTCGACCAGCGCCGGAGCGGCCGCGTGGCCGGGCGCGGGCGGCGCCCCGAGCCTGTCCGCCATCGGCGCAATCCCCGCGGCGGGCGGCGTGCGCAACTACCAGGCCTGGTACCGCAACTCGGCCAGCTTCTGCACGGCCAGCGCGTTCAACCTCACGAACGGCCTGCAGGTGACTTGGCTGCCCTGAGCTCTGTCAAGTTTGTTTGACAAGGTCCGCGCTCGCGCCGCGTGGGCGGACGCGGGCGGGCCTCAGCGCGCGAACAAGCGCGCGGGGTCCTGGAAGGCCTTGAACTCCAGCGCGTTGCCCGAGGGGTCCTCGACGAAGAAGGTGGCCTGCTCGCCGGGCTGGCCCTGGAAGCGCACGTGCGGCTCGATCAAGAAGCGCGCACCATCGGCCCGCAGGCGCTCGGCCAGCCGCAGCCACACCTCCCAGCGCACCACGAGTCCGAAGTGGCGCACGGGCACGTCGTCGCCGTCGACGTCGTGGGCCTCGCGCGGACGACAGGCCTCGGGCATCACGTGCGCCGAGATCTGGTGGCCGCACAAGTCGTAGTCGACCCAATCGGCGCCGATGCGGCCTTGGCGCAATCCGAGCAACCCGCCATAGAAGGCCATGGTGCCCTCGAGGTCCTTCACGGGGAAGGCGAGGTGGAAGCCGACATGGTCCTCGACGTCGATCAGGGCTTCGCCGCGCGTCATGGTGCGTCCTCCGCTTGCTTGCTTCCCTCGGGCAGCAGCTTCTTGAACTGCTGGACGCCGGTGAGCTTCTCGAGTCGCCTGCCGGTGGCGAGCACGCGCGACTGGTAGCTGCCGGCGGCCTTGTCGAAGCTCGCGCGCGCCTTGTCGAGGTGCTCGCCGATCCGCTCGACGTGCTCGGCGTAGACGGCGACGCGTTCGTACAGCTCGCGCGCGGTCTCGCCCATCGCCTGGGCGTTGTCGAGGTCCTTCTTCTGCTGCCACAGCATGGCGCACGACATCAGGATCGACATGAGCGAAGTGGGGGTCGCGACGAACACCTTGAGCTTGGAGGACGCGGCGTAGAGCTCGGGATCGCGTTCGTAGGCGCTGGCCAGCGCGCCATCGGTGGGCACGAACAGCACGACGAAGCCGCGCGAGCTCATCTTGGACGGGTAGTCGCGCGCCGCGAGGTCTGCGACATGCTTCTTGAGCGCCTTGGCGTGCTTGTCGAGCGCCACGCGCCGCGCCGCCTCGTCGCCTGACTCGAAGGAGCTTTGGTAGTCGAAGAGCGGCGCCTTGGCGTCGATCGGGATGCGCGTGCCGTCGGGCAGGTTGACCACCATGTCCGGGCGCGAGCCGTCGGAGAGCGTCTCCTGCGTCTCGAAGTCGCAGTGCTCGGTCATGCCGGCGGCCTCGACGATGTTCCTCAACGAGACCTCGCCCCAGCGTCCGCGCGCCTGCGCCGACGACGAGAGCGCGGTCGTCATGCGCTCGCTGGTCTGCGCCAGCAGATCGGTCTTTTGCTGCAGCCCGGCCAACTGCGTGTCCAGCTTGGCGTAGGCGGAGACGCGCTTGAGCTCCAGTTCCTCGTGCTTCCTCTGCAACGCCTCCAACTGGTCCTTGAGCGGCTTGAAGCGCGCCTCGGCCGCGGCGGCGACCTGCGCGCCGTTCTTCGCCAGCGCGTCCTGCGCAAGGCGTCCGAAGGCATCCTCCAACTGCTTCTTCTGCTCGGCCTCCGAAGCACGTCGCTGCAGCTCGGCCTTCTCGCGTTCCTCGAGCCGGGCTTGGAGTCCGGCTTGGGCCGCCTGCGCGGCCGACGCCGCCGCGCGCAGCGTCGCGAGCTCGGCGCGCGCCGT
>SXGS01084347.1_pt1 | contig 42239 bp, 35 predicted proteins | sample 3174681 | NCBI WGS metagenome assembly SXGS01 (sample SAMN11356861, study PRJNA531348) | freshwater metagenome | isolation source: freshwater sample F1-80 | place: China: Fuxian Lake, Yuxi | collected 2017-12-25 | reverse complement strand
GTTCATGACAGTGTCCAACACATACTGAAACCGGGGATTGGGCTTAAGGTGTTCAATGTTCAGAATGCTGCCGGTCGAAAGGTCGTCAATGATCGTGACGGACAACCCGCGCTGCAACAGCGCTTCCGCAAGATGTGATCCAATGAATCCCGCTCCGCCCGTGATCAAATAATGCATGGGACTCCCTTAACCGGACTGACGGCGCTGTGCAGACAATCGAGATAGAGCTTTTCAGTGTCGCGCAACAATCGCTCGAGTGAGTACCGTTCTGCGGTAAATTTCCGCCCCTCGGACCCCATGCGCCACATGGTCAAGGGATCCCTTAAGAGATATTTCACGGCGGCAGCAAACCCTTCCACGTCATTTGCCCCAGCGACAGCCCCATTTAAAAAGAGGGAAAAACGGGGCTGGCCATTGCTTCCACACACCACCTGCTCGGCTCCGGCGGTCAGATCAAGCACGCCACCAACTCTCGTGGCCACGAATGGAAGACCTGCGGCCATCGCTTCGAGAAGCGCAACGGGCGTTCCCTCATTGAGGGAAGTCAGGATCACCAAATCCAGTTTGCCGTAGAGATCCGCCAGGTCCCGTCGCCAGCCGGTGAAGATGACCCTCTCTTGCAGACCGGCCTTCCGAACCGATTCCTGCAAATCACATCTCAATTCGCCGTCCCCCACGATCATCAACCGGATAGGCCGCTCGCTCTCACCCTTCTGCGTGAGGCGTTGAAGGACTCGCACCGCCATTTCGGGATTCTTGACCGGCACCAGCCGGCCGACCAGCCCAATGACCGCTTCGCGGCTGCTTCGCCTCACACCTTGAAACTCTTGCTCGCGACGCTGAGTCAGGTAAGGAGCCAGGTCGAGCCCGAGCGGAATGACGCAGAACTTGTCTCGGGGGGCAATGCGATAGCGGTCTGAGAGCTCGACCAACTGAGCTTGGCTGATCGTCACAATTTTTGTCGTCAAGCACGCCAGACACCGCTCAATCCAAATAAAGAGCTTTGTCTTCAGAGGTCCAAAATAGTCGTGAAATACGTGGCCATGGAACGTATGGATTCTGATTGGCACTCGAGCCAGAATTGCCGCCACCCTGCCTACGACCCCGGCCTTGGATGTATGGGTATGAACGATATCCGGGCGCTCATGCACAAACAGGCGGTAGAGCTTCCATATAGACCTGAGATCACTCCACCAGGAGATATCTCGCCCAAGTTCTGGCAAAATGAATGGAATCACTCCACGCTGTTGGGCGAAATACAACATGTCTCCTTCCGATTGACCCACAACGCCTGTCACGAGGGTCGAACGGAACCTAGCTGCGTTAAGCCTTTGAGTGAGGAAAACCGCATGTATGGCTGGACCGCCTACGTTCATGCGGGCGAGGATCCTGACGATCTTGACCGGACGGGTTTCCACTCCCGAACGACTCTCAATTCTTCTCGGTCACTGGACTCTCGCTCCTCCGCCCAACTAGCGGCGACAGAGGCTTTGCTTCCTTGGGAGAGGCCGGATACACCGCCGCAACCTTGGCTTCGCCATTGCCGTTACTCTCGCCCTCCGGGTGCACGCCCGCGCCAGTCGGAAGCAGACCGACGGCTTTCCGCTCCAACGCTTGGAGATACTCAAGATGGTCCATGAAAAAGGCGAGCAAGATTCCAAGCACGAGCGCCAGCGCGCCGGCGATCAGCATGTTCTGCATGGTCCGGGGGCGGCTCTTGTACATGGGCGGAATCGCTGCGTCCATGACCTGAACCGTCGGCAGGTCTTTCGCCTCAGCAAGCTTGGCGGATTCCAACATGCCGATCAGCATCCCATACACCGCTTCTTCGATTTTCACCTGCCGGGTCAGACGCAGCAGTTCAAGCATGAGCGCAGGCATTTCCTCATACTTGGGAAAGACCCCTTGCTTGGACAAGGGCATCCGCTTGACTCGCTTGCCGCCGATGCCCTTGATCTGGTTCTGTTCCAGCAGATCGAGCTGCCGCTGCAATTCCGCGATCTGCGCCTCCATCTGATTGATCTGCGGGTGCGAAGGTGTCGCATACTCTCTCAAGACGGCCAGCTCGACCTGATGCCCAACGATCTCCGAATGAAGACTGGCTGCCGCTTCAGCCGCTCCCTCGGCTTGCTCGCCGGTCACCGACAGGATCCGGTTTTCAGTCTGGAACTCTTTAAGGGTGTTCTCCGCTTCCACCAGTTTCTTCTGCTTCTCTTCCAGCCGTGCTTCGACGAATTGGCGGGTGCGCTTTGTGGACGTGCGGGCGAATTCCTTATACATACGATCAAGGGTCGCAAAGCTGGTGTTCGCAATATCGGCCGCGACCTTTGGATCCTTGCTCGTCACGACGAGATCGAGCGATTTGTTCGAGGTGCTCTTGACCTTGACTTCTCCCTGGAGGATGCCCGCGGCGACGACTTTGTTGTCGACGCCGTAGTAGGCCGTCAAATTGAGCTGCTCGACCACCTGCTCCGCCAGTGAACGTGAGGTCAGGATGATATTAAAGGTGTCCAGAATAGTGGGGCCCTTCCCCCCCAGGGCATCCATGATCATGGATGATCCGCCGCCACCGCCCCCGCCCTTGCTGTCTTTGCTGCCGCCGCCGAACGAGAAGCCGCCGCCACCCAGAGAGTCCTCCTTGACGGGCAGAAGCGTCGCTTTCGCCTCGTAGAGCGGAGTCGAGAGCTTGCAGACAAGCCACGTTGCGATGACCGACACGAGGACCAGGCCTGCGATCATCCATCTGAACTGCCGGAGGATCCGCAAGTAATGAAAAATTGTGGGGCCGCCAGATGGGGGTGTCTGCTGCATATGCAATCAGCGTCCAAAATTCGTGAACGCGGCGTAGAACCCTACGAGACCGAGTATGACCCCGCTGACGGTTCCCACCAGGGCAAAGTAGTCCTGCCAGGTCTTGAAAATTCTTTCGAGAACGATGATGGTATCTCCGTTCTCGAGCTCGGTTGCCGGAATGTAGGGCTCCTCAGTGCCACCGGATCGCTTGATAAACGATCGTTCCAGGTCGGCAGTCAGCAACGGCCCTCCCGCCTGCATAAGATAGGCGTCGGCCGCCCGACCGGGCAGGTACGAATAGGCTGCGGGAGCTTTGACCGCCCCAACGACGAAGACCCGCTTGACATCGGCGGGAATGTATATCTGGTCGCCTTTCTCGAGAATGATGTCCTGGCCAATATCCGCCCCATCGTAAAGGCGGCGCAGATCCACCGGGATGCGCATCGTCCCTTCCGGCACTTTGGTCGTCCGTTGGATGAACACCGATTCCAGATCCCACCACGGACTGACTCCTCCCACTTCGCTGAGCACAGTAGAAAGACTCTCTCCCTCCTTGATCTCGATGATGCGGGGAACCGTGTTCTCGCTCAGGACTCCGCCGCCCCCGCTCATAGAGCCTGATGAGACCTCCGACACGTAGATCGTGACTCGTTGATCTCTCATCGTCGGAACCAGAACCCTATCGCCATCCTGCAGGGGGGGATTGAGGTTATCCTCGCCATGCCGAAAAAATCTCGTGAGGTCTGCCGTGGCGACCAGCTGTCCGTTCCGATACAACTCAATCCGTCTCTGGCTCCCTCCGGAAAGGACTCCACCGGCCTGACCGATCACATCGGACACATGCTTGACCGGAGTGGCCAAGTAGACTCCCGGCAGGGCAACCTCTCCCAGCACCTGCACTTCGAACACTCTGAGCGACGTCAGGCTGAGGCCGCTTTTGACGTTCCGATAGTACTTCTTGACTTCTCCGTCGATAAGCGTCTGCGCTTGGGTTAGCGTCAAGCCTTTCAGGGTGAGGTCGCCGATGGTCGGAAGGCTGACCTTGCCGTCCGGCGAAACCTTGACCGTGAAATTCTCATCATACTCCCCCCAAATGTTGATCGCCAGGCCGTCGCCAGGCCCAAGCGTATATTGATCGGGCACCACAGCACGGGAGAGGGCCCTGCCGCCGGGCAATTCTATCTCAGTGGGGCTCGCTGAGCTCACCCCGCCTTTTGCAGCGCCGGGAGCTTCGGCCCTGCCCCCCCCCTTTGCACCCGGACCTTTTGCGCCCGCCTGCTGGGACGCCGCCCCACCTGTGCTCTTGCCGCCTCGCGACTGCTCGCCCCAGACAACATTTCCGCCTAAAATCAACTGAGTTACCAGGGCCATGACAATGAATTGGCTGACGCAAGACATATTCCGACCGGATTTCATCCAAATGCACCGCATGCTAAAGATGAACGTAGAAGGTTTCCCTCTTGAGAAAATGGATTTGTATCATCGGACACCATAAAAGTCAAAATTATTTCATAGTTTCTGCATCTTCGGCGTCCTCTATCCAGGTAAAATCATGGTTCCGTTCAAGACCCTGCTGGCGGCGTTCGGCCATGAGGAACCGTGAAGCATACGCCGACGCTCTCCGCGTTGCTCTCCTTTCCGGGGTTCCGAGCCCGCAGCCGGTTACAAGGGGTCTTTGGCAATCGCCACCCCGGCTTCGTCGAGGGATTGAAGAACAAGATTCGCGTGATTCAACGGCGTGGCTATGGCTATCGTGATGAGGAGTATCTCAGACTCAAGATTCTGACCGCCTTTTTGCCTCAACAATGAAGACCATTCACCCACACGAATCTGCATTGAGCCGGAAAATGGATCGCAGCTTGGGGGCAAGGGAAGAGGATGTGCCGCACGGTAAGCAGAATAGCCGTGGGACGGGGACAGGAAGTTGTGACCAGGGCGGACGTCATGAAACCGACACTGCACGGGTCCCGGCACCCTGAGCGGTCTCACAAATGACGCTCACCGGGACGCCGCCCTTTTATCGAGCCATGCACGGCCTTGCTTCGTGAGCAACATTGTCAAGAGTAATATCGCGAACGGCCACATGAGTAATTTATAGCGCGCTCCAGCTCCAAAATTCGCCATGACGATGATACCGTACATACCCGCCCAGGCTGGGCAATACAGGACAGGCCAGATCACAAGGGGATCTCGGAGATACTTTACCCGGAATTTCAACAGGGCAATGGCGGCCAGACTGATCAGCAAGGTGTTTTCAGCAGCCGCCATGGCCGTTAATGGATTGGTAATATCATTGGGCAGCGGCCGGAACAACCCGGAGAAGACAACCATAGGAATCGAGGGCGTGACAATCATGTCGCTCGATGGATCGAGATCGACGCCAAAATTCACGCCGCTCCCGCCATACCGCTGGGTTTCATAGGCATATCCCGCGGCCTTCTTTTGGAGCATTTCTCCGACAACCTCCCGCATTACAAACACTCCTTCTTCCTCCAACTTGCCCATTATGCCGAAGTTCGTCAGGACATTGCTGCCGGCGAAGAGGAGAATCGGCGTGAGTAGAGCGAGCATCAGCATCATCTGCGCGAGCCGCAGCTTGCCTGCGAAGGCCGCCAACAACAGCACTCCACCTGCCATGAAGGCCTGCCAGGGCCGTATGAGGTAGGTCCCCAGCAGTCCGATGCCGATCACCCCCAAGGCCGAGGCGCGCCCTTGCGTGAACCAGATGGTACCGCCGTAGACGTAAATGCCGAGGAAAAAGAATTGAACGGGATCCTTTCCCAGTGATGTAGACCAGAAGACGATCGAGGGGAAAAATACCAGCAGATAGAACATGAGCGGGCAAGGACGCCCAAACGCTGCCACCACCGAACGGTACAACCACCAACTCCCCAGGAAGCCCAAGAAGGTACATAGCACTTTCATCGCATGAAAGTAGGTGCCCGTGATACTGGCGGCGATGACCATGAACCTCAGCGTATTGGCCTGACCGATATTCCCATGAAGGATTTTTTCCTCAGAAACCAGACTGAACATCATATCTTCGCGAAAATTGTGGTCCGGAAAGAAATCATGTTCTCCAGTAATCGCGAGGAGAAAATAGGACAGGGAATCGAGCCCGTAGAGATATTCGTAAAAAAGCATCGCTACCAGGGCGATGAATAACTTGCCGATCCAGCCTATGATCAGGAGCCGGCGCGACTCGCCCCCAAAGGCAATCAGTACGACGGCAAAGAGACACCACCACAGCAACCCCATGAGATAGTCGATCTCGAGCTGCAGCGAAAAATACGGCGGCATCACGTCCGCGATGCGCCATCCCAGATCCTTCACGTGCATGCTGAGCCACACAATAACACCCAGAACGGGAAGAGCCAGCCCACACCACATCATTATCCGCGCGCGCTCAGTCATCGGTTGTACGGTCTCCCGCCGCGGCAACTTGCCACGGATCCTTCCAGGCCGGCAGAATAGTCCCGGCCGTCGATGAACCGCTGGAACCAGAGTTCCAGGAAAAGAAGTGTCCATATCTGGAAACTCGAGCTGGCTCGTCCGCTTACATGGTCGTCCAGCAGAGATCGGACGACGTCTTCCCGGAACAGGCCGCGCTCCCGGCTCCGGCGGCTCAGGAGCACATCATACGCCATGTCCCGCAAATCCTCTCTGAACCAGCGGTCCAGGGGAACGCTGAAGCCCATCTTCGGGCGGTCGAGCACCGCCGCCGGGAGCAGCGCCTTCACGGCTTGCTTGAAGATATACTTTTTGACGCGCCCTCTGAGCTTAAGATCCGACGGGATCGAGGCGGAAAATTCCATGAAGGGGTGATCCACCATGGGCGAGCGCGCTTCCAGCGAGTGCGCCATGCTGGCGATGTCCACTTTTACGAGAAGATCGTCCGGCAGATAGAGCGTCGCGTCCACGCTCAATGTGGCATCCACGAAGTCCGGTGCGCCGGACGATTCATAGGCCGCAAGAATCAGCGCGTCCGATCCCGACGAGGCCGTCATCTCCCGAAATGTCGGCGTGTAGAGCAGGTCCTTCCAGGCCGCCGGGAAGGCGCAGATCCACTGGGCGTAGCGCTGCCGGGGCGGCTTGGACGCCGCCGCCAGGAACCGCTTCCCGCGCCGATACAGCCCGCGAACGGACCCCGCCTCTGGCAGCGCCCCGACGATGCGTTCGAGCGACTTCCAGAGCACTCGGGGGAGACGGTCATATCTGGCCGCCAGCCGGGCCGCAAGGTAGCGGTCGTAGCCCGCGAAGTTTTCGTCCCCGGCATCCCCGTTCAAGGCCACGGCGACATGTTCCCGCGTCATCTTCGCAAGGTAGTAGGTGGGGATGGCCGAGGAGTCGGCGTAAGGCTCGTTATGGTGCCAGACCAGTTCGGGCAGGATCGCCAGGGCATCGGGCTTCACGATGAATTCGTGATGGTCGGTCCCGTACCGCTCGGCGACCATCCGGGCGAAAGGCAGCTCGTTGTAGGCTTGTTCTTCAAAGCCGATGGAAAAGGTTTTCACCGGACGGTGCGACACTTCGCTCATCAAGGCCACCACCGTGCTGGAATCGATCCCCCCGCTGAGAAAGGCGCCGATGGGAACATCGCTGATCATGCGGATCCGGACCGCTTCGCGGAGGCGCTCGAGCAACTCCTCGCAGAGGTCGCGCTCGCTCGCGTGGAGCTTGGGCACGTACCGCAGTCGCCAATACCGCTCCACCTGGACACGCCCGCTCCGGACCAGCAGATAGTGCGCCGGAGGAAGTTTTTGAAATCCCTTGAAGGCCGACTGGGGACTCGGCACGTAGCCAAACGTCAGGTAATGATGGATGGAGAGCAGGTCGGCTTCCGCCGGCACCTCGCCATCCTGCAGGATGGCCTTGGGCTCGGATGCGAAGAGGAACTTCTCTGAGTCACAATAGTAGTGGAGCGGCTTCTTGCCCAGGCGGTCTCTGGCGATGAACAGCGAGCGGTCCCGTCCGTCCCAGATGGCGAAGGCGAACATCCCCCGCAGGCGCTGCAGGCAGTCAACGCCATCCCTCTCGTAGAGGGCCAGGATGACCTCGGTATCCGTCCGCGAGCAGAAGACCACGCCATTGCGCTCCAATTCGGACCGGAGTTCCTGGAAGTTGTAAATCTCGCCGTTGTACGTGATCCAGAGCGTTCCCGCCGCGTTAGCCATCGGCTGGTGCCCGGCCGGACTGAGATCGATGATGCTCAGGCGCCGGTGCGCCAAGCCGATCGCGCCGTCATGGAAGACCCCGGCGTCGTCAGGCCCTCGATGAGCTAAGACCTGATTCATCCGATGCAACAGCACAGGATCCACAATTCTGGACCTGTCAAAGTACAACTTTCCGCTAATCCCGCACATTGGTCTTAACGCCCTTGCCCCCTAGAAACAAACTGATATCCCGACCTTTTACCCCACGCTTCTCCCACTGCCATCATCCGACTGCACCCAACCAGCAAGCACCTTCATCAGACCGCAAAGCGTGCTTGCATCTTGGCTTGGAGCCTGCCCCACACAAAAGCAGCGACTTTGACACAATCCGCGATTGTCACCAGGCTGCCCCGCAACAGCAGTAAGAACGATGGGCGTTTCAGGCAAAACAGCAGAACCTCCTTGTTTGCCTGCCGAACGGTGGGCTCCTCCCGCCTCTTGATATGGGTCAAGGCATCGCGGAACAGATCCCTTGCGCGGCCGGACTCACCGGATTCGACGAGCAAGGCAGCCCCCTGTAAAAGATTCCTATAGCCTACCGCCAGCGAGATGTCCAAAGCTGCTTCACGACCTCTCTCAACCCATTCCATCATGCACATCCTTAGCCCGACTCGAAATGCGACCCTCGCGATCCGCATGGGCAGGTCTGCCCCGCCAATCGAATGCACACTTAGCGTATCAATTAGATTGGCGATAACATCCTGGTGCCCGGCAGTTACCAGAATTTCCATGACCAGGACCTGTTGGTATACATCGTAGCGTTCAAAGAATTCTACCAGCTTTTTCATCATTGCCTGTGAGAGCGGAATTCCACGGCCATATCTCAGCGCGATTAAGTCACTGAAGCGTGGGATGACCTCATCGAGACATCCTTCGCCATACCAGACCCGAACATAGCGATCTTCTGGACGTACCCACTCGTGTCCGTGGAACTTGAAACCGCCCCTCATAACACCAGGGCACACCAGAGAAGCGTTCAATGGGTATGACAAAATTGCTTCCGCACTGATCGTTCCTCCATAATCAGACCGACACTGCAGCAAGAAATCGCCCGGCAATTCAGGACTTTTCGGAGAGCCATGCAGGGAGAAGACAACAGAGTTGCTGCGAATTGGACGACGTGGGCAGAGTTCATTCCTGACCCCACTGGCATTGAGTCCATCATCGTACAGCCCCAGCGATAAAAATCGCGTGGATGTCTCTTGAAGATAAGCCAACAGGTAATAGGCCTCAGTGAGGGGGGCCGGGCGAGGGTCAAAGTTGACGATGTCTTGAACAAACGCCAAGGGCACACGGGGCAGCAACTGCTTAACGTAAAATTCGGCGAAGAAGTCTTCGTGGCAAGAATCGAGAAAAAGGAAGTCCGGCGTCTCTGTCCGAAGTCGTTCCAAGGTCGCAAATCGAGCATCCCCGATGTTCAGATGATACCGTGACGGGTCGCACAACGGAACGAGGTTCCGGAGGATTACCTCCTCCGTTGGCTGGCTGAGAAACCGGGGTTCTATTTCGAATCCTTCCACCGAACCGAAGCCGTTACGCGTCACTGCAGCCAGCAGATAGTTGGTCGAATAGCCGGAGTTCGGGGAAATTTCATAAATGAGGGATGGCCGGCACTCACGAACCAGCATGTAGAGCAACTCGCCTTCACTATCGCCGAAGGCAGCGCCGAAACCGGACGTCGTCATCTCAAAAAACTTGCCGGCCATTTGCTGAGACAAGGGAGCAAGCTCGGGAACATACTTGCGCCAGAGCGAGTGCATCCACAATTCAAGGCGGCTATCCTTTCCCTCGAAGAGATGCAATCGATTGCATTCTGCATCGGCGCCACCGGCAGACCTGAGCCACTCCTTGATCATTGAGACTTCCTCCATCCCTCGTCTACGCTCGAGCCATACTCAGTCGCTCAACGAAACGAGACTCAAAAAAAAACAATTTTCCGGCAATCCCGCACATGGACCTCCCGCATCAGTGATGGATCACGTTGGACAATGTTGCACCACTTCCACTGAGGTGCGCAGTGACCGAGGAACGGCGACTCACCTTGCACTGCCAGAATAGAGCAACTATGATAAACGTCGCCATGAACCGCTCACACTCCGAGAGCCCGACCAACGCCCCGAGATCAGACTCTACCCCTTACGCGTGCCCCCTGTGTCACGATACGCTCCGTGAGCGCATTTCGGGAGCGTGGACGTGCGAGCGCTGCCGGCGAGACTACGACAATCGACGCGGCGTGGACGTCTTTGTTACCGACGAAGAATTGAAAGCACTGCGCGGGAACCACGAGCCCCATACCTTATTCGACGGAGCCTACCATCATATTCGCCGCTTTTCACCTATGACCATCATGTATTACAATGCTTGGGTGGAGCGCTTGCTCGGGATGCTCCCGTCGACCGAAGGCGTACTCCTGGAGCTGATGTGCAGCGGTGGAGAGGTGTCCCGCCGGCTTGGAGCGCGCTTCTCGCAAGTGTTCGCGTTGGACGTCGACGTGCCGGCGCTCGAATCGCTCGCACATGACCTGCTGGAACGGGGGGAGACCAAGATCCGGCCAGTCTGCGCCAACGCGGCCGGCCTGCCGTTTCCAAACGGAGTCATCGACGTGGTCGCTATCATCGGCGGCTTGCACCACGCGCGGTCCATACTTCCCTCCGTGCTCGCGGAGATCGCCCGTGTGCTCCGCCCCGGCGGCGCTCTTGTCGCATCCGAGCCGGCGAACGATCACCGGCTTACCCGCGCTGTCCGACACTGGCAATACCGGCGCTCCGCGTTGCAGGGCCATGATGCTGACGAGGACGGATTCACTTCGAATGAGCTGCGTGACGCCATGGCGAAGGTAGGATTGCGGCTCGAGGAGTACCAGGTGTTCGGTTTCCTCGCATACCCATTGATGGGAAATGCGGATATCCTTCCATGGCTCGCGACCGCTAGGTCGCTCCGGCTTGGCCGCGCTTTGCTGACGCTCGACCGCTTGTTTGAGCAGACGCCGCTGATTCGCAACCTCGGATGGGCGAGCCTCTTCCGCGCTGTCAAGCTATAGCGAAATCTGGCCTCCCGCGAATCCCCGAGTGTTTCGCCGGAACTCCGCCTGGCCGACGCCCCTTCAGAGACGCCTGCCACCCCACGGTCGCTCCCATGGCAAGGATGAATCATTGCGGCTTGGTGCACAAATACACGTCTTCACGGAGGTTCAAGCAGAAGCGTGCCGCCACAGTCGGATCGAGCTGCCGTCCATAGGGAACTGCCTCGGACTGAAACCCCGCCGCACGAAGGCGGTCGGCATAATCCTGTCCATAGATGCGGACATGATCGAACTGCCCGAACACCCGCTCCCGTTCCACCGGCAGCGTGACCGAGGGGTCCTCGAAGGTCTTGTCGAGGGCCAGCCCGATCGGCACCTGGAAGATGGCCCATCCACCGGGCCGCAACACCCGGTAGAACTCTGCCATGGCCGTCCGGTCGTCCACCACATGCTCCAGGACATGATTCGCGATGATCGCATCAAAGCTCGCCGGAGGGAAGGGAAGCGCCAGGAGGCTCAGCCGCACCGAAACCGACGGTGCACTGAGGTCACCCGTGACATACCGCAGGCGGGCATTCCGCCGCAGTGCCCTCATCAGGTGAAACTCAGGGGCGACATGTAGCACGGACAGGGCGTCGCTGAAGATCCGGGTGCGGTCTCGCAGAAAGAGGAGCAGCAGCCGGTCGCGATCCGAGGAATAGCACCAGGGGCAGCGGATATGGTCGGCGTAGCCGCCGACCGAGATGTCTTTCTCCCGGTATACGGACAGGGTCAGGCCGTCGGGTAGAAACGCGCCGAACCGCTTGCCGCAGAACGGGCACTCGAAGCGGTCTCCCCAGAAGACCGGGAAACGCACCAGGGTTCCGGCCCGTGTGGCCAGAATTCGCAGCCTGAAATGGTGCGCCGCCGAAATGGTGCGCTTCAACGCGCCCTTGATCCCCGACATGCTGCCTGAAAATGTGTCCAACGCCTACTTGTCCTGAGGATGCGTTGAAGATCGGTCAGGCGGTGACCTCAGGCCGCCGCCGCGCAACCACGCACATGATGTCGAAGAGATTCAGGTAGACCATTGCCTTGAGCGGGAGCACAAGCGAGAGGAGATCATAGAGCCGGCGCTGCCGTTTCCCCAGAACCAGCACGTTGTAGAGCATTTGATCCACACTTCTGAAATAACCGGGATAGGAGACGTCGACCACCTCGAAACCCTGGCGCTCGAGCAGATGTCCGATCGTGTCACGAGAAAAAAAGTGCAGGTGACTCTTGATCTTGATCAAGCGCCATTCCGTCTTCCGCCAGCGGGCGTTCCAACTGTCGATATCGCCGGTCGTGAGAAATAAGTAGCCTCCCTCCTTCAGCAAGCTTCCCGCTTTCTCCAGGTACCGTTCCGGATGCTCCAGGTGTTCAATGACATCCCACATGGCCACGACATCGACCGAGCCCTCGGCAACTGAATCGTCGGCGAGAAAGTCCTTGCACTGGGCATGAAGGCCCAGCACCTGATTCGCATAGGCTACGGCCGCCTCTACCCGGTCAAAGCCAAGACAGTCGAACCGGTCACGGACCAGGTCGAGAAAGAAGCCATAGGCACAGCCGATCTCGATCAGCTTGCCGTTCTTGCAATATTTCAGCACGGTCTCGATACGGTCTTTAAAGTTCCTCTGTAGCGCCGGGCGATCTCTCACATAATCGGCATATTCGGATCCATGGAAATAGTCCTGACCGTAGATGGACGAGACAAGTTCAGGATCCGCGCCGCCGCGAAGGGTCACAAACCCGCAGCCTGCGCACCGGACCAGATCTGGGCGATCGCTATCGTAGGCGACGACTGTCTTACCGGTGCAGACCGGACATTGGGCACGTTCCGAAGCCATCGGTTTTTCGGCTACTTTCTCCCCAAGCACCGTCATTGTCATTTGCCCACGTCCACGCCTTCAAAACCTTCAAGCCGCCGCACGGTATAGATCTTCTTCCCGGCAACCCTATTGTAGATCCTTGCGCCCACTTCGGCGTTGATGCCGATGGCGATGAAGACGCTGCCGATCATGATGAAAATGATGGAAAGCAAGATCAGAGCCTCATGGTCAATGATCTGAGGGATACGCCCGGCAACCCAAAATGCCATGAGAAATGTATCGATAAGGACCCCGCCCAGCATCAGCAGTAGGCCAACCGAACCGAAGATCCTGAGGGGCCTCGTCGAATAGGTGATGATGAACTTCACCATCAACATGTCGAGCATGACTCGATAGACCCGCCTCAGCCCATACTTGGACTGCCCGCGCTGCCTTCCCGGATCTTCAATGGGAATCTCCGTAATCAACGCTCCAAACTCGCTCGCCAGGGCCGGCACAAACCGATGGAGCTCACCGGACAGCTCCAGCCGGCTGAGAAGATCGCGGCGGTACGCCCGGAACGTGGTGCCGAAATCATGAATGCGTACTCCGGAAAGCCACCACATCAACCTGTTCGCGACCTTGGACGTGAACTGCCTCAAGATGACGTGGTCCGAGCGCACGGTGCGCCAGCCGCTCACCATGTCATAACCTTCCCGCAGCTTGGCGAGAAATTTGGGGATTTCTTCGGGAACATGCTGTAGGTCCCCGTCCATTGAGACTACGACATTGCCCTGGGCATGATCGAAGCCGGCAGCCAACGCAGACGTCTGCCCATAGTTTCTTGCGAGATGAATGATCTTTGTCGCGGAATGTTCCTGTCGGATTTTGTCGAGAATCTTAGCCGATCCATCCGTGCTGCCGTCGTTGACAAGGATAATCTCATAGGATTCGCCCAGTTGATCCAAGACCTTTCTCAGTCGCAAGTGGAGTTCCGAAATGTTCTCTTCCTCGTTATAGAATGGCACGACAACGGACAGATCCAGATCACGGCCATCGTTCTTTGGATCACTTAACATGCCGGCACCTTTTCAATGAACATCTCATGCCACAAAAGAAAAACCAGAATCGCCCAGATCCGGTATGCGTGGTTCTGCCGGCCCTCCATGTGCTCGCTCAGCAAGCGCCGGACCGCCGGCCACGAAAAGAATCCGGTCTCACGAATCCGCCTTTCTGAAAGAGAATCTTCCACCAATTCTCGAAGCTCGTGGCGCAGCCAGCTATTTAGCGGGACACTGAATCCGGCCTTTGGCCGATGGAGGATGCGACTCGGTAGAAGCGATTCCGCATAACGCTTCAAGATGACCTTGCCAGTGAGATGCTTCAGCTTGAAGTCAATTGGAAGGTCTGAAACGAACTCAATGAGGCGATGGTCCAGGAAGGGGCATCGCACTTCCAGAGAATTTCCCATGCTCATCCGGTCAACCTTGACCAGAATATCGTCCGGAAGATATGTCTTGAAATCCGTATAGAGCAAACGCGTCACTTGATCCAGGCCTGGATATCGATTGAAATATTCCGCGAAGATATCCCGAGTATCGACTGATCGCAAGCGATTCGTGAGATCGTCCGAGTAGAGGCCGGCCTTTTCCTCTTCGCTAAAGGCTCCATTCCACCAGTAATGGGACCGAAGGGGGCCCATGTCCAGGCCGCCAAGGAAGCGCTTGATGCGATATTCAAAACTCACCTTCCTTGGGGACACGGGGAGCAGATCAACCAGGGGCTTCAGCAGGCCATTTCGGATGATTGTGGGAATGCGTCTGAGAAGTGGGGCCATCCGATCCGCTTGGTAGGTCAAATACCCAGCAAATAACTCATCGGCGCCGTCGCCGCTCAGCGCGACCGTGATGTGCCTCCGGGCCGCCTTAGAGATCAAATACATCGGGATGGAGGATGAATCTCCGGACGGCTCGTCGGAAAGCCAGATCACGCGGTGGAGCACGTCTCGCGGGTTCGTCTCGAGAACCTCCTCATGGTGAACCGTGTTAAATCGTCGAGAGACCTCGCGCGCGTATTCCAACTCGCTATAGCTGGGCTGGTTGAAGCCGATCGAAAACGTATGTATCGGCGCGGAGGCCATGGAACTAGCCAGGCCTACAACAAGACTGGAATCCAGCCCTCCGCTGAGGAAGAATCCCAGCGGCACGTCGCTGACCAGACGGGAACGGACCGCCGATCGCAGAAGTCCATCCAGCCCCTCCAACGCCTCAGGCTCAGCCAACTTTTTGTTGGGCACGATCTTGAGATCCCAGTAGCTGCGTAGAGACGTGTGCCCTCCCTCATGGATCAGCATATGGCCCGGCGGCAGCTTGCGGATCCCCCGGGCCATCGTGAACTCAGCCGGAACGTAATTGAGCGAGAGAAAATGATGCAGCCCCTGCTCGTCAACCGCGCGATCGATCCACGGAAGAGCAAGGATCGCCTTGATCTCCGACGCAAAGACCAACGCGGTCGGCGAGTCATAGTAATAGACCGGCTTTTCCCCGCAGCGGTCCCGCGCCAGAACCAGTCTCTGGGCCTTCTCGTCCCACAACGCGATCGCGAACATGCCATTGAGGCCGTCAAGGAAGGTGCCGGCGTTTTCCTCGTACTGATGGACGATGACTTCCCCATCGCCAGCGGTATGAAATACATGGCCCTGGGACGCCAACTGCTTCCGTATTTCCTGAAAGTTGTAGATTTCTCCGTTAAACACGGCCCAGACACTCTTATCCTCATTGTAGTACGGCTGCCCGCCGGTATGGAGATCGATGACCCGAAGCCGACGGTGTCCGAGCCCCATGGCTCCCCGGCACTGCTCTCCATATTCATCCGGACCGCGGTGATCGAGCGTCGAGGCCATGAGCCGGATATCGGATGGGCTCACCTCCTTGCTGTTCTTATGAAGAATGCCAACGATGCCGCACATGTAGTGGTATCTTCAAAAGATCGTAGACGCCTGGGCACCCGCATAACTGGTGTCCTGTGCGGTGGCCTCTTGCGCCCTTGGGGCAGACGTCCATTGGGAGGAGAGCGCGAGTCCACGCAGCACCGCCATACTGACCCAGAGAAACCGGAAATTCATGACGTCGGTGTATAAGCCATTGACAAACAGTCCGACCAGCCCGCCGAAACATGCCCTTGCGATCCATTCAGACTCGGTCCCCTGGGATAAGCGAAACAGTCTCCATCCATCGCGGAACAGCCACGCCCACAATGCGAGCAGGGGAAGTCCACCCAACAGACCAGTTTCCGCCAGTTGTCCTAGGACGGTGTTATGAGGCTCGCAGCTCCGACAGCTCTGGCTCACCCGTCCCTCTTGATGGGCCTTTTCACTCACAGATGGAAAATTTCCCAATCCGATACCACTGAACGGATGCGCAATGAATGTTTCCCAGGCAAGCACCTTCAGAACATGATAATGAAGATAGCTATAGGTGGCATTGATCGTCAGATGGGGCCATTCTTCTGTCTGTAAGACATGACTGTCCACTGGTCCGCTGGGATGAGGCACTTTTCGCGAATCAACCGACAACGCCTGAACGTAGAAAGTGGACACGAAGAGCATTCCCGCGAACAACAGGATACTCATGGCAACAAAACCGCGCCTGATCCAAATCCACCGCGACCCTAGACTTCGCGGACAGTACGCAACCATCGCCGCAAAGGCAAAGCCGACTACGCTGTGAGAGAAAGTAAAGGCCTCCGTCACCAGAATCAGCAAAACAGCCAGCGTCAGCCATTTCGAACTGAATCCCGGCAGGGGAGCCGTCCGCAGTGCCAGCGCGAAGGCGATGCCGACCGTTAGAAAACAGCCGAGCAATTCCGGGGTGTAGAAATGCAGGTCCAAGCGCAGGACTTGACCTAAATAGGGAACCGAGTGTTCCAGTGCAAGCGGAGCGGCAGGAATGTCGAACATCCCGTAGGCGAGCACATAGACTGTGCCTACAAGTGACAGGAGCGCCGCACCAAGGGCTATTCCCCAGGCCGCCTGCCTCCGTAGCGACTCGTCCATGCACAGCGTCCCGATCACTAAATAGACCAGTGCCAGATAGACCAATTTTGCAATGTGGATGGCGATGGGCCCCTCCTTCTCCGCCCACACCAAAGAACAAAGAGAGCCGGCCACGTAGGCGACCACCACATAGTCCAATCCGGAAAGCTGGACGCGACGCATCCCCCCTGCTGCGACAAAGCCGCCCAGCAATCCCAGAAAGATGACATCGCTCCACTGCATGCTGAAGGGGAGCGGTGACCATGCGAAGGAAAGAGAGAGAATGTACGCCACCAAAATAAGCGGCACAATCCTTCCACAAGGAGTCCCCGGGGCTCCCTTCACATGGCCGTCCCTTCGTACTTCAGTCAACATTGCTACGATCTTCCAACCGCTCACGACCACAAGCTGCCGCTGCTGAGCCGACCTCGAATGCGACTGCTTTGGTTAGATCGAAGTTTGGCCACATGACAGCCCGTCAGGCTTTCTGCTACTCTCGTCACGAGTCAACAGGAACTCGATGCGTTGAGAGGCTACGCTATGTCGCAGGATCTTTCCACCAAAACAATCCAAGACTTTGGGCAACAATGGACTATTTACCGGGACAATGAGGGGTTCTATGGCTCACAGGCCCTGCTGGCCAATGTCCTGGGGCCTTTGCTTTCGCTGGATGCGTTGAAGGGGGCTCGAGTAGCGGAGGTGGGCAGTGGGACAGGGCGGATCGTCAAGATGCTATTAGAGTCGGGAGCGGATCACGTCACCTGCCTGGAACCGTCCGACGCATTCGCCGTCTTGTGCGAGAATTTGAAGTTCACCGACAAAGTGACCTGCCTCCACGACACGGGGGATCACCTACCGCAAGATGGCAATTTCGATTTTGTGTTTGCCATCGGGGTTCTTCATCACATTCCCGACCCGGCTCCGGTGGTTGATGCGGTGTTTTCGGCATTGAGTTCGGGCGGGCGCTTCCTTGTCTGGCTCTATGGGAAAGAAGGCAATGAACTCTATTTGCGTGTGTCAACCCTGCTACGCCTGCTCACAACCAGACTTCCACATTTTTCTTTGGTGCCCATTGTTCGCATGCTCGACATCGTCTTACTCGCCTATCTTCAATTGTGCAGGCTCTGGCCCCTGCCGCTGAAGGAATACATGTACATCATCAGGAACCTGTCACCGGACAAGCGGCGGCTGGTGATTTATGATCAACTCAAGCCGGCATTTGCCAAGTATTACACTCGCGAGGAGGCGCAAGCGTTGCTGTCGCGGAAATTTACGGACATCCAAACCTACCATCGGCGAGGCTATAGCTGGACGGTAATTGGAACAAAGATCGCTTAGAAACCTCTGTAAATAAAGGTCGAATTGAAAGAAGAAAAGAGAACGATCAGCATGATCATGATGCTCAGACCTATTCCTATGAGAAGATCCCTGATCAGCGCAAGCATCGTTATATTCTAAACATTAAATGCAAAAGCTTGGTACCTTCTTCAAGATTTGCCATGAAGAATACCCATCCTACGGAAACCAGGACAAATGTTATTCCCCGGGCAGTCAGCGATACGGCCCTAGATTGGTACAGCTGATGTGTCGCGACGGTCACTGGTAGCCATGAACGATATAAGTGATACGTTGCCAAAAGAACACCATGATAAAGACCCCACACAAGAAAATTCGCCGCCAAACCGTGCCATGCTCCGGCGATGAAGAATGTGACAATATAGCAGATCGTTGCAATCAGAACGGGGCAGGCCTTAAGCCATGTTTTGAATAGTCGTTGGCCCAGACCCATAAAAACATAGTCACGCAACCAGGTCGATAGACTGATGTGCCACCGCCTCCAGAACTCTTGGATGTTCTCTGCCAGGTATGGATAAGAGAAATTCTCTGGAATCCTAATACCCATCAATTGGGCCGAGCCAATTGCCATATCAGAGTAGGCACTGAAGTCGAAGTAAATTTGAACCGAGTAGGCGAAGACGGCCGTCCATGCGGTGATCGGATCGGAGACGGAAGAAACGGCATCCGAGACGACAAGACCCAACGTATCGGCCAAAACGAGTTTCTTAAAAAGCCCGACCAGGATCCTCACTGTCCCACCATACACATTCTCTGATGCCATCCTGGCTTGAGAAACGGCGGCCTTAAAATCAGGATACCGCTTGATGGGACCAGCAATGCGACAAGGGACGAAGAAGGCAAATGCAATGATATCTACGAGTGAGACATCAGAGAGGCGGCCGCGTGAACGCTCGATCGCAAAGTGGATCAGCTCGAACGTCAAAAAGGACAGTCCGAGGGGGATCATGATCTTTTCCGGACGTATTTGGGTAATGCTGAGAGCCGCCATAGTCACTGCCTCGCCTTGGAGCTTGAAATAAAAAAGGACACCAGCGAGTAACACAATAGCGGCCCATGGTCGGCTGAAACATAGCAGATACGTGCCAATCACCAACGTCCCGATGAGAACCAGAAAACCTTTGGCGAATATTGCATAAAACACTATTCCCCAGAATGCAAGTGCATGTGGGCGATAGCGAAGCGGCACGGCAAAAAACGTCACCCAACACATGACTGTTAATAAGAAAAATCGAGCTTCTGTAAATATCATTCGTCTCTTAGGGCAAAGTTTCTTTCACCAAAGGTCTCAAGAATTGCGCGGGCTACGGCCCGAGCTCCGTCATATGTAAAATGAAGAGCATCTCCCTGGAGAAGATGACGATGCACGTGAAGCCGTACAAACCTGACGTTGGGCGAAAAATATGCATTAAGATCGCTGCGATCCGCAGGATCGAGAGGATTCTTGGCATAAAACTCTACAATGAGTCCCTGCTTATGACGGTCCTTGATTAGCTGTGCATAATCCCAGAGAAGGGAATGCTTTTCTTTCAGCTCATGAACTCGATCGGCGGAAGGAAGGGTAGGAGATTGGCCGGTCTCTATCCATACGCCTGACGGATTCTGGGCCACAAACGACCCAGCTTCAGGGGCTTGCGCCGCGTCCATCCTTCTACTGCTTGCGACATTGCCGCGCGCCACATTTTTAAGCTGTTCAATGACGAAACGCCTTGTAGATGCTCCCAGTAAGCTCGCCTGCAATCGATAGGAATAGCGATACAATTTCCAAACTCCCATCAACTCTTCCATTGAATGTTCAATTGGATCCCTGGAGGGCAAACCAAATCGACTTGCATCCTCTGGAGAAAGCGTTATCACATTGGCCAGAAGTGGGAGCGCATTGGACCCATTGTGAAACATGCAGATAACGTCCAAGGAGTCGATGATTGCTTTTGTAGTCAAATAGATACTTCCCGTCTCAAAGCCGTTCACGCCAAAATTGAACACCTTCATCTGCGGGACGAGTCGCTGAAATTCGGCTGGAACTGTTTCCGAAGCACTTTGGCGATATCCCCAGACTATGGAATTGCCGAAGAAGACAACGCGCGGGCGAGGTCCGGCCGGATGTTCTTGAAGATATGAAACTATCGGCGCCAATTCAAACACATCCGATGCCACAAACCGCATAAATGTATCGGTTTCATATCTAATCGCCTCCAGGCGATTGACCGTCGGGACAACAAGTGTATCGGCCAAAGCAAGAAAGCAAATGGCAAACAGAAGAACGCGTATATGCCTGTTGTCCCGCAAGGTTCGGCACTATCCGAAGACTTTGATAGCCTCCGAAAGGCAGATCAACTTGTTGTCATCGCAACGGTGGATTGCATAGCGCAGGCCGATCTGTCGATCATCATCCGTTGGTGAGAAGAGAGATACACCTATGCGAAGGTCGGAATCGAGTGCAGCGTTTCCGTAGTAAGCCACACGCCTTGCCTGCACTGTACGAGAAAGGATTTCCTTCTGTGAAAAGACGCGTCTTGAGTTCGACTGCAGGCATACCCGTTCAGCAGTATTCATGAAGGCCACATAATTCGCAAAGTACACCAACCTCGCCCCATTGCTATCTCGGTCCGGATCCACGCGATAGTGAACATCAAACTCGGGTTGAATATCGAGACATGGCCAGAGAGGATTCAGAAGCCCGAGCGTTCCATTGACCCCTGCTGCCTTAGTGATTTGATAGGGATTCGCAGAGTTCGGAAGTGGCGAGATGGTGGAAAAATCCGCATTGGCAGGTGGCGCTACCATAAGCGAGGTATTTGCTCTCCCAGGACTGATGAAGATATTTCCAAATCGAATATATGGATGTTCTTTGAGTTCACATTGAGAGGGCACTTCGCCGTTCCCATTGGTGTAGGGAAGAGCTTTGTCATGATCAAATAAGACGTATCCTTCAATGGAAATATTCTTAAAAGCTCTAAGAAAGACGCGCATCCTCAAACAATCATCGAGCTTGAAGGCGTTTGGCAACTTCCCGCCAGGAAAACACTCCTCGATGAAATAGAAGGTCGCATATACCTCATCTCCCTCCGCAGTTCTTAGAGTAGAAAGGGGCTTTCCGATCGCCTGCGCGATTGAGGCCCATTGGAAATGTCCGGCATACATCAGCAAGAGGTGTTCTGCCAGGCCATTGTGGTTTGTGTGGGGCAAACCAATCGTGAGCGTGTAATCGTACATCCTAGCTGCGGCAGTCTCGCAACTGCGTAATCAAATGGTCGATCTTGGCAATTGTATCGAATTCTGAAAGCTCGCGCTGCGACGTATCAATATTGACCTGAAACTTTTCTTCAAGAAACGCGATGAGTTCCAGTACGCCAAAGGAATCTATAATGCCATTGGAAAACAGAGGGGACTCGTCGGTAATCGCCTGAAGGGCGATTTGCGTGGCAAAATTCTCACGGATAAATTGGCAAACTATTTCGCGGTTGGACTCCATGTTCGTCCTTTCCACTCAGATCCAGCCGCGCCACCAGTAAGCCACGATGGCGGCGTATTCCTGGAGGATTCCACGGATCTGTTCCGCATTCGCACCCCAGGTGTGGGCGTAGAACTGACTGGCGGGCACGGGCCGGGAGACAATGGTGAGGCCCGGTGCAATCTGCTGCATGGCCCACACGGCTCGACGCATGTGATAGGGAGAGCTGACAAGTAAAACCGACCGCCAGCCGCGCTCACTCAAGATCTCGCCGACGTACTTGGCATTCTCGTGCGTATTCGCCGCCTTGGTCTCCAGGACGATGGCGGAGGCGAGCACGCCATTAGCGACGGCCAGCCCCTTCATCACTTCGGCTTCCTGGAAGGCAAAGACAAAGCCCGAAGAGAAAATCAGATGAGCAGCATGCCCTGCCTGGTAGAGGTCGATCGCTTCTTTGACCCGCTCTTGATAGCCTCCCCCTGCTTTGCCCGACTCCCCCACTCCGCCGGCGAAGACCACGATGGCGTCAGCCGGTCGGGGTGGATCGGCCACCCTCAAGGGCTCTGCCAGCATCCAGATCAGCGGCGTATAGAACAGCAACAGATACACACTCGCCACCGCTGCTACCGACTTCACGATCCGACGGCGCGCCGTCCAATACAGCCGGCGCAGGGCCTCTTCCCATCCCTCCTCGGCCGCCCGCCGTGTGATCAGCGCCTTCTCGATCAGATCCGACATCTGACCAATTCGAGTCTCCCAGCTATTCTGACGCGCCGCTTCGATACGCCGCTCCGCCGCAGCAGGCGAGTTCTCCAGGATGGATTTCTCTATAGCCCCCGCAAAGCCCTTGGCGTCACTCGCCACCGTGATTACATCGCCGTGCTCTACGTTATACCCACGGACCTCCGGCAAGTCGGTGGCCACAACTGGAACGCCCATGGCCATGTATTCGTTCAGCTTGGCCGGGTAAATGTTGGCAGTGTATTCATTCCTCACATAGGGGATGATGGCCACATCGAAGCTCTTGATGTAAGCCGGCACGTCGCAATGCTCGCGCGCGCCGATAAATTTGATGTTCGCCTGCGTGGCGAGCTGCGATACGTCCGTTTGCATTGGTCCAACCATGACGAAGGTGACATGAGGAAGCAGTCTGGCTACCTCGGCGAGCAGGGTTTGGTCGATCTCTTTTCGGATGCCGCCGACATATCCGATGAGCGGTTTGGGAAGATTCCGCAGATCGGAAGGAATCGGGTCCGGCGAGGTCCTGGCCCGCTCAAAGTGGGCGAACTTGACCCCGAAAGGGAAGAGCGTCACATGAGGATTGAGGGCGGAGGCCATGTCGAACAGCTTCCGGGCCGTTACGAAGACGAAGTCGGCGTTTGCCAGAAAGGTGCGCTCAGATACTGTGATCCGCCGCGCCGCCTTGGAGCTTTCCGACAAATTGTCGATGCAGTAATACACCACGAGCTGGTGATCGAGCTCTCGAATCACGTCCTGCACCATGGGCGTGGGCAGGAAGGTCCAGATGATCGGCCGATGGAAGCCAGCGGCCCGCATCCAGCGCCGCAGGGAGCGAAGCAGCAGCGTCCGGTTGACCCAGCAGGCTACCCGTGAATAGGGAAAGGGCAACACCAGGGGGGAATAGACGAAGAGGTTCTGGGATACTTGGCGGAAACCTTTGGTGCCGATCCACCAGTTGCGCAGGCGCTGTCTCAGACGCGGCAGGTCCTTGAGCGTCGGTGCGCGCACACCGGTGTTTTCGACGAACAAGACCCGGTTGCCCTGGGCCGCGAATGCCGACATGATCTCCTGGTGGCCTTGCCAGTTGAAGTCCCAGTCGATCGACGAGATGCAGAGGATGTTCTTGTCGCGAATCACCGGATCGTCCGCTCAGATGGCTTCATAGGACTTTTGATACCGTTCGGCCATGCTTCTCGCATCAAATCGAGCGGCGGCATCCGGTGCTGCCTTGGCGGCAAGTCTCGCACGAAGCGCGTCATCCGACAGCAACCGCTGAAGTCCTGCGGCCATGGCATCGGCATCGCCGGGGGGGACCAGCAGCCCGGTCTCGCCATCCCTGACAATTTCGGGCACGCCGCCAGCCCAGCAGGCCAGCACCGGCATGCCCAGGACCATCGCCTCCACCAAAGCGATTCCGAAAGGCTCCCAGACCGATGGCAGGACGAAGAGATCACACTGACGAAGGAGCGCCGGCACATCCTGCCGGTAGCCGAGGAAACGGACGCGGTCGCTGAGTCCAAGCGCCCGAGCCAAGCGCTCCATCTCGCCTCTTTCCGGGCCATCGCCGACAAGCCAGCATTCGAGGGTCGAATCGCTTCGCAATTTCGCTATGGCCTGGAGAAGAACCCGGTGGCCTTTGTACTTGCCGAAATTCGCCACCGCAATCAGCCGTTTGGGATGCAACCCACCGGTCTCGCCTGCGGCATGCGAGCACGGCTTTCCCTGGATGTGTGGCTTTAACTCCTCCAGGTCTATGCTATTGTGGATGACCGTCACCCGCTCGCGCTGAATTTTCAGTCCTCGCCTGGTGCAGACTGCCTCACGCAGGGCCGCGCTACAGGTGACAAGTCCATCGAAAGCACGGTAGATGCCCCGGGAGATCAGACTTGCCGCTCTCCACCGGAGACGGCGGGTACCTCCCTCTATTTCCCAGTAAAAATTGATGGCCTGAATCGTTGAGACCAATCGGGGCACAGGGGCCAGACGGGTCGCCAAAAATCCGTAGAGATCACCGTGATAGAGATGCGTGTGCAGGATTTCGACACGTTCGTGTCGAATGAGCTCCGCTAAATGACCGACCGTCCGAATCGACGGAACCGTTGGGAAAGCGACCTCATACAATCTGACATCGGGGATTTCAGCCATTCTCTGAAACATCGGTCCCGGCGGGCAAACGACGGACACTTGGAACCGGCCCTTATCCAGATGTTTGGCCAGCAGTCGGACGGTTTCTTCGCCGCCGCCAAGCTCGCTGCTGGAAACCATCAACATGATCCGGCAAGGCATGGTCCCCATCAAAACAGACGGGCTCTGTAATTTCTACACCTTGACGACTGGCCTCGCCGCATCATGACGGCACCATGCCGATTTCCCCAAGCAAAGACAGCCGGTCCAGAATGACCCGGCCGATGGCTGAAAGATTTTCTTCGCTCATCACCAGTTCCGATGCCTCAGGATACATCCGCGGCTCGATGAAGATGCCCTGAGGGGCTCTTTCGAGGACCGCCGCCACGTAAGCCTGCAGCGAGCCTTCGGGAACCGCCCGATCCCGCAGACCGCGCAGAACGGCTGGCAGGGTCTCGATGTTATCCACTTTCGTGACGCCCTCCTCGAATTCCTCATAGAAGGCGTGGCCGAACAGTACCACGGGCTTTCGGTGCATCAAAGCCTCCCATCCGGCCGTTCCCGTGATCGTCAAAACGGCTTCTGCCTTCGGGAAAATCTCATAGCTGCTCATACGCTGGCTGACGAGCCTGACGCGTGGAAGCGCCAGCAGCGCTCGGTAAAAGCCGGCCGGACGGATGCCGCTCAGCATCGAGGGATGCTCCTTGATGTAGAGCCATCGATCGATGGGCAGGCTATAGCTGATGTGCCGGACCAGCTTGAACTGACTGACCCACCCCCTGCCCTGTGTGCCAAGCGAAATCTCGGGCTCGAATTGCAAGGGGAAAAAAAAGAAAGACTCGTCCTGCGGCAGTGACGTTACCGCGCGGCCGGCGAGCAGGGCATTGCGGAGGGTGGTGCAGCGACCGCGGACGGCTCGGGCAAGCGATTTCCGCAAGGGGAGGTCGAAGTATCCCGTGTCGGTTGCAAAGGCTTCATAAGCCAGCGCCAACGCGCTGAGCGGATTCGGGACCTTCCTCCGTTTTTTTGCGCGAACCGCCAGATGATCGACCGGCCTGACCTCCTTTGAGCGGTATTCGTCCATCAGATCCCGGGCTGCGCTCATTTCGTCCGCCGACGCCTTCCCAAGAAGCTTGTCTTTGTAGGCTTGTCCGATGCCGAGCACCTCGTAGGGATTGTCGAGGATGAAGGAGCGCTGTCCAAAGCGACACGGGCTGAAGCTGAGACAGGGGACGCCGTTGCCCTTGGCCACCGCCATGGCCACCCATGGGTTGAGGCCATCCGCCGCACCGCTGACGTACAGGACGGGCCGAATCCGCTGACATAAGGCTTCGAAGTACTCGATGTGTGAAAGGAGATAGCGCCACTTCGTCTCTTCGGGCCGTCCTTCCAGCGCTCTTTCCATCAGAATATAGGAACGCAAGTGGGGGCTTCCATATTGCTGTTCCCATCGAGCAATGGTTTCCAGTTGCCATGTTCGGGACGCCTCAAAGGGTTGAAGCCGCTCATACTGTAGGTGCACGGTCACTCTCTCCGACGGGAGCAGTTGCAAGGCAAGGTCTCGATCGCGGCGATCGTCCAGGAGGACGTGAAAATGAAACTGTTCCGTCTCCTTGCGGAATGACGTGAGCAAGAGCTGCAGGACGTGGAAGAGGATGTAACTGGTTGTGTGGTATCTGGTGTAAACCAAAACCGGGATGCTCATTGATTTCTGCTCTTCAGTTGCGTGTCACGCAGGAAATCGCTAGAATCAGACCCCATTTCGGAGAGTCGGCCCTGGAGGATGTGTGAAGCCTGACTTAAAGCGCGTGCGGTTGTACTCTCAAACGCGGATTTCCAAGTACGACGATCCCAACGACATCATTGCTGAGGTCAAAGGCGATCGCTACCGGGAATACCGGCGACGGTTCCATTCATCGGGGAGCGGCCAACTCCGGCTGCAATACCCCTTAGATCTCTCCATTGAAGCGGTGGACTGGTGCAACTTCGAATGCCCCTACTGTCCTCGCGCGACGTTCCGCGGCAGCCGTAGGAGGATTGACCGGGAGGCCTTCGAGAAACTCATCGACGACTATGCCAAACAAACAGAAGGACTAGCTGCCGTCGGCTTTGATCGCGGCGAACCAATGCTGGACACGCACCTTGAGGACAAGGTCCAGTACATCCATGACCGGGGAATCGTTGACATCATTCTCACAACCAACGCCGTCTTCCTATCAGCCGAGCGGTCCCGCAAGCTGATCGAGGCCGGATTGACAAAGCTGCACGTCTCGATCGACGCCGCCACACAAGATACATTTACGAAATGCCGCGGCGGGAACCTCGCGGAGGTCGAGCAGAACGTCACGGACTTCCTGCGCGTCCGCCGGGAGATGAACCGGCGCATGCCAATCATCCGCGTCAGCTTTGTCGTCAACGAGCTGAACGCCCACGAAGTAGATCTGTTCGAGGATAAATGGGCGGGCATGGTGGATTATGTCGAATTCCAGGACTGCGTGGATCACTCCCGAATCGACCGGCTCGTCGATTTCGAAACGGAGCCGTTCCATTGCCAGTATCCCTTCCAGGCCACCTCGATCACCGCGAACGGCGATATCCTGGCCTGTTGCTCGTTCTACGCCAAGCATTTCGTGTTGGGAAACATTCTAAAAGGCGACTCCATCACCGATACCTTCAATGGCCGGCAGATGGTGGAGCTGAGGCGGTCGTTTCGCGAGGGAAACGGATTCCACATCGTCTGCAAGAACTGCCGCAAGCAGCCTCCTTCCTCCTCCAGCTCGGACGCCATCCTGGTCATGCCGAAAAGCACTCACGCCTGAACCGCCTGGCCTCTCCGGCGATATTCCATTTCTGCGACCAGCGCCTCCGAAAGCGCGGCCAGATTCGACTCATCGGTGATGCCCTTGGCCGGCATCTCGCTGAGCCCCGGGTAGCTTCGCCGGATGACGGATACCACGAAACGGTCCAGCAAACCCGGGTCGAACCCCGGGAAGTTTGCCATGTGCCGCAGCTTGACAGCCATGTCCTCGAAGCCGACCGGTCGGAAGACGCCTTCGCGGAACGGCTCATAGAACGTCTGGCCCAATAGGAGAGTCGGCTTCCCATAGAACAGAACCTCGAATCCTGACGTTCCCGCTATCGTGATCACGCCTTTGCACCGCCTCATCACGTCATGCCCATCGATGCGCCGATCGAGCACACGTACGTTGCCCAGCCGATTCAGGCGTCGGAAAAAGCCAAGCGGACGCGCGCCGGCGAACATGTTCGGGTGCTCTTTGACGTAGAGGACGTGCCCTGCGGGCAATGCACGGGAGACCTGTTCAATGGTGCTGAATTGATCGCGGCGAACCGTGCCGAGGACATCGACGCTGGCCTCGGGCTCCGTGGACAAGGGATAGTAAAAGGAGCGCTCCTCTGTAGGTGATGCAGCCGCATGCCTCCATTCACTCAGACGCTGCCAGGGATATCGCGCCCGGACCAGGAAAGACTGCCGCACGTTTTCGGCAAGACTCACGCGAAAGTACCGGTCGGAATATCGCCATCGCCGCCAGACCGCCGAGACAAGCTTAAGAGGAGAAGGCAGGACCGAGACCCCATGGCCGACGGAAAACACGACCGGCCTGACGCGCTTGACCAGATATTGTTCGCGAATTTGCGCGGCCAAGGCCTGTTCTTCGGATGTCAACGACCGGCCTTTGAGCTCCTCATAGGTTTCGGACAGGCCTGGGATCTGAACCATCTCGTTGTCGATAAGAAACACGTAGCCCGGAATCCAGCCAGGGGTGAGCACCAGACTCACGCACCCGTTGCGTTTAAACACCTCGTTGGCCGCAATAAAGGGAAGCGAATCTTGTCCTCCAACGATAAAGGCATCCGGCCTGAAGCGCTCGTAAAGCGACTCGTAGTATTCCAGGTAAGCAACCAGATAGGACACTTGCCGGTCATAATCCAAGCCTTCGATCATCCGATGGGTGAGAATGTAGCGCCAAAGATTCGGCAGGCCGTAACGTGCTTCCAGCTCCGAGAGCTTCTTCGGGTCAGGCCTGGGAGCCTGAAAGGGGTCAAACACTTCGTGCTGGTATATCAGAGTCAGCCGGGGATCCAGTCGCTCCCGGGAGGCCTCTTCATAGTGAAGGCGATCGCCGATCAGATATTGGATCGATTCCACCTGCGGGCCGGGCCTAATTAGCAAATGCCTGAGGATGCCAAGTAAAAAAGGCGTGCTCACCCCGGCCATGTAGGCCAGGATTCGGCGGGGCACGGCAGCCGGCCCTTTCGGCAAGTTTTCGCTCATGGATGGGTCGCTTTGGAGGATCTCGCCGCCGGCAACATCGTGAAGATCCGTCCGGCTGCCTGCCGGACTGCATCACGGAGGGTTTGCGCTTCCGCATCGGAGACCAGCCCACACATACGCGCAGTAATCACGAGCGCGGAGCAACAAGCGATCGTGGCTAAGGCCAGCCGCCAAAGCGTGGGTAGAAAGTCTGCCGTGCTTATGACTCCGGCGACAAACAGGCTGGGCAGCGCCGCCAGGATGAGTCTCCCATAAGGAATCTGGATTCTGAGCGGAGCCAATCGGGTATCGTACAAAAAGATTGCAACCAGGGCGGCCGCCCCAATTGTTCTAGCCAAGGCGGTCCCGTAATACGGATGCAAGGGGACGAGCAAGGCGTAGAGCAGAAGTTGGATCACCGCGGATAAGACGTAGCCGCGCGCGATGGCTGTCACCCGACGTTCAAGATTGAGGACCCGCTCCAGCGTGGTGCTGAGCATGACCAGCACCGGCACCGGTGCGAGCAGTGCCATGAGCGCATCAGCCACCGCGTACTCGGGCCTTGCCAGCAAGCTGATCAATTCGTGACTGGCAGTCACTGCCACCAGCAGCAGCGGCATGACCATTAACATGCGGTAACGCAAGGACGCTGAGAGTAGTTCACCGCTCCGTGATTGTTCGCCCTGATTGAACAAGGCCACTGCATGCGGCTCAACGGCCCCATGGATCGGCGCCGTTACAGACGCAATCATCACGATGAGCCCATAGGTATATGTGTAAGCGCCCACAGCCGCCTCAGAATACAACCACACGAGATAAAAGCGCGCCACCCAGTCCATGGCGAGCCCAAGCCGTGCAGTGAGCAGTGGCGCGCCGAAACGCAGGGCGGCCCCGTAGAGCGCCGGCTTGAAGGTGGCGCGCCAAAGCTCCCGCGGCTTAGATCGCCACAATCCATAGCCGATCGCCAGGCAGAGCGACGCAAGCCACAAGGCAACGACGAAGCTGAGCGTGATGCGCTGAGGCGAGATAAGGTAGGTAGCGAAGACGAGCAATCCCCATAGACTCCCTTGGAGGAAAGTTACCTCGTTACCTCTTTCAATCTCGCGTCTGGCATAGAGGTACCGAACTAGATCATTTGCCAGGCTTTCGGCCAGAATTACACAGACAATCAAGCCGAATATCCAGGACTCTCTTGAAACGCCCATTTTTTCGACAGCAAGCTGTTGGATGCCGGGAATCAGTGCGGCGCCCATGGCCAGGAGGGTCAGAATCATTGTCTGGCTACCTACGACGCTCTTGAAAATAGCGGCTCCATCGCCGGCCGGACGGCCGGGCACCTCTCGCATGTAATACTGGCTGGCGTCCAACGGAAGCAGGAGCGTCGTCATTGCGACGACCGTCGTGATTAAGACATAGATCCCATATTCTTCAGGCGTGAATGCTTTCCCCAAAGCTAGGGCCAGCAGAAGGCGGAATAGGAGATTGGCGGCAAAGAAGCCCCCGCTGTTCAGCGATTGCTTCAGCATTTTGAGTGTATTCACAATTGGGGACGCCCTTCGCGCCTGAATCTAAGGAAGGTCAGTCGGCGGCGGGGTCAAGAGGAATTTGGGGACGTCGTTCATAATTGATGCCCGTACCGACTCGAGCGAGGTGTTGCTCCCATGGCTCAAGGGAGGGAATGAACTTAACGGCAACGGCGTCTCTTAGTCCATCGGTCGGAGGTGTGGCGCGATGGCAGATATTTGAGTCCCACAGCAAAATGGTGCCGGGCGGTCCTTCTATCGTCTCCCAGTTCTGCTCCAGAATCTCACGATGCGCCTCGGCGTGGTACCGGTTGAAGAACCCTTGTCTCAGCAACTGTCTCGTCCTGGGCCATGGATGCACTTTCAGGGCGCCGGTTTGCTCATTACAGGCCGTCAAGTACACCATGATTTTCAGCATGCCGGGCGGATAGTTATCGGTATGCCACAGACCTGACGCGTCTGGAATTTTCTGGCTTGGCACGATGCGATACATTTCTGCGCTAAAAATCTTGAAATAGGACCCGAAATACTCTTCAATCGTGGCCGCGACCTCAGGCTGTATCAATGCAGTAATTTCCGGCAGCGTGTTCATCACGTCAGGAACATGGATAAACCAATCTTCCTGCCCGGCCCCAACCGTGCACCGACCCGAACGGACGAGCTCAGCAATTTTACAGTTCAGCGAAGCGACAAGCTCGCTACTGGCTGGTGACGGGAAGATCAGGAATCCCCGCTGACGCAACTCCTGGGCCATGGCCTTTACCCGCGCGCTCGACCGCTTTCTCAGATGCCCGGTGGCCTTGCGGCATCGACGCCAGTAAAGCCAGAATTGTAGGTTTATCCGAAAAGGCCGGATATTCCCAAAGACGCGCTTGTGAAACCTCCATGCCCCCACGACGGGGTACCGCTGCACAAGTCCGTGGTAGACCTGTTTCACAATCGACATGGTTGACTCCTTCTGGCTGTGCCCGCGCAATCCGCGCTCAGCGCAGGCTTTCGGAAATGCTGCCGCCGCATTTACTCCGTTTTTGGAACGCCGCCATGGCATGCGCCGTATGCAAATCCAGCATGCCCACATCCGGCCGAAATTGCCGAATGTCCTTCAACACGTCTTCAAGGAGGCTGTCCTCGAACTGGTCTAGCAGACGCGGCGTCACTTTGCTGCGATGGTGATAATCGCGGGGCGGCGCCAGTCGTTCGGCCGCGATCAACGATAGATTGTGGCGCGAGGCGATCTCTACGAAGTCGCTCATCGTCGGACGAATTGCGCCGCAATGAAAATAGTCGTATCGCCGCATGACATCATCCGCTTCCTCCGGATAAAACTCCTCGAAATAGCGCCGTAGATCGTCACGGGTCAAGCGCTGACAGCAATAAGGGAAGTCCCCGACGATCCCTGACGCATTAACCGGATACCACCAATAGTTCACGCCAAAACAAAACGTGCCGCCTTCAGTCAACAGCGAAGAGACCTTCTCAAAGATGTTTTCGATGTTGAAATAATCGAGACAATAAAAGGCGGTGATCAAGTCGAACTGCTCATCGAGCTTATACACATCACCGACGATATAACGATCGATGCCTGGCACGCCTCGCAGCCTCAACTTCCAAAACGTCGATGACGGGATGGGCCAATATCCCCAGTGGTTATACATCGAGCTGAGTCGTTTTCCCCGCCAGACGGCGTCTCCCACGAGAAAGCGGCGAAGGATGGGAGAAACCCTGCTGACTGCGCATGCGGCCTTGAATCGGGCGTAGTGTTTGACAAAGGCCGCCGTGGTGAGTCTTCCCCTGACATCGCTGGAGTCGATCGTGACGGCATACTTAAGCCGACCTTCTCCCCGGAAGAGCCGCGAGATCGTCCCCTCCGCTCCTCCGATGTCTAATCCTCTCTCCCAAACCGCCTGAACGCCATGACGCTCAAGAAAATCGATCATGGTCGCATATTCATAAACGTCCTTGATGAACCCGTCGATTCCCATCGTCCCGTGGTCGGGGACCATGTCCGCGTATGGCGTCACGATGTCGGCAAGGGTCAGCCGCGGGTGTGCCGCCTTGTAACCTTCAATAAATTGGATCGGCCGCCCGAAAGATGTCGTAAAAGTTGGCATCAGAAGCGTCTTTCTACTTGAGGGTGACCCTGAGCATCCTGTCCCTATCTTGTAACGGATGCGGCCAAGCATGCCGCCAATCCGTCATGGGTTCTGAAACCAGATTGTATTTGGCACAGATACCATGGATGACACTGGCATCGTAGAAAAAGTCCTTCATTGAGGTCTTGAAGCACCGCCCATCTCCGTCTCCATAATTGACGTAGAAGACCGACCCTCTGTGCATCACTTTGCGGATGTTCCGAAACAATGCATCGATGTCGGCGAGCGGCATGTGAGCGAGAACACCCTGGGCCCATATAACATCAACGGTGCGTCCTCCCAATTCATCCAGGCTCATGCTGCCAAGTCCCACCAGATCCGGCAATTTCGCTTCGAGGCCAAACTCCGCAATGCGACATCGGCCTTGCGCTAGCCTTCCGGTCGAGATGTCGGCTCCCACATAGCATTTCGGATTCAGATATTCGATCAAGAACACCCCTGCACGCAGGTTCCCGCATCCATAGTCGAGCAAGGAGTGACCCGGCTTGAGCCCATGATTGACCAGGTACTCCAATTGAAAGGCGCCCATTTGCCTTTCAAGCCCTTCCATCTGTGGCGGAGCGGCGGTGCACGCAAAATTATCAAGTACACGGGCATACCAGTCCCGGTAAGTCAGTCCACGCAGGCGCGAGATTCCATACGACAGATAATTGAAGTGAAAATGCCAACGAATGGGGGCTAAGACGGAACGTACGAACGGGTAACGGGCGGCCAATCCTCGGTACAACCCCCAGGCGCGTGTCGTAAGAGCATTCATGACGGGTTAATCTTCCGCATCAGGCAGAGATGGAAATGTCGTGCAGGTTCCGGCCAACCCTGATCGAGGCACTTCCTCGGAGGGAAAACCGCTGAATTCACCGCTCGTTTCGCTCTGCCAGGACATAAAGATTCATCCCCGTGTCGCCTACGAGCGACAAGACAGCGTTGACCGGGACAGCCAGTGCCTTGACTGCGAGATGCTTTAACCGATATGCCAGCGAGGCCGCAGCCAGGGATCGGTCATGGTTGCCGGCCGCTCCATCCTGCCGGCTGCCCACTAGCCGGCTGACAAGGCCGAATTGAAGAAGTTGATGCAGCAAAGGTTCGCCCTGACACCACCCTGTCGCGATTCGTTTCACCTGCAAACCGCTACGTTCGAGTAGCGACACCAGCGCCGATGCGCTCCAACGCGTCAGATGATGGGGGGGACAATCCCAGTCATAGTCGAAAGCGGGGCGCCTTTCCCTGTTCGGAACGCTGAGAGCCAGGTACCCTCCTGGTGCGAGCAAGCCCACCAGCTCGCGGATGAACTCACGAGGTGCGGTTGTGTGTTCAAGCACCTCGAAAGCCGTCACCACGTCATAGCGTTTTCTTGGCCGTTGTGTCAGGAACTCATCTACGTTGCCCGTGAAGACATCGTTGAGCCCAAAACGCTCCTGCGCCATCCGCACCGCTTCAGGGTCGAAGTCCAGGCCTTCCACCGTATATCCCTCTTGACGGGCAACAGCGAGAAAACCGCCTGTTCCGCATCCTACATCCAGCAATAGTCCGCCTTTGGCCGGCAGGTCCTTGAGAAACTGTCTGTGGTTCCATTGCAGCACCGGCTCGGTCAGATGATCGCGGATGGCATACATCACCTGTCCGACATACCAATCACCGCTCACACAGGGGACCGGATCGCTGAATACCACGTCGCAGTTGGGACAGAGAAGGAGGCGGTAGGGCGGGGCGGAGGCATGTACAGGCGAATCGGGAACCGTCGCCATACAAGCTGGACAGGTGGGCATTGCGGAACTAGAGAACGATGAACTCCGCCGATGGATCGCCCGTGGCATCGGCGCGGGAAGCCAGCGCCGGTCTCGGGAGAGGAGGAAGACGGTTGTTGTAGTAAAGGTGCCGGTTGTGAGGGGCGAAGGTACGATCTTCAACGAGCGGCACCCGGGCGGCGTCGACGCCCGGATCGAGGGCATGATTGACGACCGAGTCCTTGGCCCGCCACCGCCCGTCCTGGCGTTCCCAGATTGCTGGGTCCCTCATTCGCTCGACAGCGCCCTCGAACTCGGCCTCCGTCATGCCAAGAAATTTAAGGTAGACGTCGAGACTTTTCGGCCGGACATGGTCGTATTGCCGGACCATCTCGATCCCTTCTTCCCGCGCCATGCGCCCGTAGCGGATCTCGGTGCTGGCATCATCCGTCGCCCGGCCGTACCCGAACTTCAAATACTTCATGTAGTCATGCACGTCATTGGCGTGATCGTCGGTCTTGGAGGCCAGCGCGAAGGTGCGGTCGCGGCGGGCAGTCAACGGCTGAAAGCCGTATTTCTCGATCACCAATTCGGCCTGAGCTTTGGCATCCCAATAAATGTAATTGGTCAGGAAGATGCCCCGCACGCCGACATCTTCGATCTCCTTGTCGGTGGGATAGGTGTAGGGAAACAGATCGCGCTTGGTGATGCCGCTGGCCGGATCGTTCACGATATCTTCGGGCTCGATCCCCCGCATGTCGTGTTCTTGCCGGACCCATTTGGTGAATTCCACCATGTCGTCGAGCGTGAACACGCCCGTCAGCTCTCCATAGTGTTCGGGCCAGATGATGAGAGGGATATTGTATCGCACGGACACTTGAAAGGGCACGGTCATGATTCCCGCGTGATAGTGCCAGGTAATATCGCCCACCTTCATGACCATGTACCGAGCAATCTTCCGGACCGATTCCGGGCTGGCGGTGAACCGGATCAGGTCCACGCCGAACTTGGCAACGAGATTGTTCAGGTTCTGGATGCCTAACGCCGTGTTGAAGCAGTGGTTGAAGGTCACGCAGAGGGGGTTCAACCCATAGACGTTCTTGACGAGATGTACTTGGAAATGGCTGTCCTTTCCTCCACTGACGGGCACGATGCAGTCGTAGACATTCCCTTCGGCGCGCGATCGGTCGCGATAGTCCGTCAGGAGCTGCCGCAGCTTCTGCTCCCGCGCCGGCCAGTCGATGCGATGCCGTGCCTCATGATGGCGGCACCCGCTGCAGATGCCCTGCTCGTCGAAAATGATCGTCGGCTTGGCGTTCTCAGGATAGAGGCATCGGAGACAATACCGCATGTGGCTCCTTAGCGGACCTCGACGCCCGCCGCTCGCATGAATTCCTTCGCCTTTTTCGTGCTGTGCTCGGTGAAATGGAAGACGTTGGCGGCCGCCGCGGCTTCCGCTCCGCCGATCGCGATGCCGTCCACAAGGTGCTGCCAGGCAAAGGCCCCGCCAAAGGCGATGACTGGAATATTGACCGCATCCACGACGGCGCGCACCAGCTCGAGATCGTAGCCGTTCCCCGTTCCCTCCCGATCGATGGACGTCAGGAAAATCTCGCCGGCGCCAAGCTCTTCCACGCGTTTTGCCCATTCTACCGGTGAAACACCCGTCGAGTCGGTTCCCCGGTCTGACACCACCTGCCAGGCGCCTGATGAGCCGGTGACGTCAATCGAGACGACCGTGCATTGGCTGCCGAACGTCCGCGCGCAATCCGTAATGAAGCTGGGGCGTCGAACCGCGGCGGTATTCAGCGTGACCTTGTCGGCGCCCAGCCGCAGCAGCGCGCAGACCTCCTCCACCGAGGTCACCCAGCCCCCCACGGTGAGCGGCACAAAGCATTTTTTGGAGAGATCGGACACAACTTCGTAGAACTTTCCCCTGTTCTCCTGGGTCCGGCTGACGTCGAGCAGCACAATCTCGTCCACCGCCCACTTGTTGAAAAAATCTATGGCGGTCGCCGGCTTCCAGTGGATGACGTTCGTATGCTTGAAGTTCACACTCCGGACGACCGTTCCGTCGCGCAGGACCAACACAGGGATCAAGCGTTTCTTGAGCATCGAGTGAGCATGCTGGGCATCAAGCCAGTTTCAGGAAATTTTCCAGCACCGTCAGCCCGGCCTTCTGGCTTTTTTCCGGATGGAATTGGACGGCGCAGATGTTGTTGTGCTCGAGCGTCGCCGGCAAGATCAGCCCATGCCGGACGGTGGAAGTCACCGCCTCGGCGGCTTCGGCAGCCGGATCGAAGTAATAGCTGTGCACGAAGTAAAACACCGGCGGCTCGTCGAACCCGGCGAAGAGGCGGCCCGGCCGCCGGATGTCGAGATCGTTCCAGCCCATGTGGGGGACCTTGCACCGCTTGTCGGACGGCTCCATCCGGCGCACCGTTCCGGGAATCCATCCCAGCCCTTCATGTCGGCCGTTCTCAAGCCCTTCGGTCGCCAGGAGCTGCATGCCTAGACAGATGCCGAGAAATGGCGTGCCCTTCCCGACGACTTCCTCGGTCAGCGCCTCCACGAGATCCCGCTTGCGCAGCCCTTCCATCCCGTCTCCGAATGCGCCGACCCCCGGCAGGATGATGGCGGAGGACCCGCGCAGCCCGCGCGCATCCTCGACGACCTGCGCCTGCCGCCCCAAGGCCTCGATCGCGTTCGCGACCGACCGGAGGTTCCCCGCGCCGTAATCCACGATCGTAATCACGTCAGCGCACCGAGAGGCCGGCCCGCTTCAGGCCGGCTTTGACTTTGATCGGACTGAGGTCGCGGAAGTGGAAGAGACTGGCCGCGGCGACGGCGGAGGCACGTCCCTCAGTGACGGCCTCCGCGAGGTCCCGCATGCTTGCCGCTCCGCCCGAAGCGATCACCGGCACGTTCACCGCCTGGGCCACGGACCGGACCAGCTCCAGATCGTACCCTTCGAACGTCCCGTCCCGGTCAATGGAGGTCAGCAGGATTTCGCCGGCGCCCGCCTCGGCGGCCTGCCGCGCCCAGCGGACCGGCTCAAGTCCCGTCGCTCGTCTGCCGCCTTGCGTGAAGACTTCATAGGTTCCGTTGACCTTCCGCACATCGATCGAGACCACGATACACTGACGGCCGAAGGTCCCGGCGGCTTCACGGATCAGCTCGGGCCGATCCACCGCCGCCGAGTTGATCGAGACCTTATCCGCGCCCGCCTTGAGCAGCCGTCGGACATCCTCGACACTGCAAATCCCCCCGCCAGCTGTGAGCGGCATGAAGCATTCGCCGGTCACGCGCCGGATCGCCTCGACCAGCCGGTCCACACCCCGGCCTTCACGCGTGGCCGTGATATCGAGATAGATCAGCTCATCCGCCAGTTGCGCGTCGTAGACCATCGGCGCCTTGACCGGATCGCCGACGTCGCGGCGGCGGTCGAACCGGATCGTCTTGACCAGGCGCGAGCCTTCCAGGAGCAGCGTGGGAATGACCCGGATTTTGAACGATGCGGACGAGACATCTTTGATCCCGCCCGTATCGGGAATCTGCGGCATGCCCGGCCGCCACCGGAGAAAGTTTTTGAGCACGGTCAACCCCGGCTCCTGACTTTTCTCCGGATGGAACTGGACGCCGAAGACGTTGTCCTGCTGGACCGCGGCAATGAACCGGCCGCCGTAGTGGGACAGGCCGGCGACGGTCGCCGGTTCGTCGCTGACTAGGTGATACCCGTGCACGAAATAAAAACTGGGAGTCCCCTGCAGTCCCGCGAAGAGCGGGCTTCCTGGCCTGGGGGCCACCTCGTTCCAGCCGATCTGAATCTCTCGGAGCCCGGTTTGCTGCACGTTGAAGGGCCGGACGGTCGCCTTGAGCCAGCCGAGTCCCTGATGGTGCCCGTGTTCCAGGCCCTCCCTGGCCAGCAACTGCATGCCCAGGCAGATGCCGAGGAAGGGCTTGGCGCGCACGAGGGCCTCCTCGGCCAGGGCTTTGTCCAATCCCCGCTCCTTCAGATTTCGCATCCCTTCGCCGAAGGCGCCGACCCCGGGCAACACGATCCGCTCCGCGGCGCGAAGCTCCTCCGGGTTGTCCGTCACGGTGACCTCGGCATGCAACGCCTCGAAGGCCTTGGCCACCGAATAAAGATTCCCCATTCCGTAGTCGACAATCGCGATCCGGCTCATTGGAGCTTCCAAAGATGTTGGTCCGGCAGCGCGGGGCCCCGCTCAACGCGCGAGGGGTCGTGATGATGGGGAGCCACGCTGTGCTCCATGGCAATCTTGGTGAACTCTTCTTCCGTCAGCCCCACCAACTCGAGGAATGCGTCCAGGCTGGCCGGCCGCTTCCCGTCGTACTGCTCCATCATCCGGAGCCCTTCGCTGCGGGTCAGCCGGCCGTCCCGGATGTCGATGGATGCCAGGTGGTTGGTGCGGCCCATGCCCCGCTTGATAAAGCGCAGATAGTCCCGCACGCCCTGCATGGCGCACTCGATCTTCTCGTAGCTGTACGCGTCTGGCACGCCTTCGACGACATCCCCCTGCCAGCCCAGTTCCTTCTCGATGATGCGGGTCTGCTCCTTCACGTCCCAAGGGATGTAGGTGCCCAGGCAGATCGAGCGGTAGCCCAGCGTGCGCAGCGCCTCCTTCGGCGGGTAGCGGAAGGGCTCCAGGTCCCGCAGCTCGATCCCGCCGCCCACCATCCCGACCATGTCCTCGGCCGTAATGCCAAGGTTCACGTAACGGTTGAACCGCTTTTCGTCCACCAGCTCAGGCTCGTCCATGCGGAAGTAGGCGTTGTATTCGGTGTTGGGCTGGCCCCAGATCACCAGCGGCACCTGGAACTTGAGCGCCATCTGCATGGGGAACGAGAAGATTCCCGTGTGGCAATGCCAGCAGAAATCCCCCTTGCGCCGCAGGCTCTCCAACATCAGCTTTTTAACGACGGTCCAGTCGGCTCGGAACTTCAGAAAATCCGTGCCCAACCGCCTGATCGCCCGCTCGGTGTCGGCCAGCACGGTCGGCCTCATGAAGCCGTGGTCGAAGCAGACCACCAGGGGTTTCAGCCGATAGCGCGCTACCAAGGCGTAGAGCGTGAAGGTGCTGTCCTTCCCGCCGGAGAACGGCACGATACAGTCGTAGGCGTACTTGCCGCGGTACGTATCCAGGAGCGTGCGCAGCTCCTGCTCCCGCGCCGGCCAGTCGATCCGTTGCTGCTTGTGCTCGACGTTCCGGCAGACGTTGCAGACACCCTCGTTGTCGAAAACGAGCGTATCATGCGTCTCCAGTAGAAGGCAGCGTGCGCACCGGCGGGGCGCGGCGGCGTCAGACTGTGCCGTGTTGCTCATGGACCTCCGCCTCCGGCGATGAGTTCCCAGGTCAGGGGCGTGCCGCGGCTGATGTCACGGACGGCGCGACGGCCGAGCACCCGGGGCAGCTCCCTGGGCGACAACCCGTAGGCCGGCCGGATCGAGCGGACATTCGTCTCGGTAAAGGGGTCCCCACCGCGCATATCATCCACCACATAAAGTGAGCGGCGGAAGACTCGGTTCTTCGCTTCGCCGGCCGTCAGGGCCGGCTCACCCGTGCCACAGGCCAGCTCCACGGTTCGGATTGCCCTGACGACTTCACGGAACTCGTCCGGCTCCAGCGAGAAGGCAGCATCCGGCCCCCCCTCGGCCCGGGACATGATCAGGTGCTTCTCCACGATGGCAGCCCCCAGGGCCACGGCGGCGACCGGGACCGCGGGATCGAGCGTATGATCGGAGAGTCCGACCGGAACGCCGAACCGTTCCGCCAGACACAAGATCGACAGCAGGTTCATCTCTTCCGGCGGGGCCGGATAGGCGCTCGTGCATTTCAGCAGTGCAAGCTGATCGCACCCCGCCCGCCGTGCCGCTTGCACCGCCTCCCCGATTTCTTCCAAACTCGCCATGCCCGTGGACATGATCACCGGCTTGCCCGTCCGGGCTACGCGTTCAATCAACGGAATGTCCACCAACTCGAATGAGGCAATCTTGTAGGCCGGCACCTTCATCCCTTCCAGAAAATCCACGGCTGAGGGATCGAACGGCGACGAGAACAGCACGAGGCCGAGTCGGTTCGCAAGCTCCTTCAAGCGCGGCTGCCACTCCCATGGCGTATAGGCCTCCCCATAGAGCTCATGCAGGCTCCGGCCGGCCCAGTTGCTGTCCTCCGGGATCTGAAAATCAGCACGGCGGCTGTTCAGCGTGATCGTGTCCGGCGTATAGGTCTGGAGCTTGATGGCGTCGGCGCCAATGGCCTTGGCCGCCTTAACGAGATCGACCGCCCGGTCGAAGCTCTGGTGGTGGTTGCCCGACATCTCGGCCACGATGAAGGTCGGCTGTCCGGCGCCGATCCGGTGTCCGTCGATCTCGATCAAACCTTTGAACGCAACCGGTGCCGACATCAGTTGAGCTTTCGGAACACGGGTTTCACCGGTCGTCCTTCAAGCAATCCGGCCACGGACCGTTGCTCAATAGCCTTGGCATAAATCGCGCAGGCCGCGTCAAACGCCTCGATAGTTTGTTCGATCTCGGTGTGGCCATGGCGAAAGCTCGGACAGATCCAGGGCATGAAGACGCCGTGGCGGAGCATCTCCTGAATGAAGAGCGTCCGATATTCCGCCGAGGGAGCGCCAGCCGCGTTGAGGCACTTCAGCGCCGGCCGACAGGGAAAGTCGCTCGAGGCCGACACAAAATCCTGGATGCCGTGGCACTTCGCGGCGCCTTCGAGTCCCGCTATCACTTGCTGACCCGCCTCAGCCAGCCGCCCCACCACGCCATGGGTCCGATGAAAACGAATGGCGGCGAGACTCGCGGCCAGCGCGGACCGTTCCGCGCCGTGGGTGGTGGACAGCAAAAAACAGCGCGGCTGGCCGTGATGGATCCCGCCCCGCTCCATGTATTCCCGTCGGCCGAGGAGGGCCGAGAGCGCGTAGCCGTTTGCTAGGCCCTTGCCGACCGTCATGAGATCGGGATGGATTCCCAGGAATGATCCGGCCCCCTCCAGGCTATAGCGAAACCCCGTGACCATCTCGTCGAATATGAGCAGCGTCCCATGCCGGTCGCACAGTACGCGCACCCGCTCAAGAAACCCCGGGCGCGGCCGGATCTCACGGCATGGTTCCAGGATCACCGCGGCCAACCGCTGACCGTGCTCGGCGAAGACCGCCTCGACCGAGTCGGGGTCGTTGTAGCGGAAGCCTTTGGCCAGTGCGGCCGCCTCCTCGGGGACACCGGCGTTCATGACCGTATTGCCAATGAACCAATCGTGGATGCTCAGGAACGGCGCGTCCCGGTCATAGGCGATGAACGGCCGTCCGGTCACTGCCCGCGCCAGCCTGATGGCGGCATCGTTCGCGTCCGACCCGTTCTTGGCAAACTTGACCATGTCCATTTTCTCGAAGAGACCAACCACCGTTTCCGCCGCCTCGACTTCCAACGGGCTCGGACGGGAAAAGTTCTGGCCGTCCCGCAGAGCGGCAATGGCCGCCCCGTCAATGTCTTCTTCCGCGTGTCCGATCAGGACGCTGTTGATGCCCATGCCCCAATCCACCAACTCACGGCCTTCGCTTGTCCAGACCCGCGCCCCTTTGCCACGGACAAACGCCGACGGCGCCGTCGCCGGCAATACGTCGTCACCCTTGGAATAGGTGTGGGCGCCGCCGGGAATCACGCGATGCGCGCGGGCGCTGAATTCCGAAGGCTCGACCCCGGCAGGCCCCGAGGGCTTGCCGTGCTCGCTGCGCAGCAGGCCCATCACGAGATTGTCCCGGTATTTGCCTTCGCGAAATAACTGCTCCCGCTGGGTGCCTTCGATCTTGAACCCCAGATCCCGGTACAGTCGGACGGCCGGCCAATGTCCCGCATCCACGCCCAGGGTCACCTTGTGAAGGTTCAGCCGGTTGAAGGCGTGATCGAGCATGAGGGCGACGGCTTCGCGCGCGTAGCCCCGCCCCCACCGCGCCTTGTCTCCG